>Ga0207714_1000071_pt1 | contig 58694 bp, 56 predicted proteins | sample PonA232FremontCA_2_FD_187270 | JGI IMG/M metagenome (GOLD analysis project Ga0207714, IMG submission 187270) | Marine sediment microbial community from Fremont, CA, USA - Pond A23 Sediment 2 (SPAdes) | ecosystem: Environmental > Aquatic > Marine > Unclassified | place: USA: Fremont, California... | reverse complement strand
CAGCTCTCCCGCCTCGACGGCGGCGTAGCCGGCGATGGGGACCTCGCAGCTGCCCTGGAGGCGGGTGTTCATGGCGCGCTCGGCGGTGGTCCGGATCGCGGTGTGGGCGTCGTTGAAGGGGGCCACCAGCTCGTGGACCCGCTCGTCGCCCTCGCGGCACTCGATGCCGAGCACCCCCTGGCCGACCGCCGGCAGGCTCTCCTCCGGGGTCAGGCGCCGCGTGATGCGGTGATCGAGCTCGAGGCGATCGAGCCCGGAGGCGGCGAGCACGATGGCATCGAACTGGCCGTCGTCGAGCTTGCCGATCCGGGTCTGGACGTTGCCGCGCAGGGTGTCGATCTCCAGATCGGGACGGCGATCCATGAGCTGGCACTGCCGGCGCAGGCTGGCCGTGCCGACCCGGGCGCCCTCGGGCAGCTCGTCCAGGCTGCTGTACTGGTTGGAGAGGAAGGCGTCCCGCGGATCGGCACGGGCGGAGACCGCTGCCAGCTCGAAGCCGTCCGGCAGGCGCCAGGGGATGTCCTTCATGGAGTGGACGGCCAGGTCGGCATCGCCGCGCAGCATGCCGTCCTCGAGCTCCTTCATGAACAGGCCCTTGCCGCCGATCTGGCTCAGCGGCTGGTCGACGATCTGGTCACCGCGGGTGGACATCGGCACCAGCTCGACCTCGAGGCCGGCGTGGAGGCGGCGGAGCTCGGCAGCCACGTACTCGGCCTGCCAGAGGGCGAGTTGCGAGCGGCGTGTAGCGATGCGTACGGGTTCAGCAGCCATGGCGGTCCATCCCGATCCAGTTAGATGCCGAAAGTGTCCTTGCAACACCCGGTGGAGATCAACCGGCGTGCCCTCGACGACCCGGTGCGCGTGCCGGGCGAGGGGCGCCCGCAGGCGCTCGGCGGCCCTTGCAACACCGCATCACCGGCGGGAGACTTCCTGAGCCCGACGAGCCCACTGGAGCAGGAGCCGCGAACGATGAGCGATCACGAGCCGACATCCGGGCCGCAGCTGTGGCGCGGCCGCTTCACCGAGCCCACCGATGCCTTCGTCGAGCGCTTCTCGGCGTCGGTCCAGTTCGACGCCCGCCTCGCCCTGGAGGATATCCAGGGCTCCGAGGCCCATGCGCGCATGCTCGCCGATCGCGGCGTGCTGACCGAGGCCGAGCGCGACCGCATCCTCGAGGGACTCGCCGAGATCCGGCAGGAGATCCTCGAGGAGCGCTTCCCCTGGTCGGCGCAGCTCGAGGACGTGCACATGAACATCGAGCACCGGCTGACCGAGCGCATCGGTGAGGCCGGCAAGAAGCTCCATACCGGCCGCTCGCGCAACGACCAGATCGCCACCGACGTGCGCCTGTTCCTCCGGGACGCGGTCGATGCCATCAGCGGCGAGCTCGTGCGCTTCCAGCGGGGGCTGGTGGAGCTGGCCGAGCGCGAGGCGGAGACCGTCATGCCCGGCTTTACCCATCTCCAGGTGGCGCAGCCGGTCACCTTCGGCCACCACATGCTGGCCTGGTACGAGATGCTCGAGCGCGACCGCGAGCGCCTGGCCGACTGCCGGCAGCGGCTCAACCAGTGCCCGCTCGGCGCCGCGGCCCTGGCCGGTACCTCCTACCCCATCGATCGCGAGGCTACCGCCCGGGCGCTCGGCTTCGACGCCCCCACGCGCAACTCCCTGGACTCGGTCAGCGACCGCGATTTCGCCATCGAGTTCTGCGCCGACGCCAGCCTGATGCTGGTGCACCTGTCGCGCATGGCCGAGGAGCTGGTGCTGTGGACCTCGCAGCAGTTCGGCTTCGTCGAGCTCCCGGACCGCTTCTGTACGGGGTCGTCGATCATGCCGCAGAAGAAGAATCCCGACGTGGCCGAGCTGGTCCGCGGCAAGGCCGCCCGCGCCCAGGGCGATCTGGTGCAGCTGCTGACCCTGATGAAGGGCCAGCCGCTCGCCTACAACCGCGACAACCAGGAGGACAAGGAGCCGCTGTTCGACGCCGTGGACGCCGCGCGGGACGCCCTGACCGCCTTCGCCGAGATGGTCCCGGCGCTGACCGTGGACCGCGAGCGCTGCCGCGATGCCGCGCGGGCCGGTTTCGCCACGGCTACCGACCTGGCCGACTACCTGGTGCGCCAGGGCGTGGCCTTCCGCGATGCCCACGAGGTGGTCGGCCGCGCCGTACGCTACGCCGCGGAGGCGGATCGCGACCTGGCCGAGCTCACCCTGGCGGAGGTGCAGCAGTTCTCCGCTGCCATCGGCGACGACGTCTTCGCGGTGCTCACCCTCGACGGAGCGGTGGCGGCGCGGGACCATATCGGCGGCACCGCCCCGGCACAGGTCCGCGCCCAGGCCCGGGCGGCCCGGGAGCGCCTGGGTTGAGCCACCGGCCTCGCAAGCGGCTCGGGCAGAACTTCCTGCGCGATCCGGCCGTGGCCCAGCGCATGGTCGCCGCCATCGGCCCGGAGCCGGGCCAGGCCCTGCTGGAGATCGGCCCCGGTGAGGGGGCCCTTACCGCGCCGCTCCTCGAGCGCGTCGGTGCGTTGACGGCCGTGGAGCTGGACCGCGAGCTGGCGCTGGCCCTGCGGGAGCGCTTCGGCCCGGCGCTGACGGTGGTCGAGGGCGACGCCTTGGGGCTGGACCCGGCGGATTTCACGCCTGCCGGGCAACGCCTGCGGGTGGTGGGCAACCTCCCGTACAACGTCTCCACCCCCATCCTCTTCCACCTGCTCGCCGCCGCCGACCACCTGGCGGATCTGCATCTGCTCTTGCAGCGGGAGGTGGTAGACCGCATGGCGGCGTCGCCGGGGAGCAAGCTCCGGGGACGGCTGTCGGTGATGGTGCAGTACCGCTGCCGCGTCGAGCGCTGCTTCAACGTCGCCGCCGGCTCCTTCTACCCGGCGCCGAAGGTCATGTCCTCCTTCGTGCGCCTCGTCCCGCACCGCCCCCTGCCGGAATCGGCCCGGGACGAGGCCCTGCTCCAGCAGGTGGTGGCGTCGGCCTTCGGCGCGCGGCGCAAGACCCTGCGCAACAGCCTCAAGGGGCTCGTCCCGGCGGCGGCGATCGAGGCCGCGGGGGTCGATCCCGGCTGCCGCGCGGAGGATCTCGCCGTGGCGGATTTCGTGCGGCTCGCGGATACCGCTTTAGAGGCCTAGCGGAGGCGTCGCGGGGCAGGGCGGCCGGGGGCAGCGCCTCGCCCGGGCGCAGGGACAGGCCCTAGCGGTTTGCGGCGGGCGCAACTACCGAGAGCGCAGCGCCTCGCCCGGGCGCAGGGACAGGCCCCCTACGAGGGCTGCGGGTGCCGGTGCCGGCGTCGGAGGGCCAGCTCCGCCGCCAGGTCGATGGCCGCCTGCAGGCTGCCGCTGTCCACGCGGCCCGTCCCCGCCAGCTCCAGGGCCGTCCCGTGGTCGACGGACGTCCGCACGATGGGCAAGCCCAGGGTGACGTTCACCGCGTTGCCGAAGCCCGCGCGCTTGAGCACCGGTAGCCCCTGGTCGTGGTACATGGCCAGGACGGCGTCCACGCCCTCCAGGGTGCGGGGCAGGAAGGCCGTGTCCGCCGGCACCGGGCCGATGAGCTGCAGGCCCGCCGCGCGCAGGCGGTCCAGGACCGGCTCCATGACCTCGATCTCCTCGCGGCCCAGGTGGCCGCCCTCGCCGGCGTGGGGGTTGAGCCCTGTGACCAGGATCTGCGGGGTGTCGATGGCGAACTTGTCCATCAGGTCGCGGTGCAGGGCCGTGGCCACGGCCTCCAGCCGGGCCTCGGTGATGGCCGCCGGGACCTGGCGCAGGGGCAGGTGGGTGGTTACCAGGGCCACCCGGAGGCTACCGGCGACGAGCATCATGACGGGGGTCTCGGTGGCGGTGAGCTCGGCGAGCAGCTCGGTGTGCCCGGAGAAGGCGATGCCCGCGTCGTTGATGACCCCCTTGTGCACCGGCGCTGTGACCACGGCGTCGACTACGCCGGCGGTGGCCAGGTGCACGGCGCGGTGGAGGCTTGCCACGACCGCCTGCCCGTTGGCCGGATCGGGCTCGCCCGCGCGGGCAGGGCGGCCCAGCGGGACCGGGGCTACCGGCAGCCGCCCTTCCCTGTGGGGTCCCCGCGGCGACTGCTCGTCCCATGTGGGGGTCGCCAGGGCGCCGCCCCCGGCTGCGACGCAGGCGTGGCGCTCGCGGAGCAGCTCCGGATCCCCGATGGCGATCAGCTCCGCGGGTTGCGCCCGCTCGGCCGCGGCGGCCACCAGCTCGTAGCCGATGCCCGCTGGCTCGCCGCAGGTCACGGCGATCCTGGGCGCAGGATCGGTCACGATGAGCCCAGCCGGTAGTCCACGTAGGCCTCCTCGCGCAGCTTGCGGATCCACTGCTCCAGGGCGGCCTGGCTCTTGCGCTGGCGGATCTGCCGCGCGATGCGCTGCCGGCGGCGCTCCTCGGTCACGTTGCGCTCCCGGCGGTCCTCGACCCGGACGATGTGCCAGCCCCGCTCGGAGCGGAAGGGCTCGCTGATCTCGCCGGCCGCCAATTGGTCGATCCGCTCCTGGAGGGCGGGAACCAGCTTTCCCGGGCTCGTCCAGCCGAGATCGCCGCCGTTGGCCTCGGCGCCCGGCGCCTCGGAGTAACGGCGCGCCAGGTACTCGAGGCTCTCGCCCTCCTGGATCCGCTCCCGGAAGCTCGCCAGCCGCTGGCGGGCGTCCGCCGCCTCGATGCCGTCGCCGGTCTTGAGCAGGATGTGCCGGGCCCGGGCCTCCTCCACGATGCGCGCCTCCGCGCTGCGCTGGTCGAGGAGCTTGATGATGTGGAAGCCGTCGGAGGCCTGGACCACCTCGCTGATCTCGCCCGGCTCCAGGTCCTCGACGACCTCGGTGAAGGCGGAGGGGAGCTGCCCCGCCACCCGCCAGCCCATCCGGCCGCCGTCGCTGGCTGTAGCGGCGTCGGAGAAGGTCTCGGCCAGGGCGCTGAAGCTGCGTCCTTCCTCCGCGGCCTGCTCGCGGATGGCCTCGGCCCGCGTCCTGGCCTCGCGCAGTGCCTCCGGGGAGACGCCCTCGGGGGTGCCGATGCGGATGTGGGCTACCCGGTACTCCTGGTTGTCCCGGGCAGCTGCGGCCTCCACGGCCTGGTCGACCTCCCGCGGGCTGACATCGACCTCCTGCTGGATCTTGGCCTGCTGCAGGCGGTCGATGGTGATCTGCTCGCGCAGCTCCTCGCGGAACGTCGCGAAGTCCTTGCCCCGCTGGGCGAGGGCGTCGCGCAGCTGCCCCCGGGTGAGGTTGTTCTGGGCGGCGATGCGCTGTACCGCAGCGTCCAGGGTGGTGTCGTCCACCTGGATGCCGAGGCGCTCGGCACGGTCGAGCTGCAGGCGCCGGACGACCAGCCGCTCCAGGATCCGCTCGCGCAGCTGCGCCGCGGGCGGCGGCTGCTGCCCCCGCTGGAGGAATTGCGCGCGGAACCTCTGGACTTCTTCATCCAGCTCGGAGGCGAGCACGACCTCCTGGTTGGCTACCGCCACGATGCGGTCGAGGGTCTCCTCGGCGGCTGCGGCGGGCAGGCCGGCGAGCAGGATTGCGGCACAGAGCAGGGATCGGATCTTCATGGCCCTAAAATACCGTCTCCTCGTAGTCCGGGACCACCTCCTCGAGGAACGAGGCGGTGTCCTGGCCCAGGCGCCCCAGGCCCGTGAGCTCGAACTCGAGCATGAAGGTGTTCTCCATCTGCAGGTCGGCGCCACGGCGGAAGCGGCGGAAGAGGCCGCGCGCCGCCCAGCAGCACTCGCGGTACTCCAGCCCTCCGACCAGCTCCAGGTTGCTCTGTTCCAGGCGGGAGTACCGCCAGGCGCCCACGGCGCGCCAGCGGGTCCCGAGGGGCGCCACCGCCGAGGCCTCGACGAGCTCCTGGGTGGTCTCGAGCACCGGCTCGCCGCCCTGGCGCCGGGTCTCCTCCCGCAGCCGGTAGCCGAGGTTGATCAGTGCACCGGGGGCCGGGCTGTGCTGCCAGTCGGCGATGAAGGCGGTGGCGGCCGGCGCCTCGCGCACCGGGTTGTAGCGGTACTCGCCGCGCAGCGAGACGCCGCCCGGCAGGCGAGCCTGGGCGTTGGCGAAGATATCCGAGCGGTTGCGGCTGAGCCGCGGCTCGTCCGCCGGGTCCCCCTCGAGGACGACCCGGCGGTCGTCGCGATAGTAGACCTGGCCGATGCTCGCCCGCAACGGCTCGTTGCCCTCGGCGACATCCAGCAGGCGGGTGGTCACCGCAACGGTGATCTGGTCGGCATCGCCGATGCGGTCGATGCCGGCGAAGCGGTTATCCCGGAACAGCTGGGCCACGGTGTTGCCGCGCTCGGTGGTGTCGAAGTTGGGGTAGCCGGACTGGTCGCGGTACGGCGCATAGAGGTAGTAGATCCGCGGCTCCAGCGTCTGCAGGAAGGGGCGGTCGCCGAGGCTGAACGGCCGCTCCAGGAAGAGCCCGGCGTCGAGGCTGGCGATGGGGACCGTGCGGCTGAGCGAGGTGTCGCGCTGTGAGCCCGCAGCTCGGGTGAGGTCGTACTGGGTGTGGTGGAGGCTCAGCCCCGGCTCGATGAAGAAGGCCTGCTCCCGTACCGGCCAGGAGAGCTGCGGGTTGATGTGGTAGCGCCAGCCCACCGGCCGCTCGCCGCCGTCCCGCGTTGCCCCCTGCGGCAGGTCGAAGCGGACGGCCTCGCTCTCCAGCCGGTATGCCAGGCCACCGGGCAGGCGTCCCGGCGTGTACTGGTAGCGGACCGCCGGCAGGCGCCGATAGGGGTCCTGGCGGCTCTTCGGCCGCAGGTTCTGCCAGTGCTGCGCCTCGGCGGACCAGAGGTGGTCGCCGGACGATTGCCGGATCCAGGCGCGGCTCTCCAGCTCGGCGTCGCTGCTGCCCACCAGGTCCGAGGCGAAATCGCGGAGGTAGTCCGGATCGCTGACGCGCTCCACGTCCAGCCGGTAATCGATGCGGGCGGGGAGGTCGCCCTCGTGCCGCCAGTCCAGCGCCCAGCGCTCGGCGTCGACGGTCTCGCCGGTCTCCTCGCGGAGGTAATCGGCATAGGCCTCGTCCTCGGGCAGGTACGCCACCCGCAGCTCGCCCTCGAGGCTCGGGCGCAGGTAGCGCCCTTCGCCGGCGAGCTTGATCCCGCGGCGCGCGTAGTAGGTCGGCTCCAGGGTCAGGTCGTAGTTCGGCGCCAGGCGGATGTAGAGCGGCTGCGTGTAGTAGCCGCCGCCACGCTCCGAGTGCCCGAAGCTCGGCGGCAGCAGGCCGGTACGGGGTTGGTCGTCGATGGGGAAGCGCAGGTACGGCGTGTAGAGGATCGGGGCGCCGCCGATCTCCACGCGGGCGTGGCGGGCCACGCCGACGCCGTTCTCGTGGTCGAGGGACAGCGATCCGGCGTGCAGCCACCACAGCTCCTCGCCCGGCGGGCAGGTGGAGTAGCGCACGTCGTGCAGCTCGGTCCTGCCCTCTTGCCTGTCGCTGGTCAGCGTGCGGGCCGCGCCGTGGGCGTGCGGATACACCCGGAAGGCGGCGCGGTCGACTGCCAGGCGGTCCGCCTCGATATCGAAGTCCCCGCTCTCGCCCCACAGGAGCAGGCCGGCCGCCGAGTAGGCGAAGCGGCCGGGCAGGTGGGCGGTGCCCTCCGCCTCGTCCAGGTCCACGGCGTCGGTGCGCAGGCGCTGGTCGAGGCGTTGCAGCTGGGCGTCGCCGCGCAGGCGGTAGAGCGGCGCGTCGGCGGAGATCTCCTCGGCCCTCATGATCAGGGGGGTGTCCGGTGAGCTACGCTGCTCGCGGTCCACGGCGCCCGGCGGCGGGGCCAGCGGGGGGCCGCAGAGCCGGATCCGGCGCAGCTTCGCCATCGACTGCGGGATGTGCCCGGGGCTCGCGCGTGCCGGCCCGCCCTGGACGTCCGCGATCGCGGCGGCGTCCTGCGCCCCCTCGGCGGTTGCCGCGGCAACGGCCAGCCACGCTGCTAGCCTAGCAGTGCGGAGCAGTAAGCGTTTCACGGTTACAGGCGGATTTGACGGCAAGCCCGGCACTTTTGCATATGGGGAGCCCGGCCGCAATGTAGCGCTTGCATTCCATCACGCCGTGGCGCGCAATGGCGACATGGAGGAGAGGACCGAGCCCGATGACCCGCGCGCCGCGGAGGCGCGCGCCTGGGCGGCGCAGCAGCTCGGCACGCCGGAGCTGAGCCTGGCCTCGGCGGCTGCGGACGCGAGCAGCCGGCGCTACTTCCGCGTGCTGACGCCGGCGGGGCGCTCGTGGGTGCTGATGGACGCCCCCGGGCAGCGGCCGATGGTGACAGCCTTCCTGCAGGTGGCGGCGCTGCTGCGCGAGGCGGGGGTCCACGCCCCGCAGGTGGTGGCCTCGGCACCGGAGCGCGGCCTGGTGCTGCTCGCCGATCTCGGCCGGCAGACCTACCTGGCGGCCTTCCGCGCGGGCGCCGATCCGGAGCCGCTGCTGGATGCCGCCGTAGAGGCCCTGGTGCGCTGGCAGGCAGCGACGCGCCCCGGCGTATTGCCGGTGTACGGCCGCGAGGCCCTGACCGCGGAGCTGCACCTGTTCACCGACTGGTACCTGCCGTACTGCTGCGGGGTCTCGGCGCAGCTCGGCCGCCAGCGCCTCGAGCCCCACTTCGAGGTCCTCCTCGATCGCATCGCGGAGCAGCCGCAGGCCTTCGTCCACCGGGACTACATGCCCCGGAACCTGATGGTCTGCCAGCCGCTGCCGGGCGTGCTCGACTTCCAGGACGCTGCACTCGGCCCGGTGGCCTACGACCCGGTATGCCTGTTGCGCGACGCCTTCATCAGCTGGCCGCGGGCGCAGGAGCAGGCCACGCTGGCGCGCTACCACGCCCGGGCGCTCGAGGCCGGCGTCCCGGTGCCGGCGGATCTTGGGGCCTTCTGGTCGGATTGCCAGTGGGTGGGCGTCCAGCGCCACCTCAAGGTACTGGGCATCTTCGCCCGGCTGTGCTATCGGGACGCCAAGCCCGCCTACCTGGCGGACGCGCCGCGCTTCCTCGGCTACCTGCGTGCTGCCGCCCAGGAGGAGCCGCGCGTGGCCCCCCTGGTCCGCGAGGCCCTGGCGCTGGCCGGCGAGCCGGCGGCGGCACTTCCGGAGGCGGCCCTTACGGCGAGGGACGGCCGGCCATGCGGGCGATGATCCTGGCCGCCGGGCGCGGCGAGCGCATGCGGCCGCTCACCGATACCACCCCGAAGCCCCTGCTGGAGGTGGCCGGGCGGCCGCTCATCGACTGGCAGCTGACCCGCCTGGCGGAGGCCGGCGCCGAGGCCGTGGTCGTCAACACCGCCTGGCTCGGCGAGCAGATCGAGGCCGCCGTCGGCGACGGCAGGGCGTGGGGGCTCCGTGTGCTCTACAGCCGTGAGCCGGCGGGGGGGCTGGAGACCGGGGGCGGCATCCATCGCGCCCTGCCGCTGCTCGGCGACGCGCCGTTCTGGGTGGTCAACGGCGATGTCTGGAGCGATTACCCCCTGGCGCGCCTGCCGCCTCGCCCGGCGGGTCTCGCCCACCTGGTGCTGGTCGATAACCCGGATCATAATCCACGGGGGGACCTCGTCCTGGATGGGCAGGGGCGGGTGCACGCCCACGGCGCCCAGGGGCTGACCTTCGCCGGGATCGGTGTCTTCGATCCGGCGCTCTGGGACGGCTGTCGGCCCAGCTCCTTCCCGCTGGCCCCGCTGCTGCGTGGTGCCGCGGCGCGTGGGCAGGTGCACGGCGAGCGCTGGAGCGGGGTCTGGCACGATGTGGGAACGCCGCACCGGCTGGCGGCGCTACGGCGGCAGGTGGCGCCGCCCTCGGCCGGGCGCGGCGCGTGACAGGAGGGGACGGCCTTGGGGCAGGGGATCGGGAGCTCACACTTCAGTAGCGAGGATTTCCGCGAGTTCCGACGCCGGCTCAAGGAGGAGACCCAGCTCCTCGGCGCCTGGCTGCGCGCGGGCCGGGTCGCCGACGCGGTGCCGAGCCTCGGCCTGGAGCTGGAGGCGTGGCTCGTCGACGGCGATGGCCGCCCGGCACCAGCGAGCGAGCGGGTGCTATCGCGGACTACGGACCCGCGGGTCGAGAACGAGCTGGCGCTGTTCAACCTGGAGGTCAATACCGAGGTCCACCCGCTGGCGGGCACACCGTTCCGGGACTTGGCGGCGGAGCTCGGCGGCCGCTGGTCGGCTGTCCGTGCCGCGGCTGCCGAGGCTGGGTGTGAGCCGGCGCTGGTAGGTATCCTGCCGTCGGCCACCGAGGCGGATCTCGACGTGGCCAGCATGACCCCGTCACCGCGCTACGCCGCGCTCAACGAGCAGGTCCTGGCGCTGCGCGGAGGCGAGCCGCTGAGCCTCGACATCGAGGGGGCGCAGCGGATGCGCACGCAGCGCTCGGACGTGATGCTGGAGGCGGCCACCACCTCCCTGCAGCTCCACCTGCAGGTCCCGCCCCACCGTATGGCGACGGTGTTCAACGCCGCCGTGGCGCTCTCGGCGGCCACGGTAGCGGTGGCGGCCAACGCGCCGTTCCTCTTCGGCCACCGGCTCTGGGCGGAGAGCCGCATCCCCCTGTTCGAGCAGGCGGTGGCCTGCACCCACCTGGAGCCCCAAGGCGCCGGCGCGCTGGCGCGGGTCGGCTTCGGCAGCGGCTACGCGCGGGACGCCCTGCACGGCTTCTTCGTGGAGAACCGCCAGCACCACCCGGTGCTGCTGCCCGTGCTCCGGGATACGCCGCCGGAGGCGCTGGCGCACCTGCGCCTGCACAATGGCACCATCTGGCGCTGGAACCGGCCCCTGGTGGAGGTGGTGGAGGGGTGCTGCCACCTGCGCCTGGAGCACCGGGTGATGGCCGCCGGCCCGACCCCGGCGGATACCCTCGCCAACGCTGCCTTCTTCTACGGGGCGGCGACCGATCTGGCCGAGGCGGAGCCGGACCTGGTGGAGCGGCTGCCGTTCCAGGTCGCCGAGCAGAACTTCTACGCGGCCGCGCGCTACGGCCTCGACGCCGAGGTGGAGTGGCTCGACGGCTGGTTCGGCCGGGTCGGCGACCTGATCCTGGAGCGCCTCCTGCCGCAGGCCCGGCGGGGGCTGACCCGTTCCGGGGTGGCGGCGTCGGAGGTCGAGGCCCATCTGGCGACCATCGAGCAGCGGGTGGCCAGCGGGCAGACTGGCGCCGCCTGGCAGACGGCGTGGGTGGACCGCTACGGTGCCGACTTCAATGCGCTCACCCGCGCCTACCTCGAGCGGGCCGCCGATGACCAGCCGGTCCACCGCTGGCCCCTGTGAATGCCGACGGAGGGGAGCGATTCGCCTATGCTGAAGACGTACCAGGGACTCCCCGAGGGGCTCCTGGAGGTGGAGGCTACCGAGCTCGAGGCGCACCTCGGCGGCCCGAGCCTCATCGAGCTACCGGGGCGCCGGGAGCCACCGCTGCTCGTCACCGTCCTCCTGCACGGCAACGAGACCACTGGCTGGGAGGCGGTGCGGCAGGTGCTTGCCGACTACGGCGGGCGTGACCTGCCGCGCAGCATGCTGCTGCTCATCGGCAACGTGCGCGCCGCCCGGCACGGCGTGCGCCGGCTGCCGGAGCAGCCGGACTACAACCGCATCTGGCCCGGAGGTACGCCGCCGTCCAGCCCGGAGCAGCGCATGGCGGCGGAGGTGGTGGCCCGGGTCCGCTCGCGGGGCTGCTTCGCGAGCATCGATATCCACAACAATACCGGCAAGAACCCCCATTACGGGTGCGTAAATTGCCTCGACCCCGCCTACCTCCAGCTCGCAACGCTGTTCTCACGGACCGTGGTGTACTTCACCCGCCCCCGTGAGGTGCAGTCGCTGGCCATGGCCCGCCTGGCGCCGGCGATCACGGTCGAGTGCGGCCAGCCTGGCAACCCCGGGGCCGCAGCCCACGCCGCCGAGCTGGTTGCCAGCGCCCTGCAACTGGCGCAGCTGCCGGAGCGTATGCCGCGCGAGGCCCATGTCTACCACACCATCGCGGCGGTGCGGATCCCGGAGCGCTACAGCTTCGGCTTCGGCGACAAGCCGGGCCGAGACCTGCAGCTGATGGACGATCTCGAGCATTGCAACTTCCGCGATCTGCCGGAGGGGACCCCCTTCGCCCGGGCGGCCTCGGGGGCATTCTTCACGGTGGAGGATAACGAGGGCCGCGAGGCGGCAGCCGAGTTCTTCCAGCGCGACGGGGAGACGATCCGGCTCCGCCGGCCGGCGATGCCGGCCATGCTCGCCCGCAGCGAGGAGGCGATCCGCCAGGACGTACTCTGTTACCTCATGGAGCGGATCAGCGTCTAGGGCCGTGCCCGGCGGTGCCGGCCGGCCGGGCGGCCGCGTCGATGGCCCGCAGGAGGGCGCTCGCCAGCTCGACCTCCAGCTGATCCAGGGGGGTGGCGATGCCCAGGTCCTGCAGCCGGGTGACCGGCATGCCGGCGTAGCCGCACGGGTTGATGCGCCGGAACGGCGCCAGGTCGTTCGAGGCGTTCAGCGCCAGGCCGTGGTAGCTGCAGCCGCGCCGCACCCGGACCCCCAGGGCCGCGATCTTGGCGCCGTCGACGTAGACGCCGGGGGCATCTGCCCGGCGCGTGGCGGTCACGCCGTAGCCGCCGAGCAGGGCGATCACCGACGCCTCGAGGGCGTGGACCAGGTCGCGCACGCCCAGGTGCCAGCGCCGCAGGTCGAGCAGCGGGTAGGCCACCAGCTGGCCGGGGCCGTGCCAGGTGACCTGCCCGCCCCGGTCGGTCTCGATCACGGGGGTCGCCCCGGTCTCGAGGAGGTGCTCGTGGCGGCCGGCCTGGCCCAGGGTATAGACCGGCGGGTGCTGGAGCAGCCACAGCTCGTCGGCGGTCGAGGCGTCCCGCTCGGCGGTGAACGCCCGCATGGCCGACCACGCCTCATGGTAGTCCCGCTCGCCGAGGTAGCGGGTGTGGATGAGCTCGCGAGCCTTGGCCAACGCGCGACTCCGGCTACAGGGTGACCATGACGGTATCGTCTTCGTGGAGGGCGCGGTAGAGGCCCTCCAGCTGATGGCGGCTGTGCGCCTCGATGGTCACCGTCACCGCCACGTAGCGGCCGTGGCGGCTGCCCGAGGTGTGCACGTCGATGACCGTGGCGTGCTCGGCCGCGATCCGCTCCACCCGATCCGGGAAGCCTGTAGCGGCGTGCCCCATGGCCTTGACGCCCAGGTGGCAGGGGAACGTCAGGGGCGTGTTATCGGCGTTGAACGTGCTCATGGCTGCCTCCCTCGCGCGATCTGCCGGCGTAGCTGGGCGAACCAGTCGCGCATGGCCCGGTAGGCGGGACCGGGGGTGCCGCCACCTACGGGGGTGCCGTCGAGCTCGACGACCGGGATCACCTCCTTCGTGGAGCTGGACAGCCAGACCTCGTCGGCGTGGTATAGCTCCGCCAGGGTGATCGGCCGGGTCCGGTAGGGCAGCCCATGCTCCGCCGCGAGCTCCAGGACCACCTCCCGGGTGACGCCGGGCAGCAGGCCGCTGTGGAGCTCGGGGGTGGCGAGCTTACCGTCCCGGACGAGGAAGACGGTGCTCGCCGCGCCCTCGGTCAGCTCGCCGTCGCGATGGAGGATGGCCTCATGGGCGCCCTCGTCTACCGCCTCCTGGCGCAGGAGGACGTTGGGTAGCAGGGCGGTCGCCTTGATATCGCAGCGGCTCCAGCGTGGATCCTCGCGCGTGGTGGCGGTGACGCCGTCGGCGTAGCTGCCCGCCGGCGGCAGCCGCGAGCTCATGACGAAGACGGTAGGCTCGCTCCGGGCTGGGAACTCGTGGGTCCGCTTGGGCGGGCAGCCCCGGGTGACCTGGATGTACAGGGCCTGGTCGCCGCCGCCGTTGGCCTCGCAGACCTGGTCCAGCACCCGGGCCCAGCCGTCCCCGTCCAGGGGATCGGGGATCCGCGTGGCAGCGAGGGAGTGGCGCAGGCGCCGCAGGTGCGCCTCGAGCCGGAACGGCGCTCCGGCGTAGCAGGGGACGAGCTCGTAGACGCCGTCGCCGAAGAGGAAGCCGCGGTCCAGGGGCGAGATGCGCGCCGCTTCCAGCGCCATCAGCGCCCCATCCAGGTAGCAGGTCGCCGGCCCGTCTCGCATGGCGCTACTGGAGACGCAGCAGGAGGCGGTCCACGGTCCGGCGCCACAGGCCGCCCGCCTCGACGCTGTCCAGGGCGACCAGGGGCTCCTCGTGGATGGTGGTATCGGCGAGCTCGACGGTCAGGGTGCCGAGCGCCTCGCCCTCGCTCACCGGCGCCTCGATCTCGCTGTCGGCATGCACCGAGGCGGAGAGGTTGTCGTACTCCTGGCGCGGGATGGTGACGTAGAGCGCGTCGGGTACGCCCAGCGCGACGCTGTCCGTCGCGCCCTTCCAGACGCGCGCCTCGGTGAGCTGCTCGTCGACGCTGTAGAGGCGATGGGTCTCGAAGAAGCGGAAGCCGTAGTTGAGCAGCTGCAGGCTCTGCTGGGCCCGGGCGTCGTCGCTCGCGGTGCCGAGGACCACCGAGATGAGCCGCATGCCGTCCCGCTCGGCCGAGGTGACCAGGTTGTAGCCGGCGGCGCTGGTGTAGCCGGTCTTCAGGCCGTCGACGGTCTCGTCCCGCCAGAGCAGATTGTTGCGGTTGCGCTGCGTGATCCCGTTGTACTCGAAGGAGCGCTGGGAGTAGTACGTGCCGTAGAACTCCGGGAAGTCCTCGATGATCGCCCGGGCGAGCAAGGCCGTGTCCTTGGCGGTGGTGCGCATCGCCTCGTCCGGCATGCCGGTGGCATTCGTATAGTGGGTATTCCCCATGCCCAGGCGGCTCGCGTACTGGTTCATGAGCTGGGCGAAGGTCTCCTCATCGCCGGCGACGTGCTCGGCGAGCGCCACCGCGGCGTCGTTGCCGGACTGGACGATCATCCCCTGCAGGAGCTTCCCGATGCTAACCTCGGTGCCGACCTCCAGGAACATCCGCGAGCCCTCGGCCCGCCAGGCATTCTCGCTGACGGTGACCTGGTCTTCCAGGTCGATGTGCCCGGCGCGCAGCTCATCGAAGACGACGTAGGCGGTCATCAGCTTGGCCAGGCTCGCCGGCTCCCAGGCGGTCTCCGGCTTGCGGCCGGCCAGCCGGTCGCCGCTGTGCATGTCCACCAGGATATGGCTGGGCGCTCCGATCTCCGGCGGCGAGGGGTAGGGCACGGCCTCGACGAGTGGCTCGGCCCAGGTGGCAGCGGCCGTCGGGGCGAGCCCGGCGAGCAGCAGTACGGGCAGGAGCAGGCGCAGCAGTGTCGTTCTCGTGATCGCCATAGCAGGAGTCAGTACCGGCATTCGCTCTGTGAAGGCCCTAGTCTAACGGTTTCGACCGGGTCGTGCGGCTCAGGGTGTCAGACGGTAGGTCTCGATCCCGGCCTCTTCCAGGGCGGCCTCGAGGCGCTCGACCTCCGCCGGATCTATGAGGGGGCCGAGGCGGACCCGGTGGAGGGGCCCCTCGTCGTTGCTGATCGCCTGGATCTCGGCCCTGGCCTGGAGGGCCTCGGCACGCGCCTGGACCCGGACGGCGTTGGCGTGATCGCGGTAGGCCCCCGCCTGGAGGTAGATCGGCAGTGGTAGCTGCTCGCCGGCCTCGGCGATCACGCGCTCGACGCTGCTCACGGCCACGGCGTTGATGCCCACCGCCGGCACGCCGTCGCTCGTCTCGAGGGGCGCTGCGGTGGGTCCCGAGCCCTCCGGGTGGGCCTCGCCCCCCTGAGGCTGGCCGTGCTCCGGCAAGGCCGTGGTCCGGGCACCGCCCGTCTCCGCGGAGCTCGCCGGGGCTGTCCCGTCCCCTGCCGCGGCCGCCTTAGACGGCGCGTCCTCGGGGGTGACGGCCCGGATCTCCACCGGCGCGGTGCCCTGCTCGGCGATGCCCAGGCGGCTCGCCGCGGCGTAGGACAGGTCCAGGATGCGCTCGTGGGTCTTGGCGAAGGGCCCCCGGTCGTTGACCTTCACCACGGCGCTACGGCCGTTCTGCAGGTTGGTGACCTCCACCCAGGAGGGCAGGGGCAGCTCGCGGTGGGCGGCGGTCATGGCGTACATGTTGTACCGCTCCCCGCTCGAGGTGCGCTGCCCGTGGAACTCCCGCCCGTACCAGGAGGCGCGGCCGCGTTGGGTGAAGCCCTCGGCCTCCTCACGATCCATGGTGAAGTAGGTCTGCCCGGCGATCTCGTAGCTATCCGGATTGCCGTAGGGGCTCAACGGGACGTCCCGCGGCTGCGCCTCGGCCGGCACCTCCGCACCTGGCCCGGCCGAGGGCTCGGGCGGGGTCCGCACGGGGCCGCTGCAGCCGCTCGCCAGGGCGAGGAGCGCGGCACCTGCCCACGCTGGTGCCAGTCGCGTGGCGGCGGTTTGGCGGTAAGTGCGGCTCATGACCGGCTATGCGGGCCCTATGACCAGAGGCGGCGGTGGGTGTGGATAGCCATGAGCATACCGAAGCCCGCCATGATGGTCACCAACGAGGAGCCGCCGTAGCTGATCAGCGGCAGCGGCAGGCCCACCACCGGCAGCAGGCCGGAGGCCATGCCGGCGTTGACCAGGACGTAGATGAAGAAGGTCAGCGTAATGCTCCCGGCGAGTAGGCGGCTGAAGTTGTCCTGCGCAACGGCGGCGATGTAGAGCCCGCGGCCGACGATGAGCAGGTAGACCGCGAACAGCTGGGCGATCCCGATCAGGCCGAACTCCTCGCCGACGACGGCGAGGACGAAGTCGGTGTGCCGCTCGGGGATGAACTCCAGGTGCGCCTGGGAGCCGTTGAGCCAGCCCTTGCCGAACAGCCCGCCGGAGCCGATGGCGATCTTCGACTGGATGAGGTGGTAGCCGGCGCCGAGCGGGTCGCTCTCCGGGTGGAGGAAGGTCAGGACCCGCTCGCGCTGGTAGTCCCGCATGACGAAGAACCAGAGCAGCGGCGCTGCGGCGCCGGCCAGGGCGATGCCGCTGAGGATCCAGCGCCAGCCCAGGCCGGCGAGGAAGAGCACGAAGAAGCCGGATGCGGCGATCAGCACGGCGGTGCCGAGGTCCGGCTGCAGGGCGATCAGCGCCGCCGGCCCCGCGATGAGCCCCAGGGCGATCAGGACTTGCCGCGGGCGGGGCGGGAGCTCCTGGTCGGCGAGCAGCCAGGCGAGCATCAGCGGCAACCCGATCTTCATGAGCTCGGATGGCTGGAAGTGGATGAAGCCGAGGTCGATCCAGCTCTGCGCCCCTTGGGCCGTAGTGCCCAGGGCCATGACCAGCAGCAGCAGGCCCAGGCAGCCGGCGAAGGCCCAGGGCGCCCAGCGGCGCAGGGTCCGCGGTGGCAGCTGGGCGCAGAGGAGCAGCGCCAGGAAGCCGAGGGAGAGGCGGATGACGTGCTGCTGGGTCTGCGCCCAGTCCTCGCCGAAGGCGCTATAGAGCACGGCCACGCCGAAGGTGGCTACCGCGAGCAGGGCGGTGAGCAGGAAGCCGTCCAGGTGCAGCCGCGACTGGAGGAAGGAGAGGCGGACCTCGACGCCCCGGCCTTGGGGGAGTGCCGTCGTGCTCACGGTGTCACCCCGCTCGGTGCCTGCTCCGCGTCCTCGACCTCACTATCGTCGAGCCGTCCAGCCTCGAGCTGCTCCAGGAAGCTCCGGTCGTCGAGCAGCCAGGCGTCGGTCACGGCCCGAGCGACGGGGGCGGCCACTGCCCCGCCGCCGCCGTCGGCGTGCTCGACAACGACCGCGACCGCGATCTCCGGATCCGCGACCGGGGCGAAGCCGAGGAACAGCGCGTGGTTGCGCTGGCGCCCTGACCGCTCCTGGGCCTCGGTCTCGTGCTCGATCTCGGTGAGCTGCGCCGTGCCGGTCTTGCCGGCGAGCCTGTAGGCCAGCCCCTGGCCGATGAGCCGGGCGGTGCCCCGAGGGTGCTCCACGGCGGCACGCATGGCCTGGATAGTGGCCGTCCAGTTGTCGGGATCGTCCAGCTCGATGCGCGCGCCGTCGCCCTCGCTGCTGGCTGCGGTGGGGGTCGCCTTGCCGCCCGTGCTGCCGTCACGCACCAGGTGCGGCTCGATCATCCGGCCGCGGTTGGCCAGGATGGCCGTCGCCCGCGCTAGCTGTAGCGGGGTGGCGCTAAAGTAGCCGAGGCCGATGCCGTTGACCACGGTCTCGCCTTGGTACCAGCTGCCGCCCAGGTTGCGCCGTTTCCACGCCCGGCTGGGCAGGATGCCGCTGCGCTCACCGTCGAGGTCGATGCCGGTGGGGGCGCCGAAGCCGAACGGCTCCAGGAACGTCGACATGCGGTCGATACCTAGCCGGAAGGCGGTATCGTAGAAGAAGACGTTGCACGACTGCGCTATGGCCTCGGTGTAGTCCGTATGCCCGTGGCCCCCCTGCCGCCAGCAGCGGTACGGCTCCTCCCGGCCCTCGATGTGGTACTCGCCGTTGCAGTAGACCTCCGATTCCGGCTCGATGACCTCATGCGCCAGCGCGGCGAGGCCGACGAAGGGCTTGATCGTCGAGGCGGGCGGATAGGTGCCGCGAATGGCCCGGTTGATCAGCGGCTGCCAGCCGCTTGCCTCCAGCTCCTGGAAGCGCTCCCGGCTCATGCCCTCGACGAACATGTTGGGGTCGTAGCGCGGGCGGCTCGCCATCGCCAGGACCGCGCCGTTGTCGGGCCGCAGGGCGATGACGGCGCCGCGCCGGTCGCCCAGGGCGCGCTCGGCGACCTCTTGCAGCTCGAGGTCCAGCGTCAGGGACAGGTCCTCGCCGTAGCGCGGCGGACGCCGCTCCAGGGTCCGTAGCTCTCGTCCGGCGGCGTTGGTCTCCACCCGCTCCATGCCGACCTCGCCGTGCAGGGTGTCCTCGTAGGCCCTCTCGATGCCGCTCTTGCCGATGTAGTGGGTCCCCCGGTAGGCGCTGCGGTCGAGGTGGCGCAGCTCCTCGGCCGTGATGCGCCCGACGTAGCCGAGAGGATGGCTGGCCGTCTTCCCCTGGGGGTAGTGGCGCACCAGGCGGGCGTCGACCTCCAGTCCCGGCAGGTTGTGCCGGTGGACGGCGAGCTTGGCGACCTCCTGCTCGTCTAGCTGGGTGCGCAGGGTGATGGCCTCGAAGTGACGGGCCTCCTCGAGGCGCTCCCGGAAGCGCTCGCGCTGCGCCTCGGTGAGCTCGATGAGCCTGGCGACCTGATCGAGCATGGCGTCCAGGTCGGGGATCCGCTCCGGGGTGGCGAGCAGCCGGTAGGAGGGGCGGTTCTCGGCCAGGATAGTGCCGTCGCGATCGTAGATGCGGCCGCGGCTCGGGGGGATGGCGTTGACCTCGATCCGGTTCTCCTGGGAGAGGGTGGCGTAGTGGCTGTGGTCGATGACCTGCAGCCTCACCATCTGCGCCATCAGCCCCGCGACCGCGAGCAGGCACAGTACGCCGGCTGCTATGAGTCGGCGCCGGATCCGGGCGAGGTCCTGGTCCTGGTCACGTTGGAGGAGCCTCACTGCGATCTACCCGCTCGCCGCTACGGGCCTACTGCACCTGGAAGCGGCGCCGCACGCCTCGTAGCACGTAGAAGATCAGGGGCCACATGGCCGCCCCTACCGGGATCGAGGCCCAGGCCTGCCACGCCGGGGCAGGGCGGCCGATGATACCGTTGATCCAGAAGACGACCAGCTGCGCTACGAGCAGCAGGGCCAGTACCGCCAAGGCCTGCTGCCAGATCGGCACCAGGCGCAGGGGCCGGTGCAGCCGCAGGGCCAGGAAGGCGATCAGCGCGAAGGCGAGCGCATGCTGGCCGAGCAGGGTGCCGAGCAGGGCGTCCTGGAGGAGGCCGGCCAGCCAGCCCACCCCGACGCCGACTCGTTGCGGCAGGGCCAAGCTCCAGTATAGCAGGATCAGCGCCGTCCACTCGGGCCGGAAGCCCTGGGCCCACCCGGGCAGGGGGACGATCGTCAGCATCAGCGCGACGAGGAAGCTGAGGAGGATGATGCCGCTCCCCTTGCGGGCCTGTTGCTCCGTCAAGACGCCTCGTCCTCATGGCCGTCGGCGCTCGGGCGCGCCTCGTCGGCTGCTGCCGCGTCGTTGCCGTCCTTCGCCTCGGTGCCGGTGACCAGCATGAGCTTGCGGCTGCGGTGCAGGTCCGCTACCGGCTCCGCCGTAACCTGGGCAAAGGGCTCACCGGCGTCCGCCTCCACCGAGGCCACTTTGGCTACGGGGTAGCCGCGCGGGAAGGTGCCGCCTAGCCCGGAGGCTATGAGCAGGTCGCCGTCGCGGATATCGGCGTTGGCCGGTACGTTAGCCAGCTCCAGGCGCTGCGGGGCGCCGGTGCCCAGGGCCACGGTGCGCAGGCCGTTGCGGTTCACCTCTACGGGGATCGCATGGCTCGGGTCGGAGAGCAGGCGGACGCTGGCGGATAAGGGGCCGACCGTATCGACCTGGCCCATGATGCCGTTGGCGTCGAGCACCGGCTGGCCCGGGAAGACGCCCTCCTCGCTGCCCCGGTCGATCTCCACCAAATCCGTATGCGGGTCCAGCTCGACGCGCATCAGCTCGGCGATGACGACTTCCGTATCCAGGCGCTCGGAGGAGCCGAGCAGCTCACGCAGGCGCTCGTTCTCGCGCTTGAGTGCCGCCATGCGCTGCAGCCGCTGCTGGTAGACGAGGTTCTGCCGGCGCAGGGCCTGATTCTCCTCGACGAGCTGGCTCCGCGTGGCGAGCCGCTCGGAGAGCTGGTCGGCGAGGGAGAAGGGGGCATCCACGAGGAAGCGCACCGGGTAGACCGCGCCGGAGACGGCCTCCCGGGCCGGCTCGACGAGGTGCTCGCGGTGGTCCAGGGTCATGAGCAGGATGGAGAACAGGGCCAGCAGCACCAGGCGCGTACCGGCCGACGGTCCCTGTGTGAATAGCGGCTTAATGGTTGGCCAGAGCCTCGCAGCGTCAGTGTGCGTGATCCGTCCGGCTGGCGCAGGTAGCCGGCAGGGCCCCGGCGGCGGCCTACTCGCTGACGAACAGGTCGATGCCGCGCTCGTCCATCAGCTCCAGGGCGCGCCCGCCACCGCGGGCGACGCAGGTCAAGGGCTCATCCGCCACCACCACCGGTAGCCCGGTCTCCTCCATGAGCAGTCGATCCAGGTTGCGCAGCAGGGCGCCGCCGCCCGTGATCACGATGCCCCGCTCGGCCACGTCGGCGCCGAGCTCGGGGGGTGTCTGCTCCAGGGCGGTCTTCAGCGCCGAGACGATCCCGGAGAGCGGCTCCTGCAGGGCCTCGAGGATCTCGTTGGAGTTCAGCGTAAAGCTGCGAGGGACCCCCTGGGCGAGGCTGCGGCCACGGACCTCAATCTCCTGGACCTCGGTGTCGGGGAAGGCGGTGCCGATCTCGTGCTTGATGCGCTCGGCGGTCGCCTCGCCGATGAGGATGCCGTAGTTGCGGCGGACGTAGTTGAGGATGGCGTCATCGAAGCGGTTCCCGCCGAGGCGTACCGAGGCGGAGTAGACGATGCCGTTGAGCGAGAGCACGGCCACCTCGGAGGTGCCGCCGCCGACATCGAGGACCATGGAGCCGCTCGCCTCATCCACCGGCATGTTGGCGCCGATGGCCGAGGCCATCGGCTCCTCGATGAGGTGCACCTCGCGCGCCCCGGCGCCGGCGGCCGATTCCCGGATGGCGCGGCGCTCGACCTGGGTGGAGCCGCAGGGGACGCAGACCAGGACCCGCGGGCTCGGCTTGAAGAAGCGGGCCTCGTGGACCTTCTTGATAAAGTACTGGAGCATCTTCTCGGTGACGGTGAAGTCGGCGATGACACCGTCCTGCAGGGGCCGGATGGCGCGGATGGTACCCGGCGTCCGGCCGAGCATGCGCTTGGCCTCGGCGCCCACGGCGGCGACCCGCTTGCTGCCGCCGTCCCGATCCTGCTGGATAGCGACTACCGAGGGCTCGCTGAGCACAATACCCTGACCCCGCAGATAGATCAGCGTATTGGCCGTGCCGAGGTCGATGGATAGATCGTTGGAGAAGAGTCCGCGGATACCCTTAAACATGCCGGCGTCTCTGAGGTCGAAGATTGCTCAATCTAGCAGCGCCCTGGGGTTTGGGCAAGCGCGGGGGTATGGTAGCTTTTAAGTTTGCTATCGTGCCATGAACAGGTTGAGCGGGGCGCATCCTGCCGGGCGCAGGCCGGATGTGGCCCGCTCAGGGTAGGGCAGCCGCTTGGATAGAGAGGGGTGCTATGGCCATTGAGGCGAAAGAGGTAGAGGCGATCGCGCACCTGGCGCGGATCCAGGTCGAGGACGACGCTATCGCCGGCTACGCCCGGGATCTGTCCGGCATCCTCGATCTCGTCGAGCAGATGGGCCAGGTGGATACCGAGGGCGTCGAGCCCATGGCCCATCCCTGGGACGCCGCCCAGCGGCTCCGGCCCGATGAGGTCACCGAGCCCAACCGGCGCGACGACTACCAGGCCGGGGCGCCGGAGGTGGCGTCCGGCCTCTACCTCGTGCCGCGTGTCGTCGAGTAACGGAAGCTGAGCGATCCCATGCACCAGAAGTCCGTCGCCGAGATCTCTGCCGCCCTGCACACGGGCGAGACCTCCAGCCGCGAGCTGACCGACGCCCTGCTCGCCCGTATCGAGCAGCTCGATCCGCGCCTCAACAGCCTGGTCACTGTTACCGCCGAGCAGGCCCGTGCGGCTGCTGACGCTGCCGACGAGCGGCTGCGTACCGGCGAGGCCGGGCCGCTGACCGGCGTCCCGCTGATCCATAAGGACATCTTCTGTACCGATGGCGTCGCCACGACCTGCGGCTCACGGATGCTCGAGCCCTTCCGGGCCCCGTACGACGCCACCGTGGTCCGGCGGCTCGCGGAGGCCGGCGCCGTCATGCTGGGCAAGGCCAACATGGACGAGTTCGCCATGGGCTCGTCCAACGAGACCAGCTACTTCGGTCCGGTGCGTAACCCGTGGGACCTGGAGGCGGTACCCGGCGGCTCCTCGGGGGGGTCGGCGGCCGCTGTGGCCGGGCGCCTGGCGCCGGCGGCGACAGGGACCGATACGGGGGGCTCCATCCGGCAGCCGGCGGCCCTCTCCGGGGTCTGCGGGCTCAAGCCCACCTACGGACGGGTCTCCCGCTACGGCATGGTGGCCTTCGCCTCCAGCCTGGACCAGGCCGGGCCCCTCGCCCGCACCGCCGAGGACCTGGCGCTGCTGCTCGGCGGCATGGCGGGCCTCGACGAGCGGGATTCCACCAGTGTCGATCATGTGGTCCCGGACTACAGCGAGGCGCTGAACCGATCTATCCAGGGGCTGCGCATCGGTGTGCCCGCCGAGTTCTTCGGCGAGGGGCTGGATGCCGACGTCCGCTCGCGGGTCAACGCCGCCCTGGAGGTGCTCGAGGGCGAGGGCGCCGAGCTGGTGGAGGTCAGCCTGCCGAATATGGAGCTGGCCCTGCCGGCCTACTACGTCATCGCCCCTGCCGAGGCCTCCTCCAATTTGGCGCGCTTCGACGGCGTGCGCTTCGGCTACCGCTGCGCCGAGCCGCAGAGCATCGAGGATCTGTACAAGCGCAGCCGCGGCGAGGGCCTCGGCGACGAGGTCAAGCGCCGTATCCTGGTCGGGACCTACGCCCTGTCCGCCGGCTACTATGACGCCTACTACGGCAAGGCGCAGCAGGTACGGCGGCTGGTGGCCGAGGACTTCCGCAACGCCCTCGAGCAGGTGGACGTCCTCGCCGGCCCCACCTCGCCGACGCCGGCCTTCGACCTCGGCGAGCGCGCCGACGACCCGGTGCAGATGTACCTGTCGGACATCTATACCCTGGGCGCGAACCTCGCCGGCCTGCCGGGGCTGTCGGTGCCCGCCGGGTTCTCCCGCGGCCGCCCGGTGGGGCTGCAGCTGATCGGCGGCTACTTCGACGAGGCGCGGCTGCTGAATGTGGCGCACAAGTATCAGCAGCTCACGGATTGGCATAAGCAGGTCCCCGAAGGATTCGAGTAAGGCCGGGACCTTGAAAGCGAGAAAGCCTACGGAGCGACCCCGCCCATGAACTGGGAAACCGTCATCGGTCTCGAGATCCACGCCCAGCTTGCGACACGGACCAAGATCTTCTCCGGCGCATCGACAGCCTACGGCGCCGAGCCCAACACCCAGGCCTGCCCGGTGGACCTGGGGCTGCCCGGCGTGCTGCCCGTCCTCAACCGTGAGGTGGTCCGGATGGCGGTCAAGTTCGGCCTGGCTGTGGATGCCCGGATCGCGCCGCGCTCGGTCTTCTCCCGCAAGAACTACTTCTACCCGGACCTGCCCAAGGGCTACCAGATCTCCCAGTACGACCTGCCCATCATCGAGGGCGGCCGTCTGGCCATCGAGCTCGAGGACGGCTCGAGCAAGCACGTCGGCATCACCCGGGCGCACCTCGAGGAGGACGCCGGCAAGTCCCTGCACGAGGACTTCCACGGCATGACCGGCGTGGACCTGAATCGCGCCGGGACGCCGCTGATGGAGATCGTCTCCGAGCCGGACCTGCGCTCCCCCGCCGAGGCGGCGGCCTACATGAGGAAGCTCCACACCCTGGTGCGCTACCTGGAGATCTGCGACGGCAACATGCAGGAGGGCTCCTTCCGCTGCGATGCCAACGTCTCCGTGCGCCCGGCCGGGCAGCAGGCCTTCGGCACCCGCACCGAGCTCAAGAACCTCAACTCCTTCCGCTTTGTCGAGCGGGCCCTGGCGTACGAGGTCGAGCGCCAGATCGATCTGCTCGAGTCCGGCGGCGAGGTCACCCAGGAGACCCGGCTCTACGATGCCGACCAGGGCGTGACCCGCACCATGCGGACCAAGGAGGGGGCGGACGACTACCGCTACTTCCCGGAGCCGGACCTGCTGCCCGTGGAGGTGGACAGCGCCTTTATCGGGGAGGTCCGCGAGACGCTGCCCGAGCTGCCCGACGAGAAGCGGCACCGCTTCCGGACGGAGTACGGCCTGCCCGCCTACGACGCCGGCGTGCTCACCACCACCCGGGAGATGGCCGACTACTTCGAGCACGCCGTCAGCGAGTCCGGCGGCTTCGCCAAGCGCACCGCCAATCTGCTGATGAGCGAGCTGCTAGCCTATCTCAACAGGGACAGCCTGGAGATCGGTGACAGTCCCGTTACCCCGGAGATGCTCGGCAAGCTCGTCGCCCGGCTGGAGGACGAGACGGTATCCAGCCGCGGGGCCAAGGACGTCTTCGAGGCCCTCTGGGCCGGCGAGGGCGAGCCGGACGATATCATCGAGCGTAAGGGGCTGAGGCAGGTCACCGACACCGCCGCCATCGAGGCGCTTATCGACGAGGCCCTGGCCAACAACCCGCAGCAGCTCGAGGAGTACCGGGCGGGCAAGGAGAAGCTCTTCGGCTTCTTCGTCGGCCAGGTCATGAAGGCCTCCGGCGGCACCGCCAATCCGCAGCAGGTCAACGAGCTGCTCAAGCAGAAGCTGGACGAATCGTGAGCGACGCCAGTCAGCGCTTCCTGTTCGACAACGCCGACGTCCGCGGCGAGATCGTGCAGCTGGAGCAGACCCTCGCCGACGCCTGCGAGCACCACCAGTACCCGCAGACGATCAAGCGGCTGCTCGGCGAGGCCTTCGCCGCCGCGGCGATGATGCGCGCCACGCTAGGCACGGAGGGCACGCTCAGCCTCCAGGTCGAGGGCGAGGAGGAGGCCGCGGTCTCCCTGCTGCTGGTGCAGGCCGAGGCCGACGGCAGCCTGCGCGGGACCGTCCGCTACCAACGCGAGCCGCGCCAGGGCGGGCTGGTGACCCTCTGCGGCACGGGCCGGCTGGCGATCACCATCGAGCCGGAAGAGGGGCAGCGCTACCAGGGTGTCGTCGGGCTGGACGAGGGCGGCCTGGCCCGGACATTGGAAGGCTGCTTCCGCGACTCGGAGCAGATCCCGACGCGGCTGCACCTGGCCTGCGACGGCGAGCGGGCCGGGGGCCTGCTCCTCCAGTGGCTGCCCCCGAGCAGCGGCCAGGCGTCCTCGGAGGATCCGGACGCCTGGGACCGAGTCGGCTACCTCGCCGAGACCCTCAGCGACCGGGAGCTGCTGGGGCTCGACAGCCACGCGGTCCTGCACCGCCTCTTCCACCAGGAGACGGTGCGCGTGCTCGAGCCGCGCAGCCACACGTTCCGTTGCCGCTGCTCCTCCGGGCGGATCGCCTCCATCCTGCGCGGGCTCGGCCGCGAGGAGATCGAGCAGATCCTGGAAGAGGAGGGCGCCGTTGAGCTGCGCTGCGAGTTCTGCGGCGCGCTCTACAGCTACGACCGGGTGGACGTTACCCAGGTCCTGACCGACGCGAGCGCCCCACCGGGCAGCGACAGCTACCACTGAGCAGCGGCGCGGCGGCGGCTCAGGCGCCGGCCCCGCCGGCGGCGCAAACCGGGCACGACGGGTCGGCCGGCACGTTGACGGTGCGCAGGCGCATGTCCAGGGCGTCGACTACGAGGAGCCGGCCGTACAGGGGATCCCCGGCGCCGGTGAGCACCTTGATCGCCTCTACGGCCTCGAGGCTGCCGCCTACGCCCGGCAGCGGGCCGAGGATGCCGGTCTCGCTGCAGCTCAGCTGCGGCTCGTCCCCTTCCGCGTACAGGCACCGGTAGCAGGGCTGCCCGCCAGCGCGGAAGGCGGTCACCTGCAACGCCCAGCGGATCACCGCGGCGCTGACCAGCGGCCGCCGGGCGGCGACGCAGGCGGCGTTGAGGGCGAAGCGGGTGGCGAAGTTGTCGGTGGCGTCGATGATGACATCGGCACCGGCGACTTCCTGCTCGAGGGCCTCGCCTTGTAGCCGCTCCGTCAGCGCCTCGGCGCGGACCCCCGGGTTGCGGGCGGTCACCGCCTCGGCGGCCGAGACCGCCTTGGCGCGGCCAATGCCGTCGTCGCGGTGGGCGATCTGCCGCTGCAGGTTGCTCAGGTCGACGGCGTCGTCATCGGCGATGCGCAGCTCGCCCACCCCGGCGGCGCCGAGGTAGAGGGCCAGCGGCGAGCCCAGTCCGCCGGCGCCGATGATCAGCGCCCGGCTGCGCTCGAGGCGCTCCTGGCCCTCGATACCCAGCTCCGGCAGCAGGAGCTGCCGGCTATAGCGCAGCAGCTGCTCGTCGTCTATGGCCGCCTCCCGTGGCTGACGCGCTCCTGCCCGGACAGGTCGTGCCCCGTGGCCACGCCGGTCAGCCCGCTTGCCGCGAGGAGCCGGCGTACCGCCGGGCCCTGTGCAGCACCGTGCTCGAGGATCAGGGTGCCGCTGCCCCGGGCCAGGGCCGCCACGGCCGGCGGCAGCAGGCTGCGGATGGCGGCCAGCCCGTCGGTGCCGGCGGCCAGGGCCGCCTCGGGCTCATGGGCCAGGGCGCCGTCCGCCCACTCCGGGGCGCCTGTCTCCACATAAGGGGGGTTACCGGCGATGACGTCGAAAGGGCCCTCGGGAAGGCCGTCGGCCCAGTCGCAAGCATGGAGCGCCACCCGCCCCGCAAGCCCCAGGCGGTCGCGGTTCTCTGCCGCCACCGCCCGAGCCTCCGGGCACCGCTCGGTGGCCGTGACCCGGGCGTCCGGGCGCTCCGCGGCCACGGCCAGGGCGATGGCACCGCAGCCCGTGCCCGGATCGAGCAGCTTGCCGCCGTGCGGCAGACGGGCGATCGCCTGCTCGACCACGTGCTCGGTCTCGGGTCGGGGGACGAGCACCGCCGGGGTGACGGCGAGGTCGAGGCCTCGGAAGCCGCAGTAGCCGAGGATGTAGGCGGCCGGCTCGCCGGCGGCGCGGCGCGCGATGCGCTCGCGGAAGGCAGCGGCCTGCCCGGGCGCCAGGCAGCGCTCCGGGTAGGCGAAGAGGTGGCTGTAGGGGATGCCGAGCAGATCGGTGAGCAGCAGCTCGGCATCAAGCCGGGGGCTCGAGGAGCTGCCGGCAAGCGCCTCGGCGGCCTCGCGTACGGCCTTGCCCCTCGACAGTCCTGCCCCGGCCACGGCCCGCGTCCCCTCGGTGCTCGGCACGGTGCTAGGCGCTGTCGCGTCCCGCTGCCTTGCCGGGGATGCTGCGCGCCTCGAGCATCACGGGGATACCGTCATCCACGCGGTAGATGCGGCTGCCGTTGTCGGTCATCAGGGCCTCGTCCATGGCCGCCTCCACGGGGGAGTCGTCCATGTAGTGGATCTGGCCCTCACCGATGCGCTGGTTGAGCGTCTCCAGCTCCTGCGTGGGCAGGGGCTGGAGGGGCCGCTTGGTCACCGGGCAGCAGAGGATGTCGAGTAGCTTCTTATCCATATCTGGAAGTATACCACGCCTGAGACCTTTTCGGCCGTAGGGTGCGCCTGAGCCCCGAGGCCGTCACGGCCCGAGCTGATACGCCGCCCGGCGAGGGAGCCGGAGGGGCGCGTCAGTTCGACCAGGTCACCTTGAAGGTCTCAGCACCCGCGATTAGGATTAGTCGACTGACCATTCACCCCCGCAGGCGAGCGGGTGCGACTCGAGATCGACATGCAAGATAGCGATCACGTCAACGACGTCAACGTAGCCAACGGTGAGCGTCTTCCTACCCCGGCCGAGATCAAGGCCGAGGTCCCGCTAACCGAGGAGGCGCGGCGGACTGTGCTGGAGGGCCGCCAGGTCCTGCGGGACATCCTCGATGGCGAGGATCAGCGCATCTTCGCCGTCGTCGGGCCGTGCTCGATCCACGACACGGAGGCGGCACGCGACTATGCGCGCCGGCTCAAGGCGCTGCACGACGAGCTGAAGGACTCCGTCTACATCGTCATGCGCGTCTATTTCGAGAAGCCGCGGACGACGACGGGCTGGAAGGGGCTGATCAACGATCCGGACATGGACGACTCGTTCCGGATCGACGAGGGCCTGCGCATCGGCCGGGAGCTGCTCCGCGAGATTAACGCCATGGGGCTGCCGACGGCGACCGAGGCGCTCGATCCCTATGCGCCGCAGTACTACGGCGACCTGGTCTCCTGGACCGCCATCGGTGCACGGACCACCGAGTCGCAGACGCACCGCGAGCTTGCCAGCGGCCTCTCCACGCCGGTGGGCTTCAAGAACGCCACCGACGGCAGCCAGACCGTGGCGATCAACGCCCTGCAGTCGGCTGCCTCGCCACACAGCTTCCTGGGCATCGATCAGGAGGGGAGGATCACCATCATCCGTACCCGCGGCAACAGCTACGGCCATGTGGTGCTGCGCGGCGGCCAGCAGCCGAACTACGACTCCGTTAGCGTGCGCCTCTGCGAGCAGGCCCTGGCAGAGGCCGGCATGCCCCAGCGCGTGGCCATTGACTGCAGCCACTCCAACTCCAACAAGGATCCGGCCCTGCAGGCGATGGTGCTGGAGGATGTAGCCCGGCAGATCCGTGAGGGCAACCGGTCCATTGTCGGCGTGATGATCGAGAGTAATCTAGGGTGGGGCAAGCAGAAGCTCGGCTCCGACCCCGAGGCGCTGGCGTACGGGGTATCGATTACGGACGCCTGCATCGACTGGGCGACAACGGAGCAGGTCATGCGCCAGCTTGCCGGGCAGCTCCAGGGCGTTCTCGAGGAACGGGCATCCGTCCGGTCCAGTTGACTCGAGTCAATACTGGGTGTAAGTGTCTGCGGATCGCGTGCCACGAGAAGGCACGACTCGAGATCCTCGCCGCCGGAGAGCGGCAGGGGCTTTAAGGGAGGAAGACGCGGTATGGCTCCGACAAGACATGCGATGCCGGTGAAGGGCTTCGAGCCCTACCAGCCCGGTGAGCAGGAAGAGTACATGAGCGACGAGCAGCTCGAGCACTTCCGCCAGCTGCTCGAGGCGTGGAAGCGTGAGCTCCAAGAGGAGGTGGAGCGTACGGTCCACCACATGCGTGACGACGCCAACAACCACGCCGACCCCTCGGATCGGGCCACCCAGGAGGAGGAGTTCGCCCTTGAGCTGCGCGCCCGGGACCGGGAGCGCAAGCTGATCCGGAAGATCGACCAGGCGCTGGAGAAGATCCGTACGGGCGACTACGGCTACTGCGAGCAGTGCGGGGTGGAGATCGGCCTGCGGCGGCTCGAGGCGCGCCCGACGGCTTCGCTGTGCATCGACTGCAAGTCCCTGGAGGAGATCCGGGAGCGCCAGCGCGTGGCCTGACAGCCGAGCCCGCCCATGGGCGGGCTAGGGGCCGGGGCCCTCGGCGATCTCCGCGAGGGCTTCGGCCTGGTGCTCCTGGGCTAGCGTGGCCAGGAGCTCGTCCAGGTTGCCCTCCATGACCTGCTCCAGCCTGTAGATCGTCAGCCCGATCCGGTGGTCGGTCACCCGCCCCTGCGGGAAATTGTAGGTGCGGATGCGCTCGGAGCGGTCCCCGGAGCCGACGGCCAGGCGCCGCTGCTCGCTGCGCTCGGACTGCTGGCGTGCCTGCTCCTGCTCGGTCAGCCGCGCCTGGAGCAGAGCGATCGCCTTGGTGCGGTTCCTGTTCTGGGAGCGCTCGTCCTGGCACTCCACCACCAGCCCGCTAGGGTGGTGGGTGATGCGCACGGCCGACTCCGTGGTGTTCACGTGCTGCCCGCCGGCGCCCGAGGCGCGGAAGGTGTCCACCCGCAGCTCGCTGGGGTCGATCTCGACGGCGCTGACCTCGTCGAGCTCCGGCAGGATGGCCACGGTGCAGGTCGAGGTGTGGATCCGGCCCTGGGACTCGGTGGCCGGAACCCTTTGGACCCGGTGGGTGCCGGACTCGAACTTCAGGCGGCCGTAGACGTTGCGGCCACTGATCCGGGCGATAGCCTCCCGGTAGCCGCCGTGCTCGCCCTCGCGGGCGGAGAGGACCTCGGTCTGCCAGCCCTCGCGCTCGGCGTGGCGCAGGTACATGCGGAGCAGGTCCCCGGCGAAGAGGGCGGCCTCGTCGCCGCCGGCCCCGGCACGGATCTCCAGGAAGACGTTGCGCCCGTCATGGGGATCCTCTGGCACGAGGTGGCCCTGGAGCCGGGTCTCGAGCGCAGCGGCCCGCTCCCGCGCCCTGGCCAGCTCGTCCTCGGCCATGGCGCGGATATCGGGATCGCTGTCGCCGAGCATGGCCTCCGCGTTGGCGACCTCCTCGGTCGCCTCGCGGTAGGCCTTCAGGTCCTGGACGACGGGCTCTAGCCGGGCGTATTCGCGGGAGAGCTCAGCGAACTGCGAGGAATCGCCGACAATCTCAGGATCCGCTAGCTGCGCGGCGATCTCCTCGTGCCTCTCCGCCATCCGCTCCAGCTTGTTCCGAATCGTCGCCTTCACCGGACCTCGTCTCTGCAACCTGTTGTTCGATGGCTAGGGTCTCCAGCGCGTGCTGGATCCGTGTGCGGTCGCCGGTGGCGGCCGCGGCCCGCAGGCCTACGGTGGGCGCGTGGATCAGCCGGCGGGTCAGGGTGTGCGTCAGCCACTCGATGACCTCATGGGGGTCATCGCCCCGGGCCAGCTGCCGCTCCGCCTGGGCGCGCGTAGCCCGGGCGTAGCTGTGCGCCCGGTCGCGGAAGGTGCGAATGGCCTCCCCGGCGTCCCGTGCCCGGCGCCACTCCAGGTAGTGGCGGACCTGCTGGTCGACGATGGCCTCGGCCTGGGCCGCGGCCTCCTGGCGGGAGCGCATGTTCTCCGCCACGACATCGCGCAGGTCGTCCACCGTGTAGAGGTAGACGTCGTCCATCTCGCCGGCCTCGGGCTCGATGTCCCGCGGTACGGCGAGGTCGAGCATGAACATCGGCTTGTGCCGGCGTGACCGGACCGCACGCTCTACCGTGCCCTTGCCCAGGATGGGCAGGCTGCTGCCGGTGGAGGAGACGACCACGTCGGCCTCGTGCAGCCGCCGCGAGAGGTCGTTGAGGCTCATGGCCTCGCCGTCGTGGGCCTCGGCTAGTCGCTTGGCGCGCTCGACGTTGCGGTTGGCCACCAGGACGCGGCCGAGCCCCTGCTGGGTCAGGTGGCGCGCCACCAGCTCGATGGTCTCGCCGGCCCCGACCAGGACGGCGGTGCGCTTGTGGAAATCATCGAAGATCTGCTTGGCCATGGTCACGGCGGCGAAGGCCACCGAGATGGGGTTGGAGCCGATATCCGTATCGGTACGGACCTGCTTGGCCACCGAGAAGGCGTGCTGGAACAGCCGCTCCAGGACGGCCCCGAGGCTCCCCGCACTGGCAGCCTTGTGGTAGGCGTCCTTGACCTGGCCGAGGATCTGGGGCTCGCCCAGGACCAGGGAGTCGAGCCCGGCCGAGACACGCATCAGGTGCCGCATGGCGTCGGTGCTGCGCCGCACGTAGAGGTGCGGGCGCACCCTGTGCAGCTCGACCCGCTGCCGGCGGGTCAGCCAGCCGATGACCACCTCGGGGTCGGTATGCGGCAATCGGATGTAGATCTCGGTACGGTTGCAGGTGGACAGGATCGCCACCTCGTCCGCACCGGTCTCGTTCTTCGCGTCCTGGAGCGCCTCCCCGAGCGTGTCGGCGTTGAACGCCAGGCTCTCCCGGATCGCTACGGGTGCACTGTCGTGGTTGAGTCCGATCGCAAATAGTGGCATGAGTCTGGCGTCATTAGGCTGCGTTAGGGCACCATCAGGTAACTACACGGATTATTACGAACTGCGAGCGCTCAGGTAAAGCGCTGCCGCTGCGAAAAAATGTCCGAGCCTATGCCGCCTCCCCCCCGATCGCCGGCCCACCCGGCCCGAGCCCGCCGCCTGTGGCCCTGGGCGCTCCTGCTCAGCGGGCTCCTCGCTGGATGCGCTGGCCCGGCGACCGGGCCATCCGGGGAGGGCGGCACGCCGGCGCTGCCTGAGGCCGCCGGCCCGGAGCCGCCACCCTGGGAGCGGACGGACCGGGACCGCGCCATCCAGCACCTCCTCGTCGCCGAGATCGCTGCCCGCCGGGAGCAGTTCGATCGCGCCCTGGAGGCGTACCTGGCGGCCATGGCGCTGACCCCGGATCAGCGCGTCGCCGAGCGGGCCGTGGAGCTCAGCCTCGTGCTGGAGGAGGAGGGTAGTGCCCGGGCAGCGGCGCAGCGCTGGCGGGAGCTTGCCCCGGAGCGGGCCGAGGCGTACCAGCTCCTCGGCCTGCTGGCGCTGCGCCGCGGCGACGGCGAGGCCGCTCGGGAGTCGCTGGGGCAGGTTATCGAGCGCTGGCCAGGCACGCCCGGCCAGGCCTTCTTGCAGCTTACGACCCTGCTGGGCCCAGATAGCGAGCCAGAAGTGGCCCTGGGCGTGCTCAGCGAGCTGGCCCAGAGCTATCCGGACGTGCCGGAGGCCCACCGGGCGGTTGCCGCCGCCGCCGGGTGGGCCGATGCGCCCGCCCGGGCGCTGGCAGCGGCGGAGCGCGCCTTCGAGCTCGCGCCCTCGGACCGGGAGGCGGGTAAGGCCCTCCTGCAGGCACTCTCCCGGGCGCGCCGGGCCGAGGCCGTGGCCCTCGAGGAGGCCCTGGCGACGCTGCAGCGCCTGCGCGAGGCGCAGCCCGAGCTCCTGCCCCAGGCGGCCCTCGTGGAGGGGGAGATCCTCCGGCAGGCCGGGCGGCTGGGCGAGGCCGAAGCGGCCTACGACCGCGGGCTCGCGGAGGCCCCTGGCGACACGGAGCTGCTCTACGGCCGGGGCCTGGTCCGGGCCGGCCGCGGTGACGTGGGCAGCGCCCTGGCGGACCTGCGCCGTGTCCTGGAGGCCGAGCCCGGCGCCCCCTACGTCCTGAATGCCCTGGGCTATACGTTGGCGGATCACGCCCGTGACCTGGACAGGGCGCGCGAGCTGATCGACCGCGCCCTCGAGGCTGAGCCGGACAATCCCGCCTTCCTCGATAGCCGGGGCTGGCTCCTCTACCGCGAGGGGCGGCTGGCGGAGGCCCGCGACCCCCTCCAGCGGGCCTTCGAGCAGCAGCCCCAAGCCGAGATCGGTGCCCATCTCGGCGAGGTGCTATGGGAGCTCGGCGAGCGCGAGCGGGCGCGGGCCGTCTGGCAGCGGGCGCACGAGCAGGATCCGGACCACCGGGTCCTGCGGCAGACCCTGGAGCGCTACGGAGTGGATCCGCATGCCTGGTGACCGGGGAATCGTGGTGGGCTGGGCGGCCGTGCTGCTCGCCGCCCTGGGGCTCGCCGGTTGCGCCCCGCTGGCGCCGCAGGCCGAGCGCGAGGCCGCCTACGAGGCCTTCCTCGACGAGCACGCCACGCTCGGTGATTGGTCGGTGGCGGGGCGTGCGGCCCTGCGCGCCGAGGGCGAGGCGGCGACCTTCTCCCTGCGCTGGCGCCAGCGGGGCGAGGCGTACACCATCCGGCTCACGGGGCCGTTCGGGGCCGGCGGCGTAGAGATCCGCGGCGAGCCGGGCGCGGTCGCCCTGACCGGCGGCAGCGGCCGGACGGTGACCGCGAGGACGCCGGAGGAGCTGCTCGCTACCGCGACCGGCCACCGTATGCCGGTAACGGCCCTGCGTGACTGGATCGTCGGCCGGCCGGCGGCAGGTCTGGCGGTGGAGGCGCTCCGCCTGGACGGCGACGGCCGCCCCGAGCGCCTCGTGCAAGCGGGCTGGGAGGTGCTCTTCCACGGCTGGAGCGAGGTGGAGGGCGTGGCTCTGCCGGGGCGGATCGACCTGCGCAACGGCAGCCGGCACCTGCGCGTCGCCTTGTCGGAGTGGAGCCTGAGCGATGGCGGATGACTGGAGCGCCTGGCCGGCGCCAGCCAAGATCAACCTCTTCCTGCACGTCCTGGGTCGGCGGCTGAGCGGCTACCACGACCTGCAGACCGCCTTCCAGCTCCTCGACCACGGCGACCGGGTCCACCTGCGCCCGCGCGGCGACGGCCGGATCGAGCGGTATTGCGAGCTGCCCGGGGTGCCGGCGGAGGCCGACCTTACCCTGCGTGCCGCCCGCTTGCTGCAGGCCGCCGTACCGGGCCGGCCCGGCGCCGACATCCACGTCGAGAAGCGCCTGCCCGCCGGCGGTGGCCTCGGCGGCGGCTCCTCCGACGCGGCCACGACGCTGGTGGCCCTCAACGACCTGTGGGGTGCCGGGCTGGACGAGGCCCGGCTGGCAGCGCTGGGGCTGGAGCTGGGTGCCGATGTGCCGGTCTTCGTCCGCGGCCGCAGCGCCTGGGGGGAGGGCGTGGGCGAGTGGCTCGACCCCCTGCCTGAGGACGCCGGCGACGCCTGGTACCTGCTGGTCGACCCGCGGGCGAGCGTCTCCACGGCCGAGGTCTTCGGCGCGCCGGAATTGACACGCAACTCCCCCGCTATCACAATAAACGATCTTCGCGCCGGAGAGGTGCGGAATGATTGCGAGCCGGTGGTGCGGAGCCGTTGGCCCAGCGTGGCCGAGGCCCTAGACTGGCTGGCGCGCTTCGGCCAGGCACGCATGAGCGGCACGGGGAGCTGCTGCTTCGCGGGCTTCTCGGCCGAGAGCCAGGCCCGGGCTGCACTGGATGCGCTCCCCGCGGAGTGGGAAGGGTTCGTCGCCCGTGCCGTGGCCCGGTCGCCGTTACACGCAGCGCTGGCTGCGGCTGAGTAGCCCGGCTGATCCATCGACAATTGGGGCGTAGCCAAGCGGTAAGGCACCGGTTTTTGGTACCGGGAATCGCAGGTTCGAATCCTGCCGCCCCAGCCATACCGATATACACCAAGCCGTAAGGTGGACCTCTAGCCGTGCAAGTGAACGGACCCATGATGGTCTTCGCGGGTAACTCCAACCCGCAGCTCGCCGAGTCCATTGCCGCCCACCTGAAGACCCGCCTCGGTCATGCGGTAGTGGGCCGCTTCAGCGACGACGAGATCATGGTGGAGATCAACGAGCACGTCCGTGGCAAGGACGTGTTCGTGGTGCAGTCCACCTGCCAGCCCGCCAACGACAATCTCATGGAGCTGCTCGCCATCGCTGACGCGCTGCGCCGCTCCTCGGCCGCGCGCGTGACAGCGGTGATCCCGTACTTCGGGTACGCCCGGCAAGACCGCCGGCCGCGCTCCCAGCGCGTGCCGATATCGGCCAAGCTGGTAGCGGACATGCTCCAGACGGCCGGCTACGACCGGATCGCTACCGTGGACCTGCACGCCGACCAGATCCAGGGCTTTTTCAATATCCCGGTCGACAATGTCTACGCCTCACCGATCCTGCTAGGGGATATCTGGCGGCAGCTCTACCCGCGCAAGGTGGTGGTCTCGCCGGACGTCGGCGGCGTGGTCCGCGCCCGGGCGGTGGCCAAGCGCCTCGATGACACCGAGCTGGCCATTATCGACAAGCGCCGGCCCCGGCCCAACGAGTCGTCGATCATGCACATCATCGGTGATGTCGAGGACAAGACCTGCATCATCGTCGACGACATCGTGGATACGGCCGGTACGCTCTGCCAGGCGGCGGATGCCCTCAAGGAGCACGGGGCGCGGAAGGTGGTCGCCTACATCACCCATCCCGTCCTCTCCGGCAGTGCGGTCGATAAGATCTCCGCCTCTGGGCTCGACGAGCTGGTGGTCAGCGACAGCATCCCGCTGGGCGAGCAGGCGGCGGCGTGCCCGAACGTCCGGCAAGTGAGTATCGCGGAGATCCTCGCTGAGACCATGCGTCGGGTCAGCAACGACGAATCGGTGAGCGAGCTCTTCGTAGAGTGATCCCCAACCAGGAGTGGAACCAACATGACGGTGGAAATGAGGCTCGACGCGCATCCGCGCACGGAGACTGGCCGCGGTGCTATGCGCCGTCTGCGGAGCGCCCGGCGCGTCCCCGGTGTCGTTTACGGGGCAGGTAAAGGGCCGCAGCCGGTGGCCCTCGAGAGCGATCAGCTCTATCGGCTACTCGAGGAGGACGCCTTCTTCTCCACGGTCCTGAAGGTCCAGGTAGGCGAAGAGACCGAGCAGGCCATCGTCAAGGACCTGCAGCGCCACCCCTACAAGCCGCTGGTCCAGCACATCGACCTGCAGCGCGTCCGCGAGGACCAGCCCATAGCCGTCCACGTGCCGATCCACGTCTACGGTGAGGAGCAATCCCCGGGCGTGAAGAAGGGCGGCGTGCTCCACCACGACATGCTCGACCTCGAGGTGGTCTGCCTGCCCAAGGATCTGCCGCCGCACATCGACGTGGACGTCTCCCGGCTGAACGTCGGCCACGCCGTCCACATCAGCGAGCTGACCCTGCCCGGCGGGGTCGAGTCGGCGGCCCTGCAGCAGAGCATGGAGCACGACGCGCCCGTGGTCTCCGTGCAGGCGACCCGCAAGACCCGGGGTGGCGGCGCCAGCAGCGACGAGGACGAGGCGTCGGGGGCCTGACACCGAGGTGGCCGCTCGGGAAGGCAGCTTCCGCCTCATCGTCGGCCTCGGTAACCCGGGCAACAGGCACGCAGGGACCCGGCACAACGCCGGGTTCTGGCTTGTGGACGAGCTCAGCCGCCGCTACGCCTGTGGCCTGCGCGACGAGGCCAAGTTCCACGGCGCCGTCGGGCGGACGCTCATCGACGGCTACGACTGCCGCCTGGTCAAGCCGACGACCTACATGAACCACAGCGGCCAGGCTGTCGGCGCTCTGGCGCAGTTCTTCAAGATCCCGCCGGAGGCGATCCTCATCGTCCACGATGAGATCGACCTGCCCCCGGGTGGCGTCCGCGTCAAGCGCGGTGGGAGCCATGGCGGCCACAACGGGCTGCGCCACATCCAGTCGACCCTGGGGCGTGCCGAGTTCGCACGGCTGCGCCTCGGCATTGGCCATCCCGGCCACAAGGACGACGTGGTCCCGTACGTCCTCTCCCGGCCCAGCGAGCATGAGCGCCGGCACATCGAGGTGGCCATCGAGAACGCCGCCGACGAGATCCCGCGGCTGCTCGCGGGGGAGTGGGACCGGGCCTGCCAGAGGCTCCACGGCTAGCACGCCGGCACCGCGCCTCGGCCGCACTTTGCACGCTATCTCAGGACCGCACCAATGGGCTTCAACTGCGGCATTGTCGGGCTCCCCAACGTCGGGAAGTCGACGCTGTTCAATGCGCTGACCCGGAACGAGATCCCGGCAGAGAATTACCCGTTCTGTACCATCGATCCCAACGTCGGGATCGTCCCCGTCCCCGATCCGCGGCTCCAGCGGATCTCGGAGATCGTCCGCCCCGAGCAGACGGTGCCGACCACCATGGAGTTCGTGGATATCGCCGGCCTGGTCTCCGGCGCCTCCAGGGGCGAGGGGCTCGGCAACCAGTTCCTCGCCCATATCCGCGAGACCGACGCCGTGGCCATGGTCCTGCGCTGCTTCGAGAGCGAGGAGGTCCACCACGTGAACGGTCGGGTGGATCCGCGCGCCGACGCCGAGACCCTGCACACCGAGCTGGCGCTCGCCGATATGGACACCGTCGACCGCGCCCTCAACCGCCAGGAGCGGGCCGCCAAGAGCGGTGACAAGGAGGCCGTCCGCCTGCGCGACCTGCTCCAGCGCGCCCGGCAGGCCCTGGACGAGGGGTATCCGCTGCGCACCCTGGCGCTCGACAGCGACGAGCGCCGGCTGCTACAGGGCTACCACCTGCTCACCCTCAAGCCGCTGATGTATATCGCCAACGTTGCGGAGGACGGTTTCGAGGACAACCCCCTGCTCGACGGTGTGCGGACCCTCGCCGACAGCGAGGGGGCGTGGGTGGTGCCGGTCTGCGCCGCCATCGAGGCCGAGCTGGCGGCGCTCGAGGACGAGGAGCGCGACGCGTTCCTCGCCGAGTACGGGCTGGCGGAGCCGGGGCTGAACCGGGTCATCCGTACCGGCTACCAGCTCCTCGGGCTGCAGACCTTCTTCACCGCCGGCCCGCAGGAGGTCCGGGCCTGGACGGTGCGCCAGGGCGCCACCGCGCCGGAGGCTGCCGGGCAGATCCACTCCGACATGCAGCGTGGCTTCATCCGCGCCGAGGTGGTCGCCTACGACGACTTCATCGCCTACAACGGCGAGCAGGGTGCCAAGGAGGTCGGCCGCTGGCGGCTGGAAGGGAAGGACTACGTCCTCGAGGAGGGGGACGTGGTGCACGTGCGCTTCAACGTCTGAGGCCCCCTGAGCAGGTCGGTCCCGGTGCTCCGGGCGCGGCGCTCGTCGCCGCGCCCGGAGCGCCCGGTCACTCGGGCTGCTGCTCGGCCTTGTGCTCCGCGTGGCGCTGCTTGTCCGCCAGCTTGCCGAGCCGGCTGTCGAGGACCCGCTCGAGCTTCCGCGCGGCGCCGCGGGCAGCATCGTAGGCGTCGTCCGCGGTGTTCTCGGCGAGCACCGGCTCAAGGCGGCGCGGCCGCGCCTCGATGCGGCAGTGCTTGTTGACCCCGCCCTTGGGGCCGTTGGTGTCCTGGAAGTGCACCTCGATACGCGTCAGGTGGTCGCCGAAGCGCCGGTCCACGGTGCCGAGGGACTCGCGGATGCTCTGCTCCAGGGCATCGGAGACGTGGACGCCAGCGCCGGGATTGATCTGGATCTGCATGGATGCTCCCTCCCAGGTTCTCGTGGGATCTGCTGCCCAGCGTAGTAGACGCTGAGCTTTGCGCTCGTCTTTCATTCTGACGGACTCGGCGGGGCGTACCAAGGGCCATACAGCCGGTGGTGGCGCCTTGACAGCGAGGGGCGAGCCGCAGAAAATAAATGCGTGTTAACCTTGGCTATGTAGCTCAGTTGGTTAGAGCGTCGCACTCATAATGCGAAGGTCGGTGGTTCGAATCCACCCATAGCCACCGGCTCCATCAGGAGGCTACGCGATGCGTAGCCTCGGCCCTCCGCCGTAAGACACCGTGGGCCCAGCAAGGGTCACAGACGCCCATCACCGGGCGACCAGCCCAGCCAAGACCATCCTCTGTGCAGGGCTAACCGGATGGTCCATTACGGATGACGCGATTGCGGCCCTCGGCCTTGGCCCGATAGAGGCCATCATCCAGCCGCCGTAGGGTCGTGTCGGCGGCTTCTCCCATCTCGTACTCGGTAACCGCCAGGCTAATGGAAACGGCCGAGCGCGAATCCTCGTCGGCCACAAGAACCGCCTTGCGCAGGCGCTCCGCTAGCCTCTCGGCGTTGCCAATGGGCGTCTCCGGCAGCATCACCATGAACTCCTCGCCGCCCCACCGGGCCAAGGAATCGGTCGCGCGCAGCTCGGCATGAGCCCGCTCGGCGGTGCGCTTGAGCACAATGTCGCCTATGGCATGGCCGTAGGTATCGTTGAAGGCCTTGAAGTGATCGATGTCGAACATGACCAGGCTAAAGCTGTGGCTATACCGCTGGGCACGCTCGATCTCGGCATCCAGGATCTCCTCGAAGTGCTTGCGGTTGTAAACGCCGGTCAGGCGATCGTGGGAGGCCTCGTGGATCAGCTCGGCCTCCAGGCGCTTTTGCTCACTGATATCCTGGAGGATCCAGATAAAACCTTCACTGAGGTCGTCGGCGTTAAGGGCCCGGCCGTGGAGGGCCGCAGGGAAGGCCTGGCCGTCGGCGCCTCGCATTTGCGCTACCGTATCGTAGGTTCCCCCATCGCGGAGGATGGGGTAGGCCTCGCGGCCAATGCGCTCGTACTCGGCTCGGGAGGCGTAAAGCCCATCAGGGATGGCATCGAGCACCTGCTCCTCCCGGTAGGGGAATAGATCCAGAAAGGCCTGGTTCACTTGGCGAATGCGCCTGCTCCCGTCCAGGAACGCAATGCCCACGGGGGAGTTCTCCAGGATACTCTGCAAATGCTGCCGGGACGCCTCCGCCTCGGCGGTACGCTCCGCCACCTTCTGCTCGAGACGGCGCTCCGAGTCCGCCAAGTTGGCTACGAGCTGCTGTTTGGCCGCCAGGGCCTCCTCCTGCGCCGCGGCGCGGTCGGCACGCTCCACATGGATGCGATCCGCCAGCGCCAGGGCCAGCAGGATCATCTCCCCCGCTGACCCTAGGGGCAGGATATTGCTCGTGAGCGGCGTCGTGGCCACCCATCCCAGATTGCGTAGCCCGCCCACTATGGAGCTGACCAACAGGATCCCCCACGCCAACAGGAAGAACCGTGCCCCTCGACTCCCGCGGCGGTATGCCAAAGAGGCCGTGATAAGGATGCCGACACTGGCAACCGGGACCCCCAAGGACAGCAGCCGCGAGGAGAACTGGATCCCGACACCGCTCAACGCGATCAGGGCATTGCCCGCAAAGATCACCGCCACCAGCGTCAGGAGCCGGTTCAGACGGGGTGTGAAATGCCGGCTATCCAGGAAGCGCTGCGCGAATAAGACCGCAAACACGGCAGCCAGGGAGAAGGCCCCGTTGCTGGCCAAGGTGCTCAGGCGGGGGCTAGCCGGCCACAGGAACTGATTCCCTACGCCCTCCAGCGCGAGCAAGCCCACCCCGAAGAAGCCCGCGTAGAGCACATACAGCAGGTACCGCTGGTCCCGCAGGGAGAGGAACAGGAGGAAATTGAACAGCGCCAGCGCCAGCAAGCCACCGAAATACAGCCCCAGCAGGAGATAGCCCCGCTCGGTCTTGGCGGCGAAGGCCTCCGGCGTCCACAGGGTCAGGGGGAGGGTGAGCGAGCCCCGCGATGACAGCCGCAGGTAGTAATACTCGGGCTCCGTGTCCGGCTGGATACGGAAGGTGGGAAAGCGGTGAGGCCAGATCTGGGGGGTCGCAGAGCGTTCTAGTCCCCCTCGGATGCGCTCGCCATTGGGCGTGAACAGCGCCAGCGATTCCAGGGAGAAATACCGGACCTCCAGCAGCAATCGCGGCGGGCCATCGGCAGCCACGGCTACTGGAAAGCGCAGCCAGTAGACGGTGTTGGCATAGCCCTGATTGAAGGCGCCGGCACCCGACCACGACCGGAACCGCCCCGGGAAATCCCCGTGGCGCACTTCCTCGATGGTCAGCGCCCCGGAGGGATCCGCCATATACTCGACATGGCTGCTCAGCTCCAGCGAACCTGCACTCGCCGGGAAAACCGCCGCGGAAGCACTGCCTGCGAGGACCAGGCCGCAAACCACTCCCATAAAGCGGGCGGCGGAGCCGACAAGCCAGCGCGCCATAGGCGGAAACCCCTCAAAGCCACCCCCAAAGGGCCTGCCGGTAACGGAGTGCCTCGACGCCCGAGGCCGGGCTCAACGAGGCCCCCCGCATCTACTGCCCACCCGGTGCACCCGCCCTTTCTGCGTCGCCATCGTGACGCGCTGCCCCTGGCTGCGGGGGCCGATCCAGCGAGATGGGCGTCTGCTCGGCGAGCGCGGTGGCCGAGGGCAGCAGGCCTGCCCGGGTAGCGAAGCCGCACCTCCAGCCTCGGCCCCATCGCTGGCTCCTGCGCGGGGCAGGCCCACCGGCTGCTACATCTCCCACTGGCCGAAGGCTGCCGACCTTTTGAGGTGGATCCGGTGGGCCAGGCGGATCACCGGCCGGATCAGGAGCTGGGCGCTGCCCACCACGAACAGCCAGGTTCCGGTCTCCTGCCAGGCGCTCCAGAAGAAGAAGATACTGCCCACCAGGAACCAGATCCCGATGAGGAAGTCGTTGAGGATGCTGAGCGTCTGGTAGCGGCGGCGGATGAGCAGCTCCGCCGATCCCATGCGGATGACGATATCTTCGTCCTCCTTGGAATCGCTCGAGCGCTCTCGGTGGATCTCTGCCAAAGCGTACCTCCCCGGGGTGCGGGCTGGGTTGCCGATATAAGGGCCTCCAAGCGGGGGCGGCCCGTGGCCTCAGAGTGACGGATGCCCGATTGTAGACGCTCCGGCGGCCAGGCCGCGATACCGCTAGCCCTCCAGGCAGGTGGCGCCAGGCCACGGGCCGAGCCCCGCCTCGGCCATCGGGCGGGCGGAGCCTGAGATCGGTCCTCTCGACGTCGGCAGGAGCGAGCCGCCGTGCTCCCCTTCGGACGCCTACGAGTCGGCGCCGGTCTCGCCGCGGCTGCCGCGCTCGAGCCGCCCGAGCGCGGCTTGGCCCTGCGCTGTCAGCGTGTCCAGACGCTCGATCTGGGTGTCGAGGACCGGTAGGCTCTCGCGACGGTAGCGGGTGACCTCGTCGATGGCGCCGATGACGTCCTCGAAGGCCTGCTCTAGCCGCTCTATGTCGAGCATGCTCGACGAGGCCCGGTCCTGGATCTGCGCGCCTTGGGTGCGCAGGTTCCGGGAGGTGCCGGCGATCAGCTGCGAGGTGGTGGCGTTGAGCGCCTCTACGCGGTCGAGCACCAGGCGCTGGTTGGCCAGGGCTAGTGCCACGGTGACGGCGACGTTCAGCGCCGAGGCGGTGACGTTGATGGCGCGGTCCACCCCGCGCATGAGCTCGCGGTTGTTCCGGATGACGACCTCCAGGGAGAGGATGGCCTGCTGGCTCACCGCGAGCTGCTGCTGCAGATCCACTACCCGCTGGCGCAATGGGAAGAGCAGCTCCGCCTCGATGTAGCGCCGGCTCTCATCGCCCTCCGGCAGCTCGCCGGCGCGCTCCTGCAGGCGGTGATCGATGAGCCGGCCCAGGGCGATCTGCCGGCGTAGCTGCTCGAGGCTCTCGCGTAGCGACTGCTGATCATCGCTCAGGGTCAAGTTGTCCCGGTGGAGCCGGTCCTTGCCGGCCTTTAGGTCCTTGATGGTGGCGTCCAGGGCCTCCTGGGCCGTCTCGAACTTGCGGAAATAGCGCTGCAGCGGCGAGCTTACCCCGGGCAGGCGGGACAGGGCCCCGGGCAGGCCGCTGGCGGTGAGGGTGTGGCGCTGGGGGTCGAGCTGCTCCATGCGGTTGCGCAGCTCCGTCAGCGAGCTTGCCACCGGGCCGCCGTCGTCGCCCTGGTGGGCGAGCTGGCGGATGGGGCCCTGGAGCATCTCGCTGCGGTGGGCCGCCTGGCGCTGCACCTCCAGGCCCATCTCGTCCACCGCCTGGCGGGGCTGGTGGTCGGGTGCGTCCTGCTGCGCTGCGGCCAGGGCCTGCTCGACGAACGCCTCGGCGTGCTCGATGAGGGCCGGATCCGCCATGGCCGGCTCGGGGTCGGTCTCCTCCTGCACCCGGCTGGCGATCTCCTCGGCGGGTGGTATCGACAGGTTCAGCGCTGTGCTCCCGCTCCCTTCCTCTTGGGTCATCGGGCCTCCCCCTTACTGGCGTTCGTACTGTTCGGCCCGCGCCGCGAAGCGGTGCAGCTCCGCCAGCGCCCGGTCGGCGTCGACCGAGGCGTGCGGGCGGTCGGTGCGCACCGCCGAGACGGAGACGGCGGTGTCATCGAGGGCGGTGATCGCGGCCTCGTTACGCCCGCTGAGCTCGCGCAGGCGGGCCTCGGTCCCCTCGACGAGCCGCAGTCGCTGCTCCAGGGCCTGGCGCTCGTCGGCGGTAAGGGTACCGCGCTCCTGCGCCAGGCGGCGGCGGACGTGGGCGGCGTCCACCCCGCGCACGCCCTGGGCGATCGAGGCCATGGTCTTCAACTGGTCCACGGCGGTCCAGCACACCTCCCGGGCCAGGGCCCGGGCGCGCTCGTCCGTGATCTCGCCCGGCGCGAACGCGCGATCCAGGACGCCGCAGACGTGGCTGTAGCGGTTGTAGACCCGGTCGGCCTGGACCGCCAGATCGGGACGCTCCAGCCCGAGCAGCGCGCCCTTGGCCTGGCACAGCGCCTCGACCAGGTCGTCGGCGTCCGGCGGGGGGTGCGCCGGGTCCAGATCCGCGCAGCCGGCCTCTCGCGCCTCCTGCTCCCGGGCGGCGCGCCGGCGCGATGCGGCGGCGGCCTGCGCGGCCTGCCGGCGCCGCTGCGCCAGCCTGCGCTGTCCGCGGCGCAGCGCGCGCTCCACGGGCAGGGACAGCGGGATGGCTGCCAGCCCGGCCAGCCAGCCGCCGAGCGACGGCCCGAGGCCGCCGAATAGCGAGGTCAGCCACAGGGTGGCGGCGAGGAAGGGGACGAGGAGCCAGTAGCGCAGCAGCACCTGCCAGCGCCGGGGCGGCTCCGTAGGTACCGCCCAGCGCGGCTCGATCAGGCCGATGGTCAGCCAAAGCGGGCAGGAGATCAGCAGGCCGTAGGCCAGCCCCTGGAGGAAGCCGAGCATGGGGACAGTCTACCGCTCAAGCCGCGTACGGGTCGTGTCCGGTAAACGGTGGTCGACGGTCGGCTCGTCCCGGGCTACGCCCATGGCCGTCGCCTGCTAGAATACCTAGCTATCATCCGTGCCATCACCGAGGTAGCCGTCATGGCTGAATCCGACCCTGCTTCCAGACGGCCCGAGGGGGGTGGGCGCCGCCGTGGCGCGCTGGCCCGCGGGCTCGGCTACCTCGACTGGGTGTTCAACCCCTTCCAGCGCCGCGATGTCACCGAGGTCTACGACCTCCTCGGCACCGGCGCTATCACCGCCGAGGGCCTCTACCTCAACCTCGGCTACTGGGAGGCGGCGGACGACCTCGACGCCGCCAGCGATGCCCTGGCGCGGCTGGTGGCGGATACCGCCGGCATGGGCCCTGGCGATACCGTCCTCGATGTCGGCTACGGCTTCGGGGACCAAGACCTGCTCTGGGCGCGTAGCCACGCCCCGGCGCAGATCATCGGGCTGAACATTACCGCCTCGCAGGTGGCGGAGGCGCGCCGGCGTGTCGGCGAGGCGGGCCTCGAGGCGCAGCTCGATCTACGCGAGGGCTCGGCCACCGAGATGCCCTTGGCCGACGCCTCGGTGGACGCCGTCGTCGCCCTGGAGTCGGCCTTCCACTTCCGTCCACGCGAGGCCTTCTTCCGCGAGGCGTGGCGTGTGCTGCGGCCGGGCGGACGGCTGGTGACCGCCGATATCCTCCCGCAGCCGGCTGCCACCGGCCGGGCCGGACGGCTCAAGCAGCGGCTGTCCTGGTGGCTGGTGGCGAGCCGCTTCGCCATCCCCGATGCCAACCGCTATACCCGGGACGCCTACGCGGACCTTCTGGACGCCGCCGGCTTCACCGCCGTGGCGGTGCGCTCGATCCGCGAGCAGGTCTACGCCCCGCTTCACCAGTGGCTGCGCGACCACCCGGAGACCTTGCAGCGATTGCACCCCGTGGCCCGCGTACCGGCGCGCCTGGCCCGGGGCATCGACGCCGCCACGCTCTACGCGGGCCTCGACTACGTCCTCGCCAGCGCCGTGAAGCCGCAGTAGCCCGCGCCACGCCGGGCTATCCGGTGCCGCTTGGGCGTATTGCCGCCGCCCCCGGGTTCCGTTGCCGCTTGAATGGGCTATCATGCCCCCATGATCAAGGGACCGCGTGACGAAGATAAGCTGCTTCTCTCGGCTATCGAGGACCCGGAGGACCTGCGCCAATTGCCGGTGGATCGCCTCCCGCTACTGGCCCAGGAGGTCCGCGACTACCTGGTGGAGAGCGTCGCCCAGAGCGGCGGGCACCTGGCGGCCGGGCTCGGGGCCGTGGAGCTGACCCTGGCGCTGCACTACACCCTCGAGACCCCGCGGGATCGGCTGGTCTGGGATGTGGGCCACCAGTGCTATACGCACAAGCTGATCACCGGCCGCCGCCGCGAGCTCTCCGGCATCCGGCAGGCCGGCGGCCTGGCCGGCTTCCCGGTACGTGACGAGAGCCCCTATGACGCCTTCGGCGCCGGCCACTCCTCGACGAGCATCAGCGCCGCGCTGGGCATGGCCCTGGCGGAGCGCGCCGGTGGCGAGCCCCGCCGCGCCACGGCGGTCATCGGCGACGGCGGATTGGGCTCCGGCGAGGCCCTGGAGGCGCTCAACCACGCGGGCGACGTCCGGGCCGATCTGCTGGTGGTGCTCAACGACAACGAGATGTCCATCTCGGAGAACGTGGGGGCCCTGTCCAACTACCTCACCCGCCTGCTATCCGAGCCGATAGCCGGGCAGCTGCGCCGCGGCGCCCGGGACGTGCTCCGCAACTTGCCGCCGATCCACGAGCTGGCGCGGCGTACCGAGGGGCACGTCAAGGGCCTGCTGGCCCCGGCAACCCTGTTCGAGGAGCTGGGCTTCCACTACTTCGGCCCGGTGGACGGCCATAACGTCGAGGATCTGGTGCGCGTGCTGCGCAACCTGCGCGATCAGCCCGGACCCCGGCTGCTGCACGTGGTCACCCGCAAGGGCAAGGGCTACGCCCCCGCCGAGGAGGACCCCATCTCCTACCACGGCGTCAGCCGCTTCGATCCCGAGCGCGGGCTCACCAAGGGGCAGCGGAGCCGGCTCAACTACACCGACGTCTTCGGCCACTGGATCTGCCACGCGGCGGCCTCGGATACGCGGGTCACGGCTATTACGCCCGCCATGCGCGAGGGCTCCGGGCTGGTGGAGTACGCGCAGCGCTTCCCGCAGCGCTTCTTCGACGTGGGGATCGCTGAGCAGCATGCCGTGACCCTGGCCGCGGGCATGGCCTGCGAGGGCGTTCGCCCGGTGGTGGCCATCTACTCCACCTTCCTGCAGCGGGGCTACGATCAGCTTGTGCACGACGTCGCCCTGCAGCGCTTGCCGGTGCTCTTCGCCGTGGATCGCGCCGGGATCGTCGGGGCCGATGGGGCGACGCACCAGGGGACCTACGACCTGAGCTACCTGCGCTGCATCCCGGACCTGACGATCATGGCGCCGGGCGATGAGGCCGAGTGCTGGCGCATGCTCTCCACCGGCCTGAGCCTGGACGGGCCGGCGGTGGTACGCTACCCGCGCGGGGCTGGCCCCGGCGAGGCGTTGCCCGAGGGGCTGGAGACGCTGCCGGTGGGGCAGGCCGAGGTGCGCCGCGAAGGCCGTAGCGGCGTGGCGCTGCTCGTCTTCGGAGCGCTGCTGCCGGTGGCCGAGGCGGTGGGCGAGGAGCTGGGGCTCACCGTGGTCAATATGCGCTTCGTCAAGCCGCTGGACGAGGCCACGGTGCACCGCCTTGCCGGCGATCACCGGCGCCTGGTGACGCTGGAGGAGGGCGTCATCGCCGGCGGCGCCGGTAGCGGTGTGGCCGAGTATTTGGCCGGCTCCGGCCACAACGTGCCGGTGACCCACCTCGGCTTGCCGGATGTGCCCATCCACCACGGCGCCCGTGACCACGTCCTGGCCGAGCACGGGCTGGATGCCGATGGCCTCCGGCGCAAGCTGCAGGGGCTGATCTGAGAGGCAGGCGCTTTGATGGCCCGTGCCTCCGTCATCCACGAGGCGCTGGCCCGCGATCAGGCAACCGGGGAGGCGCTTTGCCTCGACCGCATCTATCCGCGGATGACCGGCCTGCTGGGCAGCTCCCTCGGCGGTGGCCAGGCCCACGACTGATCAGGCGCGCCCCGCATCCGTGCTCACCGGCGCTACCTCCGGCTCGCAGGGGGATCACGCCGGGCTGCCGCGGCGGCTCCCAGGGGCCCTGAGCTGGCAGCGCCGGTGCCCTCGGCCCGCGAGTTCGTCCTAGCCACCGTTCTCCCAGCCGCCATCCTCCCAGCCGCCGCTGTCCCATTCGCCCCACTCGTCCTCCGCCAGGCGCTCGCGCCGGTTCTGCAGGTACGACTCGCGCATGAAGATGTAGGGATCGGCGCCCGAGTCGGCCATGAGCTCGTCCAGCGAGAGCAGCTCGGCCCGGGTATCGACGATGTTCAGGGCGGTTACGCCGTAGCGTGTGGCGCTCTCCACGTCGGCCCAGTGTAGGGGGTCGTGGTAGTCGCGGGTGAGGTAGCGCCCGGCCAGGCCGGTGGTATCGCGGATGTTGCTCGGCCCGAGCAAGGGCAGGACCAGGTAGGGCCCCGCTGGTGTGCCCCACTCCCCCAGGGTCAGGCCCAGGTCGGTCTGCTCCTGCTCCAGGCCGGCGGCGCCGGCGACGTCGAATAGGCCGAGCACCCCCACCGTGGTGTTGAGGAGGAAGCGGGCGGTGCTGCGGCTGCCCTCGCCGAGCTTGCCCCGCAGGTAGTAGTTGCCCGCGCTGAAGGGCTCGCGCAGGTTGTCCAGGGCGTTGCCGATGGGCCGGCGCACGGCGGTGGGGAGGTAGTCCCGATAGGCTACGGCGACCGGGCGGAGGGCGTAGTCGTCCACCGTCTGGTTGAAGGCGAAGACCCACCGATTGTAGGGCTCCAGGGGATCCTGGGTCCCCTGCTCCCAGCCATCGTCCCACGCGGCCTCGTCTGCGGTGCTGGTGGTGTCTGCGGGATCTTCTTCGGTGGTGCCCGTGCCGGCGCAAGCGGTGAGCAGCGGCAGCAGCGCCAGCAGGAGGGTCCGGTAGTGCCAGTGCTTCAGCATGACGCATCGTCTCCAGGGTTGAGGTCGGCGGTGCGCGGGCCGGTGGCAGCCGCCCCCTTGCCGGGGTTGAGCAGGCCGTCGGGATCCAGGGCCTGCTTGAGGTGCTGCATCAGCTCGATGCCTAGCGGATCGGCGTAGCTGCGGACCTCGTCGCGCTTGAGCTGCCCGACCCCGTGCTCGGCGGCCACCGAGCCGGCGAAGCGGCGTACCTCATCGTGGACAATGCGGTGGTAGCTCGCCCTCTGGGCGAGGAAGGCCGCGCCGTCGGCGTCCGCCGGCTGGGTCAGGTTGAAGTGGAGATTGCCGTCGCCCACGTGGCCGAACACGCAGGGCCGTACCCGGGGGTCGAGCCCTTGTACCGCGGCCAGCGCCCGCGGGACGAAGGCGGCGATGTCGCCGGGCAGGACCGAGATGTCGTGCTTGATGCTCGCCCCGACGCGCTTCTGGCCGTCGGGGATGGCGGTGCGCAGCCGCCAGAGCCGGGCCGCTGCCGCCTCGGTGGGGGCGAGCCGGGCGTCGTCGATCTGGCCTGCCTCCTGCAGCGGCTCCAGGGCCGCTGCCAGCGCCGCGTCCAGGTCGGCCCGGGGGTCCGGTGTAGCCAGCTCCACTAGCAGGTACCAGGGAGAGCCGGGCAGCGGGTTCGCCGGGGTGTCCTCGAGGTGCTGGCCCATGGCCAGGGCCTCGGCGCTCATCAGCTCGGCGGCCACGACGGCGTCGCCGCTCTCGGCCTGGGCAGCGCGCACCAGGGGTAGGATGGGCCCTAGCTCGGGCATGGCCAGCAGCGCCACGCGGCGGTTGCTAGGGATCGGGTGCAGGCGCAGGGTGGCGGCGGTGATGATCCCGAGCTCGCCGCCGGAGCCGATGAACAGGTCGCGTATATCGTAGCCGCTGTTGTCCTTGCGCAGCCCCTGCAGGCTACGCCAGATCCGGCCGTCGGCGAGCACCACCTCGAGGCCGAGCGTCTGCGCGCGGGCGTTGCCGTAGCGCAGCACATTGAGCCCGCCAGCGTTGGTGGCCAGGTTGCCGCCGATCCGGCACTCTGCCTCGGAGGCCAGGCTCAGGGGCAGATAGCGCCCGGCCCGGGCCGCCGCCTCCTGGAGGGCGGCCAGGGTGCAGCCGGCCTCGGCAACGAGGTGGCCGTCCTCGGCGTCGAGGTGGCGGATGCGCCGGAGCCGCTCGAGGCTGATCACCACCTCGCCGGCATGGCGGGGGGCGCCGCCTCCGACCGTGCCGGTGTTGCCGGACTGGGCGACCACGGCTGCGCCGTAGTCGCGGCATAGCCGGACCGCGGCGGCCACGCCGTCGGTGTCCGCAGGCCGTACGACCAGCCGGCCCTGCCCAGTGTAGAGCCCGCGCTGCTCCGCCATGTACGGCGCGAGCCGAGTGGGGTCGGTCACGACCGCTGCCTCGCCGAGGCGCTCGCGCAACGCCCCGGCCAGGCCCGGGTGGGGCTGGGTCTCGCTCATGCGGCTATTATGCCGCTACAGGTAAGGGGATGCGAGCCAGGACACCGCGTCCCGCAGGCGCTCCGCAGGTGTCCGCTGTGCCAGCTCGGAGCGGCTGATCTGCCGCGATCCAGCGCGCATGCGCCGGCAGTCGGTGGCCATATCTCCGGCGAGGGTCGGGTCGTAGATCTCCGCGTTGAGCTCGAAGTTCAGGCGTAGGCTGCGCGGGTCCATGTTCGACGAGCCGATCTGCGCGTAGCGCCGATCCACCACGAACAGCTTGGAGTGGGCGAACGGCGGCGGCTGGTAGTAGACCTGGACGCCCCATTGGATCAGCTCAGCGAGCATGTGCCGCGTCGCCCAGTGGACGAAGGGGAGGTTGTTGCGCTCGGGCAGCAGGACGTTGACCTCGACACCGCGCAGGGCCGCTGCCTCCAGCGCCGTCGTCAGCGAGCGCATGGGCAGGAAGTAGGGGGTGACGACCCAGACCTCCTCCCGTGCCGCGGACAGGGCCCCGATCAAGGTCATCACCAGCCGATCCAGATCCTCGTTGGGGCCATCGGTGATGATCCGGCACAGCGCACCCTCGCTGTGTGGCTGGCCGGGCACGGACAGCCCCTGGGGGTCGCCGGTGGTGAACGCCCAGTCCTCGAGGAAGACCTGCTCCATCTGCGCCACGGCCGGCCCGTCGATCAGGAAGTGGATGTCGTCGACCAGGCGGGGCCTATCGCTCTGCAGCACGTGGCGGTCGCTGAGGTTCATGCCGCCGGTGAAGCCGCGCTGGCCGTCCACTACCAGCAGCTTGCGGTGGTTGCGCAGGTTGATCGACAGCTGCGGGGGCAGCAGGCGTGGCGGCAGGAAGCGGGCGGTAGGGATCCCGGCGCGGCGCAGCAGCCGGCTGGCGCGGGGCCAGGCGTAGAGGTCACCGACGCCGTCGATGAGCACGCGCACGTCTACGCCGCGGCGGTAGGCGGCAGCCAGGGCACGGATGAACTGCCAGCCGCTGGCTCTCGTGCCGAAGATGTAGGTGCTCAGGTAGACCGAGTGCTGCGCGGTGTCGATGGCCTCGAGCATACGGGGGTACGCCTGCTCGCCGTTGTGCAGGCTCTGGATCCGGTTGCCGTGCTGCAGCGGCCGGCCGGTCACGGCGTCCGATATGCGGACCTGCTCGGCGTACTCCGGGCCGATGGCGGGCGTATGGCTCCTCGCCGAGGGGGCCGGGCCCGACGGGGCCCGCTCCTCGGCCATCAACTTGCGCGCCCGCGTCCGGACACGGTTGATGCCGAAGGTGTAGTAGAAGAGCGCGCCGGCCAGGGGGAAGAGCAGGCAGACGGTGATCCATGCTGTCGCTACCTGGGGCTCCTGCTTGGTGAGCAGGGCGTGTCCAGCAGCGATAGGGCCGGCGAGGGCGGCGAGGACACTGACGGTGGCGAGGATCCAGGCGGCAAGGTCCATGGGCATCAGTGTCGGCGTTTTCGTCGCAGTTGGGAACCGGGCTTTGGGTTGAGCCTGGCGTTATATTAGGATTAAACTAATTCTGCATTAATCCACGGTATAGCGATCGGACCAGAGGGCCCTATGACCGAGACCCGCCCAACCCCGAAGTTCGAGGAGGACGAGGGGGCCGGCTACCTCCGCGCGGTGGGCCTGCGCCCCACCCAGCAGCGGCTTGCGCTCGCTGGGCTGCTGTTCTCCGGCGAGGATCGCCACGTAACCGCTGAATCGCTCTACGAGGAGGCCACGGCGCAGGGGGTGAGGGTCTCCCTGGCGACGGTCTACAACACCCTGAACCAGTTCAAGGATGCCGGGCTGCTGCGTGAGGTCGTCGTCCACGCCGGCAAGTCCTACTTCGATACCAAGACCGAGTCGCACCACCACCTCTACGACGAGGACAGCGGCAAGATCGAGGACGTCCACCTGGAGGTGGACGAGGAGCAGGTGCGCCGCAAGGTAGAGGTCCCGTCCGGCAAGCGCATCGCTGGGGTGGATATCGTCGTCCGCCTGCGCGAGCATAAGGGGTAGGCGTATCCACCGCATAGCGAGGGAGGGTATTTGGGCGCAGCGAGCGCTGTCGGCATCTATGTAGACGTTGCCAACATCCAGGCCAATGGCGGCTTCGGCATGCAGTACGACGTGCTGCGCCGGCTGGCATGCCGGGGCGGGAGAGAGGCGCTGCGCCTCAATGTCTACGCGGTCTACGACGACTCCCGGGCCTACAAGGACGCCGCCTACCAGCAGAAGATCAACAACTTCTTCGGCTCCCTGCGGGAGTTCGGCTACAAGGTCATCGTCAAGCACTTCCGCTGGTATACCGATGACGAGGGCAACCGCTACGCCAAGGCCAACGCCGACCTGGAGATGGCCGTGGACGCCCTCACCCAGTCCCGTAACCTCTCCCGAGTGGTCCTGGTCACCGGCGACGGCGACTTCGTGCAGGTGGTCCGCGCCTTGCAGGATCAGGGCTGCCGCGTGGAGATCATCGCCTTCGAGAACATCTCCGGCGACCTCAAGCGCGAGGCGGACGACTTCATCTCCGGCTACCTGATCCCCGGGCTGCTGCCGAGCCGCCGCGGCGGCAACGGCCACCCTGCCTGGGGCGAGATCGGCTCGCGGGTGCGGGGCACCTGCTACTACCACGCCCAGGAGGGTAGCTACGGCTTCCTGCGCTACCTGCGCGGGGATCTCGACTGGCGGGACAACCTCTGGGTCACCGATACCCGGGACCCCGACTCGCCCTACGCCTCGGCCTTCTTCCGCGACGTGGACCTGCCGGAGGATGTCAATCCGGCGGACTTGCCGAGCCACCAGATCGTGCTGGAGTTCGAGGTGGTGCCGTCACCGGTCAAGGAGGGGGCGCTGCAGGCCGCGCAGATCCAGCGCGTCTAGCGTGCCCGGCCGGTAGCGGCTCTCTGCCGGGCTACCCCAGGTGGTAGCGAGCCGGCCTACGCGGCCGCGTCAGCCCCCTTCCCCGAGGAGCTCCGCCAGGGTCGCCGCGTGGACCTGCCCCTGGCGCCCGCGGGCCAGCCGTTGCGCCTCGACCAGGCTGTGCAGCTGGGACAGCGCCTGCTCGAAGCCGTCGTTGACGACGAGGTAGTCGTACTCCGCGTAGTGCGAGATCTCCTCGACCGCCTCGGCCAGGCGGCGCTCGATGACCGTTGCCGGGTCCTGGCCGCGCTCGCTGAGCCGGCGTCGGAGCTCCGCCCGCGAGGGCGGCAGGATGAAGACCGAGACAGCCTCCGGCAGGGCCTGGCGTACCTGCTGCGCCCCCTGCCAGTCGATCTCCAGGATCACGTCGGCGCCGGTGTCCAGGCGCGTCTCCACCGCGTCCCGCGAGGTGCCGTAGAGGTTGTCGAAGACGCGGGCATACTCCAGGAAGCGGCCGGCCTCGACGCGCTCCACGAATTGCGCCTCGTCGAGGAAGTGGTAGTCCACGCCGTCGCTCTCCCCGTGACGCGGGGGGCGGGTCGTGCTGGAGACGGACAGCTCCAGGCCGGGGACCCGGCTCAGCAGGGCGCGCACCAGGCTCGTCTTGCCGGCGCCGGAGGGCGCCGAGACGATGAAGAGGTTGCCGCGGGGCGGTGCTACCTCACTCGACATTCTGGACCTGCTCGCGCATCTGCTCGATAAGGACCTTCAGCTCCAGGGCGGCGTTGCTGCTCTCCACACGGCCGGACTTCGAGGCCACGGTGTTCGCCTCGCGGTTGAGCTCCTGCATCAGGAAGTCGAGCCGCCGGCCCACCGGCTCCGCCGCATCCAGCAGGCGCAGGGTCTCCTGCAGGTGGGCCTGGAGGCGCTCGAGCTCCTCGTCGATGTCCAGCCGCTGGACGATGTAGGCCAGCTCCTGCTCCAGGCGGCCGGGGTCGGCCGGCTCGGGCAGCTCCGCTAACCGGGCGGTCAGGCGCTTGCGGATGCGCTCATTGAGCTGCTCGCGGTCCGCCGCCAGCTGTGCGACCGTCGCCTGGGCCGCCTCGGCGCGGCTTCGGAGGTGCTCGGCCAGCTGCTCCCCCTCGCGGGCGCGGTGGGCGCGCAGGCCCGTCAGGGCCTCGTCGAGCAGCGCCAGGGCCGCCTCCTGCAGCGGCTCCGGGTCCGCCGCCGGCTCGCCGATGACGCCGGGATAGCGCAGGATCTCGGCGGTGGAGGCCGGCTGCGCCGCATCGCCGAGGCGGGCGCCGATCTCCGCGGCGATCCGTGCCAGCGCGTCGACCCGCTCCCAGTCGACCTCCAGCCCGCCGGCGCCGCCGGGCTCGGCGGTGTAGCGCAGATGGCACTCGACCTTGCCGCGCCCGAGCTGACTCCGGACGCGCTCGCGGATCGACGGCTCGAGGCTGCGGAGCTCCTCGGGCAGGCGCGGCTGGATCTCCAGGTAGCGGTGGTTGACCGAGCGCAGCTCCCAGGCCAGGCGCCCGGCTCGGCCACCCCACTCGCCCCGGGCCTCGCGGCGCTCGAAGGCGGTCATGCTGTGGATCAACGGTGCCTTCTCCACGGCAATGGGGAATGGACCAGTATATCAGATGGCGCCGCAGCACTCCCCCTGGGGATGGGCATGATGGCCCGATTGCAGGTATCTCCACATCCCGTAGAATGCGCGTGCGCGGCATGTCCAGATAGCGGCTCGCGTTGTGGCGGTGGGGCGATCCTCGTGGCGTGGCCACCGATGCGCTCGAAGGCCTCGCCGGGCAGGGATGTCGGCGAGCCGGTCCGGCGGGGGCCATGGCCATACCGCATCTACGCTCCGCATACCGGTGCGGCGCTGCCGGCGCCGCACCCCCGATCAGGAGGCACGAATGCGCCCGAGCGGTCGACAGGTCGACGAGCTTCGCCCGGTTGCCATCCAGCGGCAGTTCACCAAGCACGCCGAGGGGTCGGTGCTCATCGCCTTCGGCGATACCAAGGTACTCTGTACGGCCAGCGTTGAGGCCCGGGTCCCGCCCTGGCTGCGTGGCAAGGGCCAGGGCTGGGTGACCGCTGAGTACGGTATGCTGCCGCGCGCCACCCATACCCGCAGCGACCGTGAGGCGGCCCGCGGCAAGCAGCAGGGGCGGACCGTGGAGATCCAGCGCCTGATCGGCCGCTCCCTGCGCGCCGCGGTGGACGCCGAGGCCCTCGGCGAGCGCAGTATCGTGGTCGATTGCGATGTCCTGCAGGCCGACGGCGGCACCCGGACCGCCGCTATTACCGGCAGCTATGTAGCGCTCCGCGACGCGGTGGCCGGTCTGCTCCGCGACAGGGTGCTGAGCAGCTCGCCCATCCACGGCCAGGTGGCCTCGGTCTCGGTGGGCGTCTATCGCGGTGAGCCGGTCCTCGACTTGGACTACGCCGAGGATGGGGAGGCGGAGACCGACATGAACGTGGTCATGAACGACGCCGGCGGGTTCATCGAGCTCCAGGGCACCGCCGAGGGCCACGCCTTCCGGCGCCATGAGCTCGACCGCATGCTCGCCCTGGCCGAGCACGGCGTGACGGGGCTGATGCAGCATCAGCGGGAGGCGCTGGCAGCATGAGGATGGTGTTGGCGACGGGCAATGCCGGCAAGCTCGCCGAGCTGACGCGCATGCTCGAGGGCTACGGCGTGGAGGTGGTCAGCCAGGCCTACCTGGGCATCGATCCGCCGGTGGAGACCGGCGTCACCTTCGTCGAGAACGCCCTGCTCAAGGCGCGGCACTGCGCCGAGCACAGCGGCCTGCCGGCGGCGGCCGACGACTCCGGGCTGGTGGTGCCGGCGCTCGACGGCGAGCCGGGCGTCTACTCGGCCCGGTACGCCGGCCCCGAGGGCGACGACGCCGCCAACAACCGCAAGCTGCTCGCCGAGCTGGCAGCGTGCGACGGTGATCGGCGCGCTACCTTCCACTGCGTGATGGTCTACCTGCGCCACGGCGCGGATCCGGCGCCGCTGATCGCCCACGGCAGCTGGCACGGGTCGATCGCGGAGGCGCCCCGGGGGACGCAGGGCTTCGGCTACGATCCGCTCTTCGAGGATCCCGAGCTCGGCCGTACGGGGGCCGAGCTGGACGCCCCGGAGAAGGACGCGCGCAGCCACCGCGGCCAGGCCCTGCGCGCCCTGATCGACGGTCTCGCTGCCGAGCTCCGCCGCTGAGCCGCGCCGCGCCATGAGCGCTGTCTCGGCCCCGGGCGTGCCGCCGCTGGCGGTCTATGTGCACCTGCCCTGGTGCCTGCAGCGCTGCGGGTACTGCGACTTTCACGCCCACGCCCTGCGCGGCGAGCTCCCGACGCAGGCGTACGTCGCGGCGCTGGGCCGGGAGCTGCGCCGGCAGGCCGGGGACGCCCTGGGGCGCCGCGTGGCCAGCGTCTACATCGGCGGCGGGACGCCGAGCCTCTTCCCCCCGGAGGCCATCGGCGATCTGCTCGCCGACCTGGATCGGGTCCTGGGGGTGGCCGAAGGGGCCGAGATCACCCTGGAGGCCAATCCCGGTGCCACCGAGACCGCGCGCCTCGCCCGCTTCCGTGAGGCCGGGGTTACGCGGCTGTCATTGGGGGTGCAGAGCCTTGATGACGCCTCGTTGGCGCGCCTCGGCCGCATCCACGACGCCGCCGCAGCGCGGGCGGCGGTGGCCGAGGCCCGGGCTGCCGGCTTCCGCGGCATCAACGCCGATCTCATGTACGGCCTTCCGGGGCAGGGGGTGGCGGATGCCGAGGCGGATGTGGCCGGTGTGCTCGAGCTAGGGGTGGACCACGTCAGCCACTACCAGCTGACCATCGAGCCGGAGACCCCCTTCGGCCGCCGCCCGCCCGCGGACTTGCCCGATGAGGCAGCGGTCCTCGCCATGGAGACCGCCTGCCGCAGGCGCCTGGCGGCGGCCGGTCTGGCGCGCTACGAGGTCTCCGCCTTCGCCAGGCCGGGGCAGCGCAGTGCCCACAATATCGGCTACTGGACCTTCGGTGACTACCTGGGCCTGGGGGCGGGGGCGGCGGGCAAGCTCACCGGCGCCGACGGGCGGGTGGTCCGTACCCGGCAGGAGCCTGCCCCGCAACGCTGGATGGCCGCCGCCGGCGGCCCCGAGGCGGAGGGCGAGCGCGAGGTGCTCAGCGGGCCGGCACTGCGCTTCGAGGTCTTCCTCAACGGGCTCCGGCTGTGCGAGGGCATCCCCGCGACGCTGGCCGCGGCGCGCAGCGGCTGCAGCCGGGCCGAGCTGGCCGCCTGGCTGGCACCGGTGCGGGAGCGTGGCTGGCTGGTGTGGACGGAGGCGGATCGGATCCGGCCCAGCGCAGCGGGCCTGGAGATGCTCGATAGCCTGCTGCTGGAGCTGATGCCCTGATGCCGCCGTGCCCCGGGCAGGGCAGGGACCATCTCGAGCCACGCCGTCGGCAAGGGCCCGGTATGTGCGGCGATGCGCCTTCCTAGCGTAGCGGCAAGGCTGTAGAATCTTCATATAGCTTGCAGAATTGTGCCTGGAGGACGCGATGGCCCGTGTAACTGCCGAGGATTGCCTGGATAATGTCGAGAACCGTTTCGAGCTGGTGCTCGCGAGCGCCAAGCGGGCCCGGCAGCTCGCCAACGGGATCGAGCCGAAGGTGGACTGGCAGCACGATAAGCCCACCGTGGTGGCGCTGCGGGAGATCGCCGAGGGCCACGTGACCTCGGAGATCCTGACCCGGGCCGAGGAGGCAGCGGCCGAGAGCCTGGGCCTCGGGGGCTTCAGCGCCGCTGACGTCGAGGCCGAGGTAGGCGGCGGCCCGGTGCAGCCGGACCCCAGCGCCAGCCAGGAGCGTTCCTTCGACGAGGCGGCCGGTGATCCCGGTGTCGGCGCCGAGCCCGAGGGGGACGATCCCGACCCGGCCTCGTGACCCTGTGCCGGGATCGGTATGCCGCGTGCCGGGAGCGTAATCAACGCCGGTGAGTCGGCCTCGGCGGCCCAGCCGGAGCAGCGCATCCAGGAGGTCTGTGCGCTGCTCGAGGCGTACCTGGAGCCGCAGCAGGTTGAGCAGGTCTACGCGGCCTACCAGTTCAGCGCCGCCGCCCACGAGGGGCAGCGGCGGCGCTCGGGTGAGCCGTACATCGTCCACCCCATCGCCGTAGCCCGTATCCTCGCCGAGATGCGCCTCGACGCCGAGGCGATCATCGCTGCACTGCTCCACGACGTCATCGAGGATACCCCGACCGCCAAGGAGTGCCTCATCGAGCGCTTCGGCGAGCAGGTGGCGGAGCTCGTCGACGGCGTATCCAAGCTGGGGGCCATCGACGCCAGGACCAAGGCGGAGGCGCAGGCGGAGAGCTTCCGCAAGATGATCCTGGCCATGGCCCGGGACATCCGGGTCATCCTCATCAAGCTC
>Ga0207714_1000070_pt1 | contig 59302 bp, 49 predicted proteins | sample PonA232FremontCA_2_FD_187270 | JGI IMG/M metagenome (GOLD analysis project Ga0207714, IMG submission 187270) | Marine sediment microbial community from Fremont, CA, USA - Pond A23 Sediment 2 (SPAdes) | ecosystem: Environmental > Aquatic > Marine > Unclassified | place: USA: Fremont, California... | reverse complement strand
GGTTTCATTCGTATAAAGTTTAATTAACAGTTTGTATTTCAGTATAATAATAGCATGTAATTCGTTGGTCTCGGTAACCTCTGCCATGGAACCCCCATGCTTTATTCATTGCCTTGTTGTGTAGGTCAGTGGATGGGGGTTTCATTGGTATAAAGACTTAAAAAGTTTTTTAATCCACATCCTAGGAGCATCAACTTTGTTATCGACTCTCTTAGCCATATAAGCCACATGCTTTATACATAAACTTGTTTAGAAGGTTTCTGCTTGTGGGCTTCATATACTAAAAGTATAAAAATAATCCCGAAAATGAAAGGGGGAAGCTGGCCCGGGGGGAGCAAGCCCGGGGGAAGCTGGCCCGGGGCAAACCCACCATAGAACAACCTCATGCCATGAGTAGCGCTTTTAAAAAGAACAACCTCATGGCGTGTTGAATTTCAGGGCAAGGATGGTGTTATACCGGATCAGGTCCAACCGAAGAACCCACATTTATTGAGCTGGCCTTAAAGCTGACCCATACCTGTTGATCTTTTCGCACATTAAGCCGGGATAAACTCTCCCGGGTAACCAGGACAGCCAGTGTCACCCCGACATCAACGACCACTTCCATACCCAGGCTGGCCGGAATGACTTGCTGAACCCTGCCTTTGAAATTATTCAAAGCGGATGTATCGGGGCGGGATCTGGAAAGGAGGATGTTTTTTGCCTCCAGGGTTATTGAAGCAACTGAATTGGGCACATGGGATGGAAGGATGAAAAAGAGGGACGAACCGCGGATGCGGAAAATTTTATGATCGCCGCCGGGAGGGTTTTCTACGTTGCCGCGGAAGAAATTCCTTATTCCCACAAATTCTGCCACAAAAGAGGAGGCCGGATTTCTAAAGACCTCCGGTAGCGGGCCTTGTTGTTGAATGCGACCATTTTCCATCACGGCCACTTTACTGGCCAGGGCCGAAGCTTCCTGGTAGTCATGGGTAACATGGATGATGGTTTGGCCCTGCTGGTTGAGGTGGCTCAGCAGGGTCTGCAACTCCCTTTTGTATTGGACATCCAGGGAGTTCAGGGGTTCATCGAGCAGCAGCAGGCGGGGTTCACTGGCCAGGGTACGGGCCAGCACGGCACGTTGCACTTCACCCCCGGAGAGGGTTGAGGGGAAACGATCCAGCAGGTGCTCCAGGCCTGTTGTTTGCGCCAGCTGGTGAATCCGCCGGCGGATGTAGCTTCGCCCCCAACCTTTTCTTTTCAGGGGGAAGGCCAGGTTGGCGGCGACACTCATGTGGGGGAACACGGCCTGATCCTGAAAAACCAGTCCAACCCCCCGGTTCTGTATGCGCAGGGAGGTGATATCGCGTTGATCCAGGATGAGGGCACCCGCATCGGGGCTCCGGATACCGGCCATTATCTCAAGCAGCAGGGTTTTACCGGCACCGGAGCGGCCCAGGATGACAAAATAATCCCCCGCGGCACACCGAAAGGAGACCTCATCCAGGCTGAAGGGGCCCAATGATTTACTGATGTTTTCGACCCTGAACATAGGCAGATCTTGAAACCAAACGCAACAAAACAAAAAAGACCAGGCTAACGAGAATGAACAAGACTGCCACCGGCCGGGCATGATCGAGGCCAAAAGCGCCAAATCGTTCATAAATGAGCACCGGGGCCACCATGGGATGGTAGGCCACAATCACCACGGCTCCAAACTCACTCATGCCCCGGGCAAACATCATGACCATGCCACCGACGATGCTGCGCCAGGCCAGTGGCAGGGAGACGGAGAAAAAAACGCGCATGGGGGAAGCCCCCAGGTTCATGGCAGCCTGTTCAAGGCGCACCGGCACATTTTCGAAGCCATCGCGGGCAGCATTGATTAAAAAGGGGATGCTGACAAAAGCCATGGCCAGGGCTATCCCGATTGGATGTCCCACCAGGTTCAATCCCACCGCAGAAGCCGCTTTTCCGGCAACCGTATCGCGGGATATAACTCCCAGAACAGCTATGCCTGCTGCGGTATGGGGGATAACCACCGGCACATCCACAATGGCCAATACCATCCGCTTAAGCGGAAAATCATACCGCGCCAGCAAATAGGCAAATGGGATGGCCAATAAAGCAAATACAAGGGTCGCCCCGGCCGAAGTCCATAAAGTGAGGCGGATGCTGCTGATCACTTTTTGATCACCCACGGTATCTGCCAGTTCCGGCACAGCCGTATGCACAAACATACCCAAAAGCGGGGCCACAATGAACAGCAACAGCAGCCCTCCAAGCAGGATAAATAACAAACGGATCGTGCTGAATGATCGCATAAACTATAAATGAAATATTAACCGGCGAAAGCCCGCGTTGCGGATATTTGTCTGAAAGGGAATCGCAGCGGGAAGCATCTCCTTCAGTAGATATCCGCTTAACGAAGTAATGCCATGAATGCCCCGACCTCTTCCATAAAATGTGGTGGGATAATCCACCGGGGTCAGATCATCCGGTGCCTCTCTTAATACAGCAACCCGGCCGGCCCTGTGATATACATCAATGGCCGAAGCATACAGCTTATCCATGTCCTTTTCACCGGGTAATCAGCATCCAGTGAATGCACACAGATTCGTTCCGGCTGTGCAATATTGCACTCGGAATAAAGATCCGTACCCTCCACCAATTTCGAGGAATCGGGCACGGGCCTCCTCTCACCTGATTTGCCGGGCAGAACAGGTGTTACCCGGGTGGCGATAAGAATCTGATGGCGGTTGACCGGATAGAATATTTCCCCCCAGCTCAGCACGGTCTTTTCCCCACCTTTGCCCGTGACGCACACATACAGGTCAATGATCGGAGAAAAAGATCCCTTATTGGCCTTATCCAGCGGAACATCCTTCAGCAAATCATACAGGGAATACCCCTGATAGCGATAGGCCCCAACAAAACTGTCCCGTTGATTTTTTATGCGGGTCTCCTTGACAATAACCGATCGCAGGGGTAAATGCTCAAGGGGTTGATTAACCGGAGCAGCCACTTCACCATCTATCCTGATTTTGTCCGGATGTGGCAGCTGGTGCGTGGGTGCATTGTCATAGAAATCATGCACTGCATCCGCCTTATCAGCTAATGTTTGCTGCGGGGATGACTTTCCGGCCTTTTGACAGCCGGAAACCATTAACAAAGTCGCTGTCCAAAATAAAAGTGCTTTCATAACCGGCTTATTTTGCATAAATTTGAGCGGGTTCAAACCCACGTCGGTATAAGGCCCTTATAAAAGTAATCATTTTGGATCATTTCTAAAAGGTGAATGTCAATCAGGTCAACGGGAATTTTTCTCTTAAGGAGGGAAATACGGGAAAGGAAGAACAATTAAAAATAAGCCTGCGGCGGTTCTCTATCCGGTTCTTCATCAAGTTTATCCCTTTCTTTCCAAACAAAGACCTGCCAAACGCGTATAGAGGTAAGAATACAAAAAATCTGCAGTATGAAAAAATCGTTTTGGATCCTCGTTCTCATTGCCATAGCGGCGCTGATCACCAGGCCCAATGTTGAAGACCACAAACGAAAGATCAACCGGGAATTCAAGGGCAAAAATCCAATAACCGGGGCTCTGGGAGCAGGCAAGCTCTTTTCAGAGCTGGTTACCTATCACAACGCCTATGTGGTTTCCTACACCACCTATGATGAAGAAACGATCTCGATTGGGGCGTTCCAAACCGTTTTTGTTTTCAAGGATCTGGATATAAGCCAGGATCCCTCAAAGGCTAAAGATACCTTTTAAGCCTGGTCAAACAGGGCGTGGCGGATTTTCTCTCCTCTTTTTTCCCAGGTATGTTCGCGGGCAAATCGGTAGACGCTGTTGCTTAAAATATTGTATTTCGGGGCATCAGCCATTAACCGGACAATTTCCCTGGCCACGGCATGCGGTTGATCCCAGTCAACAGTGATGCCCAGGTTGTTCTGCACAACAAGTTCATCCAGGGCCGGCAAAGAGGAGGCCACGGCAGGCAGGGAATGGGCCAGATAATCAAAAAACTTGGAGGGAGCCGTCAAATAACGGTTAAAGAAATTGTCGCGCAGGGGCAACAAACCCAGATGCATGTTGGACAATCGTTTCTGTAGTTCCCGCTGCGAGAGCCAACCGGTGACCTCCACGGTGTTTTCCAGGTGGTTTTTGGCAATGAGTTGATTGAGGTGTTCTATTTCACGATCCTTTTTGCCACCAAACAAATACACCTTATAATTATCGGGCAGCTGGGCGGCCATCTCCAGGATCTGATAGATGCCCCGGCCCTGATCCAATGACCCGGTATAGGCCAGGTTGATGGTTTGATGATCCCGCTTGGGCTGCCGGGGCGGCAACAAACCCGGATAGATGACATGTACCGGAAGGGTCACATACTCCTGCCAGAGCTGCTTCAGGGTGTTGGTCAGGCATATCAGCCCGTCGATCTTCTTCAGGGTCATCTTCTCCTGCAAGGCCGTTTTCCGCAGAGAAAAATTTTTCCGTGACAGATCATCCCGGCGGTCCAGGTCGTGAAAAAAGTTATGGGTTTCATAAAAAATCCTGTATTTCCTGTTTTTCGAGCGCAACAGGAAAGGAAAAATTTTGGGAGTACGTGAAATCACCACGGTATTTTCATCGCTGAGGGCGCCCACCAGTTTGGAAGCCTTCCAGTAATATTCAAAATTGGCCTTTTTCAGGCGCTTTTCAATGCGATGGATGGTAAGATTTTCAGGAACATCGAGTCCGAAGTAAGTTTCCATCAGCGAAGAGGTATCCCCCTTTGAGACATTGCGCACGATCAGGTGGGTTTCCATGTGGTTGCGGGCCATGCCCCAAACATTATAGGTGGCGTAGATGGCCGATGAACCGTCATCAATCCAGTTGTTGGCGATATAAATGATCTTCATAGGCAGCTGACAGACAACAAATGATACAGCCACAAAATTAGACAATTTTAATCATGAACCACCATCATCCCATCCCAAAAAGCATAAAAGGGGTGTAAATCAGGGCCGGGTGTGACAACTTCCTTTTAGCGGGAAGGGTTGTAGGTTTTAAGGTAAAAATCCTCGCCGTCAAACACGCCATAGGTATTGTGATAGATCCAGTCGCCCAGGTTGATGTAACGGGAAACCTCATTGAGGGGATAATCGATGGCCACATGCCGGTGGCCGAAGATCAGGTAATCAAAAGGTTTTTTTTCCAGCATATTCCGGGCGTGTTGCACCAGCACTTCCTGATCTTCCCCCCGGAATTCATCGGGTATTTCATGGACATTACGGCTACTCAGAGACCAGGAATGAGCCAGGGCAATGCCCAGGTTTGGGTGCAAACGTCCAAAGAGCCATTGGGCGATGGGGTTGGTAAATATTTTCTTCAGCAGCTTAAAGCGCCCGTCTCCCTGGCCCAGGCCATCACCATGGGCCATATAAAAGCGCTTCCCATTGAGTTCGAGCCGGTAGGGTTCGCGATGAATGATGAAGCCGACCTCATGGGGCAAATAATCAAAAATCCAGAGGTCATGGTTGCCGGTAAAAAAGTGCACGGGGATGCCCTGGTCGTAAAACTCGGCCATCTTCCCCAAAAAGCGGACAAAGCCCTTGGGAACGGCTTTTTTGTACTCAAACCAAAAATCAAACACATCCCCCAGCAGGTAAAGCGCATCGGCGTGAGGCTGTATCTCATTAAGCCACTGCACAATCAAACGCTCCCGCTTCAGGCTTTCCCCGGTGGTAGGGGCCCCCAGATGAAAATCCGAGGCAAAATATATTTTCCGCCCTGCTTGCACGTTTCTTAGGCCTTATCGTGAGTAGTGTGTCAGTCTAAAGCAACAGAAAGTTTCCTTCTCAATTCCTGTTTGCTTGGATTTTTAGCGACAATGCCCTTTTGCTGATCAATCAAATAGTCGGTGGGCAAATTCTGAACATTATAGACTTTGGCCGGATAGGATTCAAAGCCATTGAGACTGCTGACGTTAATCCAGGGTAACTGATCAAAGCGTACGGCTTTTCGCCACTGTTCGGCCGACTTGTCGAGGGAAACCTGGTAGATCTCAAAGCCTTTATCGTGATACCTTCGGTAAAGGCTTTTCAGCTCCAGGCTTCTTTGAATACTGGGTTTGCTGTAGGAAGCCCAAAAATTCAACAGAATCATCTTATTGTTAAGGCCATGCAGCGACACCGTATCCCCCTGCAGGTTGGGAAGGGCTACTTCCGGATAATTGCTGACCTTTCCCATCTCATTCACCATCTTCTGAACACCCAGGTTCCTGTAACGGGTCATCAAATCCTCTTTATTGGCCAAAAGGGCTTTCACATGACGTGAACGGGGGTATTTATCTTTCAGCGAATCGGCAACCAGCCGAATGTATTGCAAATCGGTGTTCTTGTAAAGGACAAAAAGATCGGGGTTCACTTTTTGATAAAGGGCTACAATGGAGGCCAAAGAGCCTAAATGATTAACAATAAAAGCCACTGATGAATCCCTTTGCTCGTTGAGGATCCCCCGGTATTGCCGGTTGATCTGTTCAATTTCCGCTTCACTGAGCTGGTCCTGTTGCTGCTGGTAGAGGTTTTCCAGCGAATCAAGCTTGCTTTTGGTCTGGCGCAGCCGCTGATCAAGGGTCCTGACATACCGCGATCCGGGAGAGCCCTGAACGGTATAGTCATGCAATGCATCGGCACGGGCCCGAAATTGGACCTCTTCTCCGGGTTTGATCAACAGGGTGGCAAATTGCCCGTTGGTGGAGAGATTAAAAAACTTTGGATACTCAATCTGATGCTCAAACGCAAAATCCCCCTGTTGGCCCAACCGGGCAGAATCCAATACCGTATTGGTATTGACCCCTTTGCGCTTTAAATAAATCCATTGATCCGGTGATGCCCCCTCTACATTTCCCTCCAGGGAAAACTCATTGTCGCTGGTACATCCAAATAACAACACAGCCACAATCGCTATGGCAATCTTTCTCATTGCTTGATCTTGTTTTGATGGGACATCAAATATAATAAAAGAGATTCATCAATGGCTTTTCTCATAAAATAATTCTCAGTTGGAGAAAATTTCGTTGAGCTTGGCTTGCAAGTCATCCCCCCTGAGGTCTTTCGCAATAATCACCCCTTTCTTATTCAACAGAAAATTAGCCGGGATGCTCTTGATGTTATAGGTTTGGGCGGCTTCGGAATTCCAGAATTCCAGATCGCTTGCATGGTACCAGTCCAGGTTATCCTTTTCGATGGCATTGAGCCAGGCCTGGCGTTTTTTATCGAGGGAGACCTGAAAAATCTCAAAATCTTTGTTGCCAAAACGTTGATAGGCCTTCACCAGGTTAGGATTCTCCACCCGGCAGGGTTTACACCATGAAGCCCAAAAATCGAGCAACACATAATTGCCCCTCAGGTCGGATAGTTGAAGGGTATCGCCCTGGGGTGTGGGAAGGGATATCTCGGGAGCCTTTTTGCCGATGGCCACCCGGGCCTTTTTCGCCTCATTGTCTTTGTTTTGTTGGCGCATTTTTTCGATTTGCGAATGGAGCGATTTAACAGGCTCCGAATTGGGATAATTCGCCATTAGCGCCGAATCAACCTTTTCAAAATACCGGAAATTGTCGCGGGGATTAAGCACGTAGCTTCGCGGGCCGATTTGCTGGTAAAGGGCCATCAAACTGGACAGCGAATTGAGGTTGCGGTCAATAAAATCTTTGGTGTATTGCTTTTGTTGGTCAACAATTTTGCGCGATTCCTTATTGAGCCGGTTTCTTAAATCCTCCATTCCCTGCTTGCCCTGATTTTCCCGGTATATTTTACCCAGGGAATCGAGGCTGGAGATGGTTCGTTCGAGTCTTTTTCGCAATTTCATGATCTGGCGGGATCCTTCAGAGCCCTCAACCTTATAATTTTTGCCCAGGTTGGTGATGTCGCCGGTAAGGGCAATGTCATCGCCCGGCTCCACCACCAGGGTCAATGAGTTGCGCGGCTCGGTCTGAACCAGTAAAAATTTGGCCACCTTGGTATAACCGGAAAAGGTGAATTGTCCGTCCTGCCCCACCTTCACTGAATCAAGCTTATTGGTCCCGTTGGTGGTTAATTCCATCAAATACAAGGTTTCCCCACTGGCATTTTTCAATTCACCCTCTATGTTGAACTGATTGGAATTGCTGCCGCATGCCTGCACAATAAGCAGCACAAGCGCTGTGAGCCACAAATGTTTCATGATTGTTCGTTTTAAAGAATGGTACAATATAATAAAGCTTTTATTTCCTATGGAAATCGGTGAATGGCACCGAACATGAACTGCTTCACCCTGAAAATAAATTCAGCAAAAGGTATCAGCCTATACCAACCTGGTAAATCCATTTGACTTTTCAACAGGGAAAACAATTTGCTGGAGCTATTTGTTCCCATGGCCCAACTTTAAAGAAGGCCTTCACCGGAAGCCCAAAGATTTGCAGTCGGGTTCAGGAAACGAAGATAAAAACTTTTATGGGCCTGATGACAAACAGCGGCCAAAAAAGGATAAAAAACTCGCCTTCTCCAGTAGCACCAACAAAGAGGTATTTTTATAACTTTGAGGCCGAATCCACAACCCAAAGCGACTGTGAAGGTAAATAACGAATTAAATGCATTTTATGCCGAGACGCCGGTGGTTACCATCGGGGTTTTTGACGGGGTCCACCGCGGACACGACTGCATCCTGTCGCGGTTGGTGGAAAAAGCGCGAATAGTGAATGGGGAGTCGGTGGTTGTCACGCTTTGGCCCCATCCCCGGCTGGTTTTGAAAAAAGACGCCGATCAGCTCAGGTTGCTCAACACCCTGGAAGAAAAAAAAATGCTGCTGGAAAAAAGACAGATTGATCACCTGGTGGTTTTGCCCTTTGATGAACACATCAGCAGCATGTCGGCCTGTGACTTCATTGAAAAAATCCTGGTCGGACAGATCGGGGTTGCGCATTTGCTGATTGGCCATGACCACCATTTCGGAAAAGGCCGGGAGGGGGGCTTCCAGGACCTCAAATCATGCTCACGGCAATACCATTTCGAGGTGGAACGCCTGGGAGCCGAAAAGGAAAGCGGCACCAAAATCAGCTCCACGATCATCCGCAATGCCCTTCTGGATGGGCATATTCAGGAAGCCAACGAATACCTGGGCTATCATTATTTCTTAAAAGGTCATGTGACCGGGGGCCACCGCATCGGCCAAAAAATAGGCTTCCCCACAGCCAACATGGAAGTGACCGATGCCTACAAACTCATCCCCCGCGATGGGGTTTATGCCATCCGAACCGAACTCAACGGCAAAAGGTACAATGGCATGCTCAACATCGGCTACCGCCCAACCATCGACAGCCACGGCCACAAAAAATCCATCGAGGCCCACCTGTTTGATTTTGACCAGAACATTTATGACCACCACCTGATGATCCACTTCATCGGACGAATAAGGGACGAAAAAAAATTTGCCAACGTCGATGAATTGGTCGGTCAATTGAGAAAAGACAAATCGCAGGCGCAAAAAATCCTGGCGCAACCATCCCGTGGATAACACGTCCATCATCCCCGGGAACATCAAAGGCACAGGCTAAACAATTCAAACTTTAAAGCGGAGGATTTTGTTTGACTGAGCGGGGCTATTCCTTACTGATTGGTCACCCTTAATTCATTCGGGGGAATATAAATGGCTTCATACTGCTTGAGGGGCACTGTGGAAGGCCCATTGAAAACCATTCCTTCCTGGGAAAGCTGATAGCTCGACCCGCAACAGGGGCACTCCATCAACCCAAATTTATTGTCTTCACTGACCAAACATTTTTTATTGGGCCGGTAAGTACAGGCCCGGTCAAAAACATAAAACGAACTCCGCTGGGCACGATAAATGATCAAACCCCCGTAACCATACCCCTCCTTTATTACGTATTCTCCTACGGGCAAATCGTTTAACTGGGTGCTGACATTAAAGGTTACATCCACATACACATAAGGGAAGGGTTTTCGTTCATCATCACAACCCTGGAAAGGAATTAAAAACAGGGGCAGTAGAAAAAAAAATATTATCTTTGATGATTGATAGGACATTTCGCAAACAAAAAGGTGCTTTGAGTGTTCGTTATTTTAGAATAGCCGGTTTCATCCTGCTGATTGCATTAAGCCTGCTGTCTTTTACACGTTGCAGCATTTTTACACCTGATCAGGCTGATACCCGGTCGGCCAAAGTTAAAAAAAGAATCGATAAAAAGCACCAGAAAAAATACGAGAAAGCCCGGGAAAAATTTGTGGAAAACCATTACGAGCGGCAACCTGAGAATGCCAAAAAATGGATGGACTATAACGCCAGCCAAAACAAACAATGGCGCGAAGAATACTATGATCACGGACCCGGGGTTTTCGAGAGAATCGGGGATTGGTTCGAGCGCATCATAGAGTGGTTCAATCAACCGGAAGAGGGTCTTTACGGGCAGGGCCTTAAAGATCATGAAAAGCCTGGCCACCTCCGGGGCAGGCCATTCTGTAATAACTATCCTTTAACAAAACAGGCATGGAAAATCTGATTCCTTTATTCTTTGTGATCATTACAGCAATCATCTCTCTGTTCGCAACAGCAAGAAAACAGCAAAGCGGCCAGCAAAAAGACAGATCAACCCAAGAAACTGAAGGACAAAGAGATGAATGGCAAAGCCATGAACATCAAAACGGGGAAAAGTTCAGCGAAAGACAGCCAAGCAGCCGGACAGCCCAGAACAATAATCAAGGCACTGGATCTTTCCAGCAGCAAGCCCCCCAGGGGTACAGGCAGGCTCCAAGCCCCCAAAAACCTGAACAGGAAATCGGGGCCACCCCAAAGCGGATGGAAGAACCTTTTGCAGAGCCTTCCCTGGAAGAAAAAAAACAACAGATATCAGAAAAAACCGTTTCCTTTACAAAGGATCAGCAGGAACAGGATGAAGCGCCTTCGCGCGAAAAAAAATCCAAGCCCAAACGAACAACCAAAACCCGTAAACGAACCCGGCAAAAGAGCAAACTGCAAACCATCCGGGAAGATTTTGATGTGGAAGAGGCCATCATTTATTCAGAAATCATCCAAAGAAAATACTTCTAAATTATGGCCGCTAATAGACATTCATTTCGACTAACCTATTGGTATTGATCTAATTTTTTATGTATCTTTGAAACTGAAAAAGATTTCCGCTGTTCATGCGGATTTCTTTTTCGTTCTTTTTGTGTAGAATTATGATAAAGAGGAGAGCAACATGGCGAAAGTTTCATATGTAACCGAAGAAGGCCTGAACAAGCTCCGCGAAGAGCTCAAGCATTTAGAGACAGTGGAAAGGCCGAGGATAAAAAAACAAATCGCCGATGCCCGTGATAAGGGAGACTTGTCAGAAAATGCTGAATATGATGCGGCAAAGGAAGAACAGGGTTATCTGGAGATGCGCATTCAAAAGCTTAAAAGCACCATTGCCAACTCCAGGGTGATTGATGAATCCAGAATTGACACTTCTACGGTACAAATTTTGAATACCGTAAAGATCAAGAACAAGAAAAACAATGCCGTCATGGAATATACCATTGTTTCTGAGAGCGAGGCGGATTTGAAACAAGGCAAAATATCCGTCAATTCACCCATTGCCAAAGGCTTACTGGGCAAAGAAGTAGGCGATGTAGTAGACATTGAGGTGCCCAACGGCATCATACCCTTTGAAATCATGGACATATCCGTATAAAAAAGCAAACTTATGGCGTCTATTTTCACCCGGATCATCTCTGGAGAAATACCTTCTTATAAGATTGCCGAAGATGATCATTACTATGCCTTTCTGGACATCAATCCCCTAAAAAAGGGGCATACCCTGGTGGTTCCCAAACAAGAAACGGATTATTTTTTTGACCTGGACGACCAGACCCTATCGGGGATGATGGTATTTGCCAAAAAAGTGGCCCGGGCCATTGACCGTGCAATGGACTGCAAGCGGGTAGGCGTGGTGGTGTTGGGGATGGAAGTACCCCACGCCCATGTTCACCTGATCCCGCTGAATAAAGAGACGGATGCCAGTTTCACCCAGCCCAAGCTGAAACTCTCGGAGGAACAATTTCAGGAGATAGCCCAAAGCATTCGCAACGCAATGGAATAACCGGCAATATCCCGAAGAATATTGATCATATGGCCCGAGCGCGACCCGCCCAACCCATTATCGCTACTGCTTTTGTGGGCATTTTATGTCTTTCCCTCAGCCTTGCGGGCTGCAACCAGTCCAATTCCCCGGATGGAAAGGATTACAAGCAGTCGATCAGACAATGGCGCAGCGAACGGTTAAAAAACCTGAAAGCTCCGGATGGCTGGCTCAATCTGGCCGGTTTGTACTGGCTGGAGGAAGGCAAAAACACCATAGGGAGTGATTCTTCCCGGGATGTGGTCTTTCCAAGAAAAGCCCCCAGCCGGGTGGGCACCCTTTGGCTGCAGGAAGACAGCCTCCGGTTTACGCCAAACCAGCAGGTTAAAATCCAATACAACGGCCAGCCCATTCATCAAACTCAAATCCTCACCAGCGATGCCCGGGGTGAGCCGACCATCATGGAGCACGGCTCATTGCGCTGGTTCATCATCAAAAGGGGTGATCAGTACGGACTTCGACTGAGGGACCTGAACAGCCCCCTGCTCAAAGAACTGGACAGCATCCCGGCTTACCCGCCCCGTAAAAAATGGCGCATACAGGCCCGCTTTAAAGCCTACGACCAACCCAAAACAGTGGAGGTGCCCAATGTGTTGGGAGGTACCTATCAACAAAAATCCCCGGGTTTGCTTCGGTTTACCTTCAAAGGCCAAACCTATGAGCTTCATCCTACCGGCACAGTCAAAAACATGTTTGTGGTTTTCGGCGATGACACCAATGCGGAAACCACCTATGGCGGCGGCCGTTTCCTGGTGGTTAAAAATCCCGACCAAGATCAAACCGTGCAGTTGGATTTTAATAAAGCCTATAATCCCCCCTGCGCCTTTACCCCTTATGCTACCTGCCCCCTGCCCCCTCACTCCAACATCCTGACCCTAAAAATTGAGGCGGGTGAAAAAAGCCCTGACCTTGATGTTCCCCATCATTGATAATAATGACCTTGAAAGGAAACCTGATTTCATGGCTTTTTTTGTAATTTATGGCGGCAAAAATGCTACCTATATCTTAAATGATTCACTATGAAAGCCAGGATCACCGTTTCAATCCTGCTGTTTTTTCTTACTGGACCGGCACTGATGGGTCAGGAATATTTTCAGCAGGAAGTCAACTACAACATACAGGTCACCCTGAATGACCAGGACCATTATCTAAGGGGTTTTGAAAAAATCCAATACACCAACCATGCCCCGGAAGCCCTGGAGGTCATCCATTTCCACCTTTGGCCCAATGCTTATAAAAACAATCAAACCACCCTGGCCAGGGAACTGTTCCGGCAGAAGGGGCGGCACTATCTTTTCAAGATGAGCCGGCAAAAAGGATTCATCGATTCATTAAACTTCAAAGTCAACGGGGATGAAGTAAACTGGCATCATCATCCCGACCACATCGACATCTGCACCGTTGAATTGAATGAGCCGCTGGAAAGCGGAGAGACCATCGAGATCACCACCCCTTTCCGGGTAAAAATTCCCCTGGGGGTCACCTCCCGCCTGGGTCACATGGGTCAGTCCTACAAGATCACCCAATGGCATCCCAAACCAGCTGTTTATGACCACCGGGGATGGCATGCCATGCCTTACCGGAATATGGGGGAATTTTATTCGGAGTACGGCGATTATGAGGTCTCAATCACCCTCCCGGATAATTATGTGGTGGCCGCTACCGGCGATTTAAAAACACGGGAAGAACAGAGGTGGCTGGCAGAAAAGGCCGTCCAAACCAAGGGCCAGTTTTCATTTGACAAAACCGACATGGACATCCCGGCTTCATCGCAACAGGATAAAACCATTCGCTACACCATTGAAAACACCCATGATTTTGCCTGGTTTGCCGATAAGCGCTACCATGTGATGCGGGATTCGGTGAAGCTTCCCGGTTCAGGGCGCCAGGTCACCACCTGGGCTTTTTTCACCAACGACCAGGCTGAACTGTGGCGAAATGCCACCGGCTACATCAATGATGCGATTACCCGTTACTCAAGGTGGTACGGGGATTACGCCTACGACAACTGCACCGCCATACTGGGGGCAGCTGGTTCCCGGGGCAACGGGATGGAATATCCCACCATCACAGCCATAGGCCATCAACAAAGTCCCAAAATGCTCGAGCAGGTAATCATGCATGAAGTAGGCCACAACTGGTTCTATGGCATGCTGGGATTCAACGAACGCCGGTACCCCTTTCTGGATGAAGGAATCAACACATTCAGCGAAATCCGCTACATGGAAAACAAATACCCCGACCTTAAACTGTATCAAATGTTCGGAATGCCGGAAGGCCTGGCGAAACTCTCCGGCATTGAACACATGCATCACCTCCAGCAACACGAATTGATGTACCTCTTAAAAGCCCGAACCAACAGCGACCAACCCACCAACACCTCATCCAGCAAATTCTCCATGGTCAACTATGCCGCCATTTCCTACAGCAAAGCCGGCCTGGCTTTCCGCCACCTGAAGGGCTCGCTGGGCGAGACCACCTTCAACCAAACCATGCAGGATTTCTTCCAACAGTGGAAATTCAAACACCCCTACCCCCTCGACCTGGCCGCAAGCTTCCGCGAACATACCGACAACAACCTCGAGTGGTTTTTTGATTCGATGTTGAAATCTTCCCAAAAGATGGATTACAAAATCAAAAAATATCAGCAACAAAAAATCCTGGTCAAAAACAAGGGGCAAATTGCTGCCCCCCTGGTCATAGAAGGAAGGAACAACGGTGAAAAATCATTCACTAAGTGGTACCCGGGATTCAACGGCACAAAATGGCTGGAAGTGCCCGACAAGAAGGTTGACCAGTTCGTGATTGATCCGGATCATCAAATGCTCGAACTCTATCGCCACAACAACCGGCTGCGGACTTCCGGGCTGTTCAAAAAAACAGAACCCCTGAAACTGGAATTCATGGGTGTGGTCAACAATCCACGTTATACCCAAATCCACCTGCTCCCGGCCATAGGCTGGAACTATTATGACAAGGCCATGCTGGGGCTTTTCGCCTACGATGCCTTACTGCCACCCGACCGCTTTGATTATTACCTGGCCCCGATGTACAGCACTTCCCGCAAGAACTTTTCCGGACTGGGCGAGGTAGGAATTAACCTATACCCCGATCGGACATTTCGCAAAATCAACCTGAAGGTCTCTGGCAAACAGTTTGGCATCCGAGAGAAGCACGACGGGGCTTTTAACCAGCTGCAGGGAGAGGCCACTTTTACCCTGGATCGAAACGCCCCCCAATCAAGGGTGAAGAATAAGATCTCCTATGCCCTGACCTATGCCAGCAAAATGCAAAATATGGGCGAAACCCCTCAGACCAACGGGCACAAGATGTATCACCAGCTCAGCTTCCTGCATGATCAAAGAGCCAAATCGATCAACCCCTATCATGTTCGGGCCAGCATTGAATACGGCGGCAACTTCCTGAAAGGAGCCCTCGAGGCCAGCTACAAAATTTCCTATTACCATGATCAGGGTCTGACCATGCGGTTATTCGGCGGTTCATTCATTCACCGCCAGGATGAGCTGCCCTGGTTCTATGGCTTCCACCTGAGCGGAAGCACTGGTTTGAATGATTATACCTTTGACCGGACCTACCTGGGAAGGTATGAGGACCCGACGGTTGAAACTTCCAATCAGTTGTTGAGTCAGCAATTCTACCCCCGGCAAGGGGCCTTTGCCCTTTATTCGCCACTGGGAATCACCCGTGACTGGCTAATGACCTTAAACATCAATTCATCCCTGCCCTTGATCCAGGATATACCGATTGAAGCCTATGCCAACGTGGGGGCCTTCGGAGCCATTCAACCCCTCGGGATGGATTTCACCAACAAAGACTGGGCAATGGAAACAGGCATCAAGCTTTCTTTCCTCCAGTTTTTGGATATCTATTTTCCCATTGCTGCCAGCAACAACCTGGAAAGGGCCAGTGACATCATCAATACCCGTTATGGGGAAAAGATCCGTTTTCATTTGAAATTCGACCTGCTTGATCCCTCCCGGATCACCGATCAGTTTGATTTCTGATAATCAGCCGCCTGGAAATAAACCCCGCTGGAAATACACCCCGCTTAGCGGGGTGTTAATCGACCCCGCTTAGCGGGGGTAGGAATGCACCCTTGGCAGGATGACCCCGCTTAGCGGGGTGAAAATAACCCATTAGCAAAACGACCCCGCTAAGCGGGGTAGGACCTCTATTGTTTCAGCTCCTTGAGCTCTTCGCGGGTTTCTTCAAGGGTAGGATTCAGTTCCAGGGCTTTCTGATAGGCCCGTTGGCTCCGTATGCGTAAGATATCACCCCGGGTATCCCACAGTTGGCCGTTTCCCGGAAACATATCAGAGGCCACCTCCACCAGCATTTTGGCCTGGTCCAGTCGACCGCTTTCAAAAAGCCGGCGGGCATAGTGGTTCAATATACCGGCACTTGCCACATGGCGATCGACCGAAGCATCCATTGCCTGACGATACCATTGCTTGGCTTTTCCAGGGGCACCGGCCAAAATGTTAAGATTTCCGCGGGTAAGATAAGGAATGGCCGATTCCGGATAAAGTTCAATAAACTCACGGGCCAGGCTCATCAGTTGGGGGGCTTCCTGATTCAGCGCTTTTTCCTTTTCCAGGGCCCGCTCAAAAAGGGCATTGGCAAGGGAAGAGGTATAATCGGGGTAAATCTCCCTTTCACCGGCCAATGCCTGAAGCCGATCCAGGATGCCGGAAAGATCGCTCCAGGAACCGATGTACAAACCCCGGGTATAGTCATTCCAGCTGTTCGACCAATCGCGGTAATACCGATTGATCTGCTCCTGCATGGCCTGGTTCATCGGCCACCGGTTGCCCTCTTCCTGGCTCAGGGCCAGGTAATCCCTGAAAAAGGCGGGAGCCCCCTGTCGGTGATATTGCTCCAGGTGGCTTACTCCGTATTTTTGAGCCAACTGATGGGCCATATAAGAGCCAATGCGCACATATGCCGTGCGTGCTTTGGGATGCCGGCCCAATTCAATTTTCTGGCTCACCTCCTCAAAATTATTCCTTATTTTTTCGGGGTGCAGGGTATTGTTGAGAAAATCAAACATCTTCGACATATCCTGCTGATCGGTATTCCTTGGCTTATCGCGGTAATCATAATAGGCCATGCCATAATTGTAGATGTTCCACATACCTTCCACCAGGGCATCATCATAGCGGTTGCCGGTGTAGGGTTTCACATTCCAGCCCTCGTCCATAATGAGCTGGTACAAATGGCGGGCAATGCTGCGCAAGCTTCCACCCTCCAGGTTATAGGCCAGAGCAATGGCAAAATCCCGGGTAGGAAAACGCATCAGGATGGTCCGGGTTTCGGGTTGCCCGCCGGTATGATAGGCTTGGAAATGCCCGTTAACAGGCTGAATGTGCCAACCCATTCCATAATCGGTGCGCTTTCCATTGGCTGCATTCATGGAAGTTTCCATCATCCGTGTACTTCGGGCCGAGAGTACCTTATGGCGGTTAAGACCCCGGGCATAACGCAGCATGTCAACCACAGTTGAACGCGTCCCCCCTGCAGCAAAACGGCTGCTGATGTTAACATATTCTGACGGCTGACGCTCACCAAAGACCAAACGATAACCCCTGACCCGGTTAGGAATGATGCGATCCGGGGCATCCATCCAGGTATGATGCATATCCAACGGCTTCCAAATATTTTGCTTAAGAAATTGACCATAAGGCTGTTCTGCCGCTCCCTCGATAACCGCCCCCAACAAATTGTAACCATAACTGCTGTAATGATACTCGGTACCCGGTTTGGCCACCAAATCAAACTCATCAAAAATCTCAAGGGCTTCTCGCGTATCCTTCTCTTCCTTGATGTGCCCCTCTTTTTCATAATCCTTATAGTGGCTGATACCTCCCAAATGCCCCATCAAATGACGAACAGATATATCCCAACGCTTGCGCGGGAAATAAGGTACATACTTTTTAACCGGATCATCGATATCCAATTTCCCCGATTCCTGTAACTGCAAAATGGCCACTGCCGTCATCGACTTGGTTACTGAGGCAAGCCGGTAGGCTGAAAGCGGGGTGGCCTCAACCTCATTCTCCAGATCAGTCATACCGTAACCTTGCGTCCACATCGTATCACCCTTGTAAAATCCAACCGATAACCCGGGTATCCGGTCAGCCTCCATCTGTTTTTGGACAAAATCACTGAAACGGTCAATATCCTGTGAATAAGGACCCCCGTTCTGGGTCATCCCATTGAAAGGGATAACAAGAAAAAATATTATGCTTACTGTGAAAAACCTTACTACAAATCGCCTCATGGTATATAAGTTTGTATCCATTGTTTTGTGCATCCAGCCGGTTTAGCAGATCATAAAAGCAAAAGGCCCTCTGCTTAAAGAAGCCTTCCAAAATATCATTCCTTTAAATTATAATTTTCGAGTTAAAAAACAAATTCCCTCCTACTTCAAATCGACCTAAAAATCCGCCTACCTTAATTAGGCTAAATCAAAAAAGGGTGGTTGAGCCTCGACCACATCAGAGGGATATCATACATTTTTAAATCACAAATTTCCGGTTCAAGTCATCGGAGGGTTTTCCCGGCCCCGGGAGTATAACCCCACATCAATATAAAAAAACTCCTGAGACACCCATCCCGGCATTTTAACTGATGAAAATCAGCCAAAAAAATGCCCGTGTGAGCAAATGTTTTTATAGTTTTGGGGCTTTTCAGATGAACGCTAACAAGATGAGCCAAATGAACTATTCGGTACTTCTGGTCGACAACCAGGCTGAATCGCTTCAGCAGAGCACCCGTGAACTCAAGGAGCGCGGGCTGAATATCATTGGTTGCCTGAATTATGAAAAGGCCTGTGAGCTTTTAAAGATCGACGGGAGCATTCACGTGGTGCTTTCCGAATGGAGCCTGCCTGTGCGGGAAGGATCAGACCAAAAGATTGAAGGCCTGGAGATCTTCCGTAATTTCATGGCCCTGAGGCATGAGGTCACCCTGTTCCTTTATACCCACATCACCGACAGCCAGATGCTGACCAGTGGGGGGATCATCAACGGATATTTTTTCAAGGGGGAAGATGTTTACGACGACATTGTTCGTAAGATCAAGGCTGAAATGCGCGACAAGCGCAGTGCACCTTTTTATGAACGGTTGGTGGAATACGCCAAAAAGGCAAAAGATTCGTGGCATACCCCGGGGCATGCTTCCGGCAACTCGGTAAAAAATTCCCCGTATGTTCGCAGTTTTTACGATTTTTTCGGAGAAAACCTCTTCACTGCGGATGTCTCGGTTTCGGTGCCCGAGCTGGATTCGCTGCTGCATCCGAATGGGGTAATCAAGGAAGCCCAGGAGCAGGCAGCCCGTGCCTTCAACGCCCGGTATACTTTTTTCTCCACCAATGGCACTTCAACCTCCAATAAGGTATTGATCCAGACCCTTTTAAAACCAGGGGATACCATTTTGCTCGACCGCAACTGCCACAAATCGGTGCATTATGGGATGATCATTTCCGGGGCCGAGCCCATCTATCTGATGCCTTCTGTCAACAACAAATACGGCATTTTCGGGCCGATCCCTAAAAAACGGATCATCGAAGCCATGGACGATGCCCTGGCCCGCAAAAAGAAGCTCAAAGCCATTATCCTGACCAACTGCACCTACGACGGGCTGATCTACGACATCGAGGACATTGTCAAAGAAGCCCACAGCCGCGGCATTAAAGTGATTGTGGACGAAGCCTGGTTTGGCTATGCCAATTTTCACCGTGAATTTTACCCTTCAGCCATGGCAGCCGGTGCCGATTATGCCACCCAATCCACCCACAAAACCATGAGTGCTTTTTCCCAGGCCTCGATGATCCATGTAAACGATTCGGACTTTGAGGACATCCAGGATTTCTTCATGGAGAATTTCAACATGCATGCCTCCACCTCACCGCAGTATCCGATGATTGCCTCCCTGGATATTGCCCGCAAACAAATGGTGATGGAAGGTTACACCCTGTTGCAGCGGGTATTGGAATTATCCGATCTGCTGAGAAAATCGATCAATTCGCTGAAAAAATTCAGGGTACTTGACCTTCCCGACATGATTAGCCCGGAAATCAAACAAGACAACATCCGGCTGGACCACACCAAAATTACCATCGACATCAGCCAATCGGGGTATTCGAGCAAAGAAATCGAACACATCCTGCTGACCAAGCACAACATCCAGATTGAAAAATCAACTTTTAACACCATCACCATCCTCCTAACGATTGGAGCCACATATTCGCGCATCAACCGCCTGTACCTGGCCCTGGAGAACATTGAAAAACGCACGGGTAACCGCAGGGCCAATGGCAGCGAAAAAATCCTGAAAAAATTCAACCTGGAAGTCTCGCCCATCCGTTTCCGACCACGTTTCAGCTTTTATGCCGACACCGAGGAACTGCCCCTTGAAGACACAGAAGAGCGGATTTCGGCCCGCATGGTAACTCCATATCCGCCTGGCATACCATTGCTGGTGCCCGGACAGATCGTCACCCAAAAGATCATCAGCACCCTTCAGATGTACCGCAACTACGGAATTGAAATACATGGGCTGGAAAGCGGATTGATCAAGGTCTTAACAAAGCAGGAGGAAGAACGACTCAACAACCGGGGTTTCAACATTGATGATTAACAGGCAGGCCTTCAAGCACCAACCCGACCATTGACATGGAATATGGCATTCTTTCGCTGATACCCGCTTTGATCACCATCTTGGTGGCCCTGGTCACGCACCGGGTTGCCCTGGCGCTTTTCCTTGGTGTATTGGGCGGTGCCCTGGTGGTATCGGGCTTTCAATTGGTGGGATGGGCCCGTGAAAGTTTTCATTATCTGGCAGAAGCATTCACCGAACCGGAGCGTCTTAAAATTGTTGCCTTTGTATTGTTAATCGGGGGGATGCTCGAAGTGATTTCCCGCAGCGGGGCCTATTCCACATTTGCCCATGCCCTGGGCAAAAAACTCAATTCTCCCCGCAAATCGCGGGTTTCAACCTGGGGGCTAAGCATGTGCCTGTTTTTCGACGATTACGCCAACGTACTGATTTCGGGGGCTTCCATGCGCCAGATCAACATGAAAAACGGGGTGACCCCTGCTATGCTGGCTTATATTGTAGACGTTGTGGCCATCATGGCCAGCATCATGATCGTCTCTACCTGGGCCTCCTTTGAAGGTTCGGTCATGGCCCAGGCCGGCCGAAGCATTGGCCTGGAGCGGAGCATCACAGCTTTTTTTATCGACTCCCTGCCCTACCATTTCTACACGTTTTTGGCCATCCTCATGGCTTTGGTCGTCGCCTACACCGGCCGTTGGTTTGGTTACAGGGCCGACCAGGCAACCTACCACCTCAATGAAAAAAATGAGGCCGCCAACCCCCACTCTAAAACAAGGCATTTACTGGTTCCCGTCGTCTCACTGATCGCTTTTGCCGTTAGCGGGCTGCTGATCAGCGGAACTTACGTGCTTCATCAGCAGGGAGCCCCCATCACCCTGATCAACATCCTGGGCTCGGCCCCTTCGGTTGAAATCCTGATCATCTCCACTTTGCTGGCCCTTCTTTTAACGGTGATCCTGCTGAGAAAAGACCGGGCACTCCGATACACAGACATGGGCCGGGGCTTTATCAAAGGCTTGGGTGAGATGGGCGGGGTTAGCCTGGTCATCCTTCTGGCCGGGGCCCTCTCATCCACCTCCCTTGATTTGGGCACCGGCCACTATATCACCCGGGGCATCTCCTCCTTTCTGACTCCTTCAGTGGTCCCCCTGCTGATCTTTGTGGTCTCCATGCTGATCACCGTGGCCACCGGATTCAGCTGGAGCTCCATGGCCATCGTCATGCCCATCGCCTTCCAGATGACCACCGCTGCCGAGATGAGCCAGATGATACCGGTGGTCTCAGCAGCCGTCATCTCCGGGGCCGTATCCGGCGAACACATCATCCCCTTCAGCGAAAAAGCCGTTATGTCAGCCGCCGCCTGCAAAATACAACCGGTTTACCACATCAAAACCCAAATATTGCAGTCGGCCTCCGTCTTCCTGGCTGCCTGCCTGGGATACCTGTTAATAGGCCTTTACCACTCATGGCTTGCCGCTATCCTTGTCCCCCTTGCACTCCTTTTGCTTACCCACTTCATCTTTGCCAAGCCAAACACCCGGGCCGTGATAAAATAAACCCAATCATCCCCTAAAAACAGTCCTTTCAACCCGTAAATGCCAATGAACCAGTGCCGTTAAACCGCCATGGCCATGATGTATAAGGCCCTTATAACCTCAATGCCTGCCTCCTTTGTTTAAAGGCAATCCTTAACTCATCCAACATTTAAAATTTAAGTGGACAAAGTGGAAGGCCGGTTGCACAAAACGAAGGATTATTTAGAATAAACAAATCAATCCCCCGGCTGTTTACAACAAATAAACACCAGCTCTTCTCATACCAAAGTCCCTGAAGCATGAAAACGATATGGATCACCCTGACAACCCTGCTCATTGGAGCCGCGCTGCAGGCTCAGGAAATCAAAGTTTACGAAAGCTTTGACAATTATCAGTTCCACCTGGAGAAGAACAACGACACCACCTATGTGATCAATTACTGGGCCACCTATTGTGCGCCATGTGTGAAGGAGATGCCGGTTTTCAACCGGCTTAGCCGCGCTTATCAGGACAGGCCGGTCAAGATTTTGCTCACCAGCCTGGATTTTGCCAGCAACATGCGGCAACGGGTGCAAAAATTCATTCAAAAACACGAGGTTCGCCCGGAAGTGGTTATACTGGATGATCCCCGAAGCAATGCATGGATCAACCAGGTCAGTCCCGAATGGTCAGGAGCCCTGCCGGCCACACTGATCTATAACCGCAAATCAAGATCATTCTATGAAAAAACCTTCACCTATCCTGAACTCAAAAATATTATTGAATCCAAAATCTCTGAATTATGAAAAAAACAGCGTTGACCTTTCTATTTGGGTTGTTGCTCATCCCCTTTGCCATGGGCCAGGGGTATGACATCGGCGATGAAGCCATGAACTTTAAGTTGAAAAATGTGGATGGCTCATATGTATCTCTGTCCGATTACCAGGATGAAAAGGGGGTAATTGTGATCTTTACCTGCAATCATTGTCCGTATGCACAGGCCTGGGAAGAACGGATCATTCAGATTGACCGTCAGTTCGACGACAAAGGCTATCCGGTGGTAGCCATTCAACCCAATGATCCGGAGCTACAGCCCCAGGACTCCTATAAGAACATGCAAAAACGGGCCCGGGAAAAAAATTATCCATTCCCCTACCTGTTTGATGAAACCCAGGAGGTATACCGCACTTACGGGGCAGAACGTACTCCGCATGTATTCGTCCTGGAAAACCAGTCGGGCGATTTTATCGTTCAGTACATCGGGGCGGTTGACGACAATTACAAAAATCCGGACCAGGTCAAAGAAAAATACCTGGCCAGTGCCGTTAAAGCCCTCCTGGGCGATTCCCGGCCTGACCCGCAGAAAACCAAGGCTATCGGCTGCTCAATCAAGGATAAAAGCAAATAAAGGCTTCTCCAAACCCTTATCAAAAAAAGACCGGAAGTTGTTTACCTTCTTCCGGCTTTTTTACCTACAAGCATTCCGCCAGAATTTTCCTTCCAGTGCTTGTATTCGTATTTTAGTATAATGAACCGCATAAAGCCATAACTGGTTTGCTTTGCTGTTTTTGACGACTATTTCCTGCCCGGGGTACTCATCGTGATCATGTTTGGGATCGGCCTGCAGAACAGTGCATTAGCCATTTACGTAGCCACCTCACTGCTGGAATAGCATCAAATGGCCATGGTGGCCGTCATTTACAGTTCATTCACCTTCTTTTCCACCCTCTCGTTTGGATACCTGGCCAAAAGGTTCGGATAACACCAAGACACCAGGAAAATGACCCCGCTAAGCGGGGGTAAACAGAAAACGACCCCGCTTAGCGGGGGTGAACAGAAAACGACCCCGCTTAGCGGGGGTGAACAGAAAATGACCCCGCTAAGCGGGGGTGAATAGAAAATGACCCCGCTAAGCGGGGGTAAACAGAAAATGACCCCGCTAAGCGGGGTCAATAAAACACACAGCCTGAACCAAAACATGTGCAAGAAACTACTATCCAAATGAAAAAAATCAAGCTATATTAGGGATTTTGATAAAAATACCTTAATTTGGAACCCTACTAGTTTAAACGTATAACCCTTAAAAATCGTGATCGATGAAAACCATGAAACGATATGCTTTCATTGCGACAATGGCTGTTTTGGTTATGGCCATTGGAATATCTTTCACCGGGTGTAAGAAGGCCCAGAAAGATGAAGAATCAGGGAAACAGAAGCAAAAGCAAGAGCAAATCACCAAATCCGATATAAAGGAAGATGTTAGTGAAGTGGTATATCCATTGCCTTCTAACTTTGAGATTGCCCAGACCCTCAATGAAATTGGGGCCAGCTTCATCATCAGCCTGTCCAATGATGTGGAAAACGTAGGCAATTACGTAACCGAAGAAAAGCAGGCATTAAACCTGGGGGTATACAGTGCCGATCTGAGTTATGCCACCACTTACAACATGAAGCAGTATTCGATGGATTACATGGATGCCAGCCGCAAACTGGTGGAGGAACTGGGCATCACCGGCGCCTATTCCCCGGAATTCATCGAAAAGATCAAGGACAATTTTGACAACAAGGACAAACTGGTTGACATGGTCACCAATTCTTTCTACAACACATACAAGTTCATGCGAAAGCAGGGCAAGGAAGAACTGGCCATGATGGTGGTAGCCGGCACCTGGATCGAAGCCATGTACATCACTACCCATGTCTCAGAAAACACTTACCACAATAAGAAGATCGTTGACCTGATCCGGGAACAGGAAAAGACCCTGAAAAAACTGATCAATCTGCTCAAACCTCATCAGGGCAATGCCACCATTCAGAAGGTGATGAAGGACCTGCAGCCCATCTATGAAATCTATCAAAACCGGAAAGAGACCGGATTCACCAAAAAGCAAGTTGAAAAAATTAAAACCCTCAGCGGTGAAGCCCGCAATCAAATTATTTCTTAATTTATTCCCGGTCATTTAAAGATCCCAAAGGTGCCTTTCCGGAAAGGCACCTTTTTTTATGGTTTCATCGAAATAAAAAATTCACTATTTTGGGAGGGCTAATCAAAAAGCAGATAATCGATGAGTGAATCCATCCTTAACGCCCTAATTCATTTGTTTGCCATTGTGGCCAACATCCAGGCCAAAGACCTGACACAGGCGGAGAAAGACATTGTGCGGGATTATCTGGAGCGGTTCATCAACCAGGAATTGTTGGACGAATACCTGCGGGTATTTGACAATTACTTTGAGTTTTACCAGCGGGAACTGCGTGAAGATTCTGACACACCGGTCGAAAGCTATTCGCTGATATCCTTTCAGATCACCAATGTATGCCGGCAGATTAAGGGCGAGCTGCAGCGGGAAGAACGCATTGTGGTATTCATTCAGCTTTTGGAGTTCATATACAGCGATTTGGAGATCACCGACGGGGAGTTGCGTTTCATCAAGACTGTAGCCAACACTTTCAACATCAGCGAATCGGAATACAACAATTGCAAAGCCTTCATCTTTGAAGGCAAGCCCGATAACATAGAAAAAGAGCGGGTGCTGCTCATTGACAATCAACGGCGGGAATGGTCGGAGAGTATGTACTGGATGATGAAAAAGAAGACCCGCGACATCCACCACTCCCCCTACAAGCACATCTATAAGGAGAACCTTTACGGGCAGATCCTGTTTCTGCATCTGCAAAGCATCGACAGTTTTGTGTTCCGTTATTTCGGACAACTGAACCTTTATATAGAGGGGCATAAGATCATTCAGGGGCACTCTTACTTTTTCAAAAGCGGCTCGATCATTAAAGGCCCCAACATCACCCCCATTTACTTCCATGATGTGGTCTCGAAATTTCTGGAAGAACGAAGCCGCAGCAAGATCATCTTCAACACCTACGACATCAAATTCACCTTCCGCAACAGTGAACATGGCATCAAGACTTTCAATGCCTCTGAGGAGTCGGGTCAGCTGATTGGGGTAATGGGAGGCAGTGGCGTGGGGAAGTCAACCCTTTTGAATGTACTTAATGGGAAGATTCCGCAGGACCAGGGGCGCATCACGGTCAATGGCTATGACATTCACAGCGACCGGGAAGAGCTGAAGGGGCTGATTGGGCATGTGCCCCAGGACGACCTTTTGATTGAAGAGCTGTCGGTTTATCAGAACCTGTATTACAACGCCAAATTGTGCTTCCGGGATTTCACCGAGCCGGAAATCCATCAAAAGGTGATGGATACCCTTGGTGTTTTGGATCTTGTAGAAATAAAAGATCTGAAAGTGGGCAATCCCATGAAGAAACTCATCAGCGGGGGGCAGCGCAAAAGGCTAAACATCGGGCTGGAGTTGATGCGTGAGCCCTATGTGATGTTTATTGACGAACCCACCACCGGCCTTTCCTCCATGGATTCAGAGAAGGTGATGTACCTGTTGAAAGAACAGGTCCTAAAAGGTAAATTATTGATTGTCAATATACATCAACCTTCCTCTGAAATATACAAGTTGTTCGACAAAATGTGGATCCTGGACCAGGGGGGATACCCCATTTACCAGGGCAATCCGATCGACGCGGTGGTTTACTTCAAAACCGTCGCCTCGCAGGTGAATGCCGCCGAAAGCGAATGCCCCCACTGTGGCAACGTCAACCCCGAACAGATCCTCAAGATCATAGAGGCCAGAAAGATAGACGATTACGGCAATCCCGCCAAAGAAAGAAAAACTTCGCCCGAAACCTGGTTCGACCGGTACCGGGAAAAGATCGAATCAACTTTCCAGCGGCAGGAAGCCCAGGGTGAGCTTCCCCGGATCAATTTCCACATCCCTTCCCCCTTTCAACAGTTCCGGGTATTCAGCATGCGCAACCTCCTGTCCAAACTGGCCAATCAACAATACATCATCCTCAACCTGTTTGAAGCCCCGATTCTGGCGGTTATTCTCAGTTACTTCTCCAAATTCATGACCACCGAGGGCTACGTTTTCGCCCAAAACAAAAACCTGCCGGTATTCTTGTTCATGGCTGTAGTGGTGGCCCTTTTCATGGGCCTGACCGTAAGCGCGGAAGAAATCATCAAGGACCGAAAAATCCTGGAACGGGAAAGCTTTCTGAATCTGAGCTGGGTGAGCTACCTCAACTCCAAAATTTTCTACCTCTTCGGCCTCTCGGCCCTTCAAACCTTCACCTTTGTGCTGATCAGCACCCAGATACTCGAAATCAGAGATATGCTGCTGCCCTACTGGCTCATCCTTTTCTCTACATCCTGTTTTGGCAACATGATTGGGTTAAACATCTCATCAGGCCTCAACTCGGTGATCACCATCTATATCCTGATCCCGCTTATCCTTGTGCCCCATCTGCTATTGGGCGGAGCCATGATCAACTTTGACGACCTGCACCAAAGCATTACCAATGAAAAACATGTACCCGTTATCGGCGATCTGATGGTTACCCGCTGGTCATATGAAGCCCTCAGTGTCTACCAGTTTAAGAACAACGAATTTGAAAAACGATTCTTCTCCTACGATAAAAAGATCAGTGAGGCCGACTACAAAACTTCCTTCCTTATCCCTGAACTGGAAGCCAAACTACAGGTGGTTCAACGCAACATCAACAACAACGCCAACCTCGGCAAAACCCGCGAAGACCTTAGGATCATCAAAAACGAACTGGTTAAGCTTCAACAGGATGCCGGTAAACCGCCTTTTGAATACCTTTCCAGGCTGAATCTCCAGGAATTTGACCAGGAGGTGGTCACTTCCCTTCAGGATTACCTGACCTACATCCGCCTGTATTATTTGAACGAAGGACGCGAGGCTTCCCGGCAACGCAGCGCCAAATACGACCAGCTGATCAATAAAAACGGAATTGAATGGGTGCGCCGCCTCAAAAAAAATCACCACAATCAGCGGCTGGCCAATATCCTACAAAATACCAATGAGGTAAAGAAAATGCATGAAACCGACCAGGAGATCATCCAAAAAAAAGATCCGATCTTCATGGATCCCCTCTCCGATATGGGGCGCGCTCATTTTTACGCCCCGGTGAAAATCATCAAAGGCTTCTCCATCGATACCTTTGCCTTTAACCTGATCATCATCTGGATCGGGGCAGCCATTTTATATTATACCCTTGTTTTTAGCATCCTCCGTAGGCTGCTCCAGTGGATTGACGGTTTCATCTCCAACCTGACCGCTTTCAATCAACATGGAAGCAAACCTTAACAGTGACTGCTCATATTCATTGGTCTTGGAACGTTGCTTTCAATCAACACGAAAGCACACCTTAAACCCTGGATATGAGCCAGCTTTCAGGTAGCGACAAAATCAACCCCATTGGCAAAACAAAACCAATAATCCGGTTGTTAATATTTTGATCAATGATGTGAAAGATGGATATCACCAAATCAGACTTCAACAGACTCAGCGATGGGGAAAAAGCTGCTACCACCCTCAATGAGGGCAAGCAGATCAGCCGGCGGAGCATCAAAAATTATTACCTCAATCTATACAGCCTGGGGGATTTTATGGTAGAAATCAAGTACAATACCGTGCGCAATCAAATTGAAAAAGTGGAGATCATAGAAGATCCCGCGGTCATTGATCAATACATCGATGCAGAACTCAACCGAAAAAAAACGCCCTGATGTTACCCCAACATGGATTTTCCTTGCAACATCTTATCCTGGCAAATCTTTCCTGACAGAACTTCACCCCCTTACAAAGTGGCCCCCTCAAAAGGAACGCTGTGAAGGTTTCCGCTCATGCCCCCGTTTAATATAGCTCCTTAAAAAGGAATCATCTACAATGGACTCCTTTTAAAAGGAGGGCTGAAAAATAGATTTCCTGCCAGGGACCGCTACCGCCCCTGTAAAGGGGAGGGCTGGAAAAAGGTTCCGCCAGCGCCAGTCCCCAGCATAACCACCAGGACGGTTGCACCAAACCGATCCATTTTTCACAAACTTTATATTCTTTCCATTTATACTTTTCTAATCAGATCTGCTATATTTGTAGGATTTTAAACACCAAAAATATAGGTCGATGAGTGCAAAGTTCAATGAATATGATAACCTGAACTTATCGCAGGTCAACAAAGAGCAATTGAATGAATGGGAAGCGAGCGACACCTTTCATAAAAGTGTGGAAAAGCGCAGAGGCAATGAATCCTTTGTCTTTTATGAAGGGCCGCCTTCGGCCAACGGGGTACCAGGCATTCACCATGTCATGTCGCGGGCCATCAAAGACATCTTTTGCCGGTATAAGACCATGCAGGGGTATCTGGTGCGCAGGAAAGCCGGATGGGACACCCATGGTTTGCCGGTGGAGATTGGAGTAGAGAAGAAGCTGGGCATCACCAAGGAAGACATTGGAGAAAAGATCTCGGTGAAGCAATACAACGAAACCTGCCGGGAGGAAGTGATGAAGTATAAGGATGTGTGGGAGGATCTGACTAAGAGGATGGGCTACTGGATTGATATGGAGGATCCCTACATCACCTATGACAACAAATACATCGAAACCCTTTGGTATCTGCTCAAACAGTTTTATGAAAAGGGATACCTCTACAAGGGCTACACGATACAACCCTATTCCCCGGCGGCAGGGACGGGATTGAGCACCCATGAACTCAACATGCCGGGGTGCTATAAGATGGTCAAAGACACCTCGATGGTGGCCCAGTTCAAAGTAGTCAGGAACGAGCAATCCGAGTTTCTTTTCCGCAACACCGATACCGAGGTTTATTTCCTGGCCTGGACCACCACGCCCTGGACGCTGCCTTCCAACACCGCTTTGGGGGTGGGCGAAAACATTGAATATGTATCGGTGCGCACGTTCAACCAGTATACGGGCCAACCCATCACCGTTGTGCTGGCCAAAGAACTGCTGAACAAATACTTCCCCGAAAAACATGCGGATCTCAAGCTGGAAGATTATCAAACGGGCGACAAGAAAGTGCCCTATCAGGTCATAGACGCATTCAAAGGGGTCAACCTGGCCGGGCTGCGATATGAACAGCTCATGCCGTATCATCAGCCGGAAGACGGCGATGCCTTCAAGGTGGTGACCGGCGATTTTGTCACCACCGAAGAGGGGACCGGCATTGTACACCTGGCACCCAGCTTTGGTGCAGATGACTTTAAGGTTTCCTATGATTATGGCATCGGATCGCTTACCCTGGTTGACCTGCAGGGTAAATTCGTCGACGGGATGGGCGAGTTCAGCGGACGTTATGTCAAAAACGACTATGATCCCAACCTTTCTGAGGATGATCCATCAGTGGATGTCGACATCGCCGTCAAGCTGAAGAAGGAAAACAAAGCCTTCAAAATTGAAAAATACGAACACGCCTATCCCCATTGCTGGCGCACAGACAAACCGGTACTTTACTATCCGCTGGATTCGTGGTTCATCAAAACCACCGCCGAGAAGGACAAACTCCTCGAGTACAACCGCACCATCAACTGGAAACCGGAGGCCACCGGCACCGGGCGTTTTGGCAAATGGCTGGAGAACCTGGTTGACTGGAACCTCTCACGGTCCCGTTATTGGGGAACCCCGCTGCCCATCTGGTCAACCCAGGACCGCAGCGAACGCATCTGCATCGGATCGGTCAAAGAACTCCAACAAGAAATCAACCGGTCTGTGGAAGCGGGTTTCATGGATGAAAACCCCCTGAAAGATTTCACCCCGGATGATTTCTCCAGGGAAAATTATGACTTGTTCGACCTCCACCGGCCTTTTGTGGATGAAATGGTGCTGGTATCGCCTTCCGGACAGAAAATGTACCGTGAGCCGGCCCTGATTGATGTGTGGTTTGACAGCGGGGCCATGCCCTATGCCCAGTATCACTACCCCTTTGAAAACAATCAACAGTTCGCCCACCTCTTCCCGGCCGATTACATTGCCGAGGGAGTTGATCAGACCCGCGGATGGTTCTTTACCCTGCACACCATTGCCGTGATGCTGTTTGACTCGGTGGCTTTCCGCAACATCATCTCCAACGGGCTTGTCCTCGATAAAGACGGCAACAAGATGTCCAAGCGCCTGGGCAACGTGATCGACCCCTTCGAGGCCATCGAAGACCATGGCTCGGATCCTTTGCGTTGGTACATGATTACCAATGCCCAGCCCTGGGACAACCTCAAATTTGATATGGCAGGCCTGGAAGAGGTCAAACGCAAATTCTTCGGAACCCTTTTCAATACTTACTCTTTCTTCGCCCTTTATGCCAACATCGACGGGTTTAATTACCAGGAAGACGACATTCCCCTGGCCGAAAGGCCTGAAATCGATCAATGGATCATCTCGGTGCTGAACTCCCTGATCAAGGAAGTAGAGGAACATTTTGAGCAATATGAGCCCACCAAGGCAGGACGGGCCATTCAAAACTTTGTTACCGAAAACCTCAGCAACTGGTATGTCCGGCTGAACCGAAAACGCTTCTGGGGTGGAGACTACAATCAGGATAAGATATCGGCTTATCAAACCCTCTATAAATGCCTGGAAACAGTTGCCCAACTGATGGCACCCATTGCTCCCTTCTTCTCCGATAAGCTTTTCAAAGACCTGAACAAAGCAACCAAACACCACCAGGACGAATCGGTTCACCTTTCCCTTTTCCCCGGATACAATCAACAACTGATCAATCCCGAACTGGAAAAAAGGATGGACATTGCCCAGCGCATCACATCGATGATCCTGTCGCTGAGAAGAAAAGTCAACATCAAGGTTCGTCAGCCCCTGAACCGCGTATTGATCCCCATACTGAGCCAGGAATTCAAAGAGCAGTTCGAAGGGGTAAAAGAGTTGGTTCTGCGCGAAGTAAACGTCAAACAGGTGGAATACATCAGCGACACCTCCGACATCCTGGTGAAAAACATCAAACCCAACTTCAAAAAACTGGGCCCCAGGTACGGCAAACTGATGAAACAAATTAAGGCCGAGCTGGGAAAAATGGAACAAAAAGACATCGTGGCCTTTGAAAAACAAGGCGAATGCACCCTTAATGTGGAGGATCAGCAGATCAACCTCTCCCTGGACGATGTGGAGATTACCTCCGAAGATATTCCGGGATGGCTGGTTAGCAGCGACGGGGAGTTAACCGTTGCCCTGGATATCACCATCACCGATGAATTGAAGCAGGAAGGCATCGCCCGCGAATTCGTCAACCGCATCCAAAATCTGCGCAAAGACAAAAATTTTGAGGTCACCGACAAAATCCGCATCCGCATCCAAAGCCACGGCCAATTGGACGAAGCGGTTGAGAAACACCAGCAATACATCGGCAATCAAACCCTTGCCCATTCACTGGAGTTGGTTGATCAACTCGATCACAATCATGCAGACGAAATTGAAATAGATCAGGATGTAAAAACGTTAATAAGTATTAATAAGATTGAATAAGATTGACAATTTTTTATTATATTTAGCTTTCATTCCTAAAACCATGTGATATGGCGGACAAGACAAGGTACACCGACCAAGAATTGGCCGAGTTCAAAGACATCATACTCAAGAAGCTTGAAAAAGCCCAGCAGGATTATGAACTATTGAAGTCAGCCATCACCCACAGTGAAAGCAATGACACTGAAGACACTTCCCCCACTTTCAAAGTGCTGGAAGAGGGTGCAACCACACTATCCAGAGAGGAAGCCGGCAAGCTTGCTCAAAGGCAGCTGAAATTCATACAGCATCTGAAAGCGGCGCTGATCCGAATTGAGAACAAAACCTATGGTGTATGCCGGGTTACTGGCAAGCTGATCTCAAAAGAGAGGTTGCGGGCTGTGCCCCATGCTACATTGAGTATAGAAGCAAAACAGCAGCAACAAGGCTAACTTTCCGCGTAAATATTTTTTTGTATGATTGGCCATTTTGTGGCCAATCATTTTTATTTTTGACACACCAATTTATCCATTTATGTCGAAGACCACCAAAGCCCTTTTGATCATTCTGGTGATCCTGGTATTTGATCAGGTGCTGAAGATTTGGGTCAAAACCACCATGATGCTTGGAGAAGAGCACCACCTGCTGGGTGAGTGGTTCATATTGCACTTCACCGAAAACAACGGAATGGCCTTTGGCATGGAATTTTGGGGTGAAAATGGAAAGGTTTTCCTCACCCTGTTCCGGATCGCTGCCGTCATTGGCATAGGATGGTATCTGACCCGACTGATCAAAAGAAACAGCCCGGTGGGGCTGGTTGTGAGTGTTTCGCTAATCATGGCCGGGGCCATTGGCAACATCATCGACAGTGTGTTTTACGGGGTGTTGTTCAACGGCAGCTTTCACCAGGTGGCTGAATTTCTGCCCGAAAAAGGTGGCTATTCTTCGCTGCTTCATGGCAAAGTGGTCGATATGCTTTATTTCCCCATCATAAAAGGTCATTATCCGGACTGGTTTCCTTTCAACCCCAACGAGCAGTTCATCTTCTTCCGCCCGGTCTTTAATATTGCCGACTCCGCAATTACCACCGGCGTTATTGCCATTCTGGTCTTCCAAAAACGTTTCTTCCCATCGCACCATGAGCAACAGGCAGATCATGAAGAATCGGAGGAGGCCGGGGAAAATGGACAAAAGAAAAGCCATGATCATAAAGCAACGGTCTCCGGCACAGATCACCCCAACAACCCCATGGAAAAATAAAAACCCGTAATTTACCGGAGCCTGTTGCACAGAGGACCGGCACGGAATTTAACCCCTGTTTCATCAACCTATAATGGCGCCTCGCCACTGCGATAGGCTTCCAAGGTGAAGGTCTGGTCGGGGCGGATGCCTTTTTCGGTCTTTTTCAGGCTGCAGCATTCATGGTAAACGTCATGCTCAAAGAACAGCACATCACCATTCTGGTAGGCATCATTCAGGAAAGCCACTTTTTCCCTGATCGTATCCAGCTGAAACAAATCATAGGCCATATTGAACAGCAGCGGAACATGTGCTTTGGTGGGAATCAGGTCGGCGGCAAAAATAATCCGGCCGTCTCCCGTATCGATGACGGGGATCAACTGCCCGGGGGTGTGCCCGTTAACCAAATGCACCTGCAATCCCGGAATGATTTCGCGGCTTTCCGTTACCAGTCGTAAACGCCCGGTTTGTTGGATCGGCAGGATGTTTTCCTCCAGCAGGGCATCCTTCTCTCTAATATTGGGATTGATTCCCCAGTTCCACTGTTCCCGGCTCACCCATACGGTGGCGTTGGGAAAGACAGGCAGGTACCTCTGCTGGTCCTCACCCAGGCGTATGGTTCCCCCGCAATGATCGGCATGCAGGTGGGTCAGCAGCACATCGGTTACATCATCCAGGCTGAACCCGGCCTTTTCAATGCCCCCCTTCAGACCATCTCCGCCATGGCGGTATACATGGCGAAAAAACTCTTTCCCTTGCTTATGGCCCCAGCCCGTATCAATCAGCACAAGCCGGTCATTGTGTTCAATCAAAAGAGAACGCAGGGCCAGGGTTACCAGGTTGTTTTCATCGGCCGGATACTTCTTGTTCCATATCGCCTTGGGAACAACCCCAAACATAACCCCCCCATCGACCTTAAAATTGGAAATATGCACAGGATACAGATTCATAGGCTGCTGTTTTAAATGGATTTTTTGTTACTTTGACAAATATAGTTCAACAATCGTCAAATATGAAAGTTCATTTCATCGCACTGGGCGGGAGTGCCATGCACAACCTGGCCATTGCCCTTCATAAAAAGGGTTACCAGGTGAGCGGGTCGGATGATCAGATTTTCGATCCCGCCCGCAGCCGCCTGGCTGAATACGGTTTGCTTCCCGCCAAATTGGGATGGCACCCGCAACGGGTTCATCAACAGCTGGATGGCGTTATCCTTGGCATGCACGCCCGCGAAGACAACCCCGAACTACAAAAAGCCCGCCAATTGAGGCTTAAAATATGGTCTTTCCCGGAATACCTCTATGAACAAACGCACAACAAAAAGCGGGTGGTAATCGGCGGCAGCCACGGCAAAACCACCATTACGGCGATGGTCATGCACGTATTGCGTTACGCGGGCATTGCCTTCGATTACATGGTTGGGGCATACATAGAGGGTTTCGAAACCATGGTTGGCCTGAGCCGTGAGGCTAAAATAGCTGTATTTGAAGGAGATGAATATTTAGCCTCCTCCATCGATCCCCGGCCAAAGTTTCACCTTTACAAACCCCACATCGCAGTAATCAGTGGCATTGCCTGGGACCACATCAACGTCTTCCCCACTTTTGAACAATATCTGCACCAGTTTGAGCTTTTTGCCAAATATATTGAGCCCCGGGGATCGCTCATCTATTATGAGGAGGATCACCACGTTGCGGATTTGGCCGGCAAAGCAAGAAGTGATATCGGTAAAACCCCCTACCGGGAGCATCCCCGCTCGGACAATGGCAACTACCTTAAGACCCCCAGGGGAGAGGAAGTAGCCTTTCAGCTCTTTGGAAGGCACAACGCGGCCAATGCCCGGGCCGCCCTGGAAGTCTCACGAAAACTGGGGCTTTCCGATGAACTGTTCTACCAGGCCATGGCCACTTTCACCGGGGCTTCACAAAGGCTGCAAAAACTCGTGGAAACCCCTAAAGCAGCGGTCTATTTGGATTTTGCCCATGCCCCCTCCAAACTGAAAGCCACCATTGCAGCCGTCAAAGAACATTACCCCCGGCGTACCCTCATTGCCTGCATGGAACTCCATACCTTCAGCAGCCTGAATAAAAATTTCCTGCATCAATACCACCATACCATGCAGCAGGCCGATCAACCCATCGTCTATTTCAACCCCGAGACCATCCGCCACAAAAAGCTGGAGATGATCACTGCCAACGACATCCAAAACGCCTTCAATGATCGGCGGATTCGAATCTACCAGGATTCAAACCAACTGGTCAATGACCTGCTGCAAACCCCCATGGACAATAAGGTATTGCTGATGATGACTTCCGGCAATTTCAACGGAACAGACCTGCATCGGCTCGCTTCCAGGCTCCTTACCCCCGCTTAGCGGGGGTGAAAAGTTGCTGACCCCGCTTAGCGGGGGTATGTGACCCCGCTTTATGTGACCCCGCTTAGCGGGGGTAGGAAGTTGCTGACCCCGCTAAGCGGGGTAAAACTTGTTTTTGATCTGAATTTGTATTAATTTTTCACTTTCTATTAAGCAATTAAAATTTACGCCCATGAGCAAGTTAACAATTAAAGAAATCAGAAATCCGGAGGATTTTGGAGAATTAACCAAACAGATGTTTGTCGATTTTTTATTTGAACACCTGGACCGTTTTGGCGACCCCAAGCCAGACATCGAAAAATCGATTGATTATGCATTCTCAAAATCAGAGGGCAAAGGTGGGTTTCTGCTGGCGGCCTACTATAATGATCAGCTGGTAGGTGGCCTGGTGATGAACAACACCGGGATGAGCGGATATGTACCTGAAAACATCCTGGTATATGTGGCCGTAAACTCTAAATACAGGGGAAAGGGTTTCGGAGAAGAAATCATTAAAAAATCATTTGAATTGGCCGATGGAGACATCAAGCTGCATGTGGAATATGACAATCCCGCCAAACGTCTCTATGAAAGGGTTGGCATGAAAACCAAATATGCAGAAATGCGGTATGAAAAAAAGTAGCAAATGAAAGGTGAGCCGGCTGCTCCCGCGCGCGGATCGCCGGCTCAAAAAATCAACTCCCATGGCAGAACTGGTTGTTAAAACCGATAACATCATTAAAAATATCCAAAAACTGGATGCCTATTTAAAAAAACGCAACATCCGCTGGAGTTTGGTGAGCAAAGTGCTTTCCGGAGATGAAGCGTTCCTCAGAAAGATCCTGACCGAGGATGTGGTTGAAAGGCTCCATTCAATCGGGGAATCAAGGTTGTCCAGCCTGAAGAACATCAAAAAAGTCAATCCCGAAATCACAACCATCTACATCAAACCCCCAGCTAAACAACTGGCTAAAAGCATCGTGGAATGTGCAGACATTTCGGTGAACACCAGCGCGGAAACCATTGAAACGCTCAACAAAGAAGCCAAAAAACAAAAAAAAGTTCACAAAGTCATCATCTTTATCGAGTTGGGTGAATTGCGAGAAGGGGTGCTGCGGGAAAACATCGTCGAATTTTACAAACGGGTATTCAATCTTTCTCACATTGAAATCATCGGCATAGGTTCCAATTTAGGCTGTATGTACGGCATCGAGCCAACCTATGACAAGCTGGTTCAATTAAGCCTTTTCAAACAACTCTTGGAGGAGACCTTCAACAAAAAAATCGATCTGATATCGGGGGGAAGTTCCATCACCCTTCCCCTGATCAAGAAAAACCTGGTGCCTTCCTCAATCAATCATTTCCGCATTGGAGAGGCTGCATTTTTCGGAACCAGTCCGCTCGATGATAAACGTTTCAACGATCTCAGTACCGACACCTTTAGCCTGCATGCAAACATCATTGAAATGGAAGAAAAATGGAGCGTGCCCGACGGGGTGATTGGCGATGGCAACATAGGCCATACAGCTGATTCCAAACCGGAGGATGAATACTCCAAAACCTACCGGGCCATACTGGATTTCGGCTTACTCGATGTGGATGTCAATGATTTAAAAGTTAAGGACAAGAACATCAGCTTCATCGGCACCACTTCGGATATGACCGTCTATGACCTGGGCCAGAACCTGAATTCCAAACTGAAACAAAAATACCAGGTGGGCAACAAAATGTTCTTCAAACCCAATTATATGGCTGTTGCCCGTTGTATGAACTCCAAGTTTGTGGACCTTAAAATCAAATAGCATCTCCATTTCATATCCGGCAAACGCAAAGTGAACGGGCCTTAAAAAAATGATAATTTTTTAGGGCATTTATTTGCAAAAAAGATAAAAAGCCTTAGTTTTGCATCACCAATTTTGAGAATGTCATTGGTAAACGGTCCGTTCGTCTAGGGGTTAGGACGCCAGGTTTTCATCCTGGTAACAGGGGTTCGATTCCCCTACGGACTGCTATTTTGTAAAAAATTAAATCAGGGAAAGAGCGATGCCGAATCACAAGTCAGCAGTAAAACGTGTAAAACAAAATCGGAAAAGGAAGATTCACAACAAGTATTACGCCAAGACGATGCGTAATGCGGTTAAGAAGCTGAGGAACACCACCGATAAGCAGGAAGCGGAAAAGAAGCTGCCTGAAGTGACGGCAATGGTGGACAAGATGGCCAAAAAGAACATCATCCACAAAAACAAAGCCGCCAATCTCAAGAGCAGCCTCACCCTGCATGTTAATGAGCTGGGGAAAGAACAAGGCTAACCAGCAAGCACCAGTATTCAATCAAGGTTTCAGATAAGAGGACATCCCAACGGATGTCCTTTTTTTGTTGTATTTGGTGAATCGCTACCGGCAGCCCCAACAAGGTAAGGAATAGCCCCTGCTTGCATATACTCCGCTAAGCGGGGTGCTTGCATATACTCCGCTAAGCGGGGTGGTTTCATATACTCCGCTAAGCGGGGTGTTTTTATTCTTTTGGCTCTCTCCGATTAGAGGAGTTTGTTTCGTTTTTTAGACCCCGCTAAGCGGGGTCTCTTTTCAGGTCACCGCAGCACTTTTAGGCGGCTTACATCGAGTCGGATAAAGATGAAAAGCATGATGGTGAAGGCCCAAAGGGAGGATCCACCGTAACTTATAAAAGGCAAAGGGATGCCAATAACCGGTACCAGCCCGATGGTCATGCCAATGTTGATGACAAAGTGGAAAAACAACACCGACAGCACTCCATAGCCATAGATGCGGCTAAAAGTTGAACGCTGGCGTTCGGCAAGGAAAAGCAAACGCAACATCAAGGCAATAAAAAGCCCAATCAGCACAAAAGAACCAATGAATCCCCATTCTTCACCAATGGTACAAAAAATAAAATCGGTGCTCTGCTCGGGCACAAAATTATACTTGGTTTGGGTTCCATTCAAAAAGCCTTTCCCGGTCAACTGCCCCGAGCCAATGGCAATCTTCGACTGGTTTACATTATATCCGGCCCCCAGGGGATCGGAGCTTAGCCCCAAGAGTTGATTGATCCGCTTTTGCTGGTGGGATCCCAGGAAATTGTTAAACACATGATCCACCGAATAGGTCAGCCCGATGGAACCAAAAAGCAGCAGCAACAACAGGGCTACTTTGGGTATTTTATACCAGTAGGCCATGATCAGGTAAAAAATACTGGAAAAAACCAGCGCGCCAAGGATGATGAAATACATTGGAACATTGAGGTGGAAAAAATGATCAATTCCGTAGAACAACCCCCCGGATCCGGCCAGGATAAGGGCCGAAACCATGACATATTTAAACCTTTTATTGAGAATCCAAAGTACGATCAGAGCCAGGCCAATGGTTCCGAATATGACAAATAATTTTTCCAAAACGAGGGCCAGGACAAAAAGGGCTATCACATAGAACCCAAAAAGGAGGACCCCAAAGGACAATCCCTGGCGATAAAGCACCAGGACAAAGGCAAAAAACACCAGGGCCGAGCCGGCATCATTTTGAAGCAATATAATGGTGGCCGGAAGCAAAACGATCGTGGCCACCCAGAGGTAAGTGCGAAAACTCTTCAGGCTGACATTCTGGGAGCTCAGATATCGGGCAAGGGCCAGGGCAGTGGTTATTTTGGCAAACTCGGCCGGCTGAAACCGCACATTTCCAAATTCGAGCCATGCCCGGGATCCGTGAATTTCAGTACCGAAAAGGGTGACGAAAATCAACAGGAACAAAATGACAAAATGCAGGAAGTAAGCGAAAAAAGAGTAAAAATTGCTGTCGATGATCATGATGAAGATGGCAATGACAAAGGCTGCCACAATCCAGATCATTTGTTTGCCGTAACGCTGAGTAAAATCAAAAATGCTTTGATGCTCTTCATTATAGACGGCCGAATAGATATTGATCCATCCCAGGAACACCAGGATCAAATAGAGTACCACAGTGAGCCAGTCGATATTGGTCCAGACATTAATCCTGCGTTTCATCTTCCTCCTTTCTGTGTTTAATCAGGTTGGCCTCGACCACATAATCCTCCCACCACTGGACGGATATGGAGCCGGTCAGGTATTTTTCAATCATCAGTTTGGCGGCGGGTGCGGCCCAGGTTGCACCAAAGCCTCCGTTTTCAAAATAGACCGCCAGGGCGATCTGGGGGTCTTCTTTGGGAGCGAAGGCGATAAATATGGAATGGTCTTTACCGTGGGGATTTTGGGCGGTACCGGTTTTGCCACACACGGTAATGCTATCGAGCCTGGCGGTGCGGGCTGTACTGCCACTTCCAGGCGGGCCATTAACAGCCAGCTCCATGCCACGGATCACCTCTTCAAAATAGGTCGAATCGATCATGATCTGGTTCTTCTCACGAAAACGTGCATCAATACGTTGTTCTCCTTTCACCTCCCTGACCACATGGGGGGTATAATAATAGCCCCGGTTGGCCACTGCCGAAGTCATATTGGCCATTTGCAGGGGGGTAATGCCCAATTCTCCCTGGCCGATTGCCAGGCTGATCACATTGAGGTAGCCCCAGCGATCCTTTCCGTAATACCGGTTGTAATAATCCACACCGGGCAAAAAACCTGAAACCTCATTGGGTAGATCCACATTCAGCTTATGCCCGAAACCAAAAGACTCGAGATACCCCTTCCAGTTGGTAAAGGCCTGGGAAATGCTTGCGAATTGATCATCCTGCATGATCCGCTTAAACACATTGGCATAATAAGTATTACAGGAAACCTGGATCGATTCGATGAAATCCACCGGAGAAGGGTGGTTGTGACAGCCCATATGAAAATTTCCCGAATAGAAGCCCCCATGACAAGAGTAGGTGGTGGACGGGAAAACAACCTCTTCCTGCCGGCCAATCAAAGCATTGATCACCTTGAAGGTGGAGCCCGGCGGATAGCGGGCCATTAAACCCCGGTTAAACAAAGGTTTGAGTGTATCGTTCTTGAGTTTCTGGTAATTTTTGCTGCGGGGTCGCCCTACCAATAAAGCCGGATCATAACCCGGGGAAGATACCATCGCCAGTATTTCCCCACTCGAAGGCTCAATGGCAACAATGCTGCCGATTTTGTTTTTCATCAATTTTTCCCCATACCGTTGCAAATCCATATCAATGGACGAGACAATGTTGGTACCCACCTGGGCTTCTTTGTCATACTGGCCATCCTGATAGGATCCCTTGATGCGGTTGTGCACATCCACCAGATAGATCTTTACGCCCTTTTCCCCCCTCAGTACCGGTTCATAGGACTTCTCCATGCCACTGACCCCGACATAATCGCCCGATTTGTAGTAGGAACTGGTATCCACCAGTTTGTCACTGACCTCTCCTACATAGCCCAACAGATGGGCGGCACTGGAATATTTGTACTTACGTACGGTTCGGGGCTGAACAAAAAAACCGGGAAACTGATACATTTGTTCCTGCAGCCGGGCATAAGTCTCGGCCGAAACCAGCTTAAGCACCACCGAAGGTTTATACCTGGAATAGGCTTTTGCCGCCTGCAGCTTTTGGCTAAGGTATTGCTTTTCAATATTGAGCAGGTTACAGAGTTCGGTGGTATCAAAAGCCTGGAGATGACGGGGATTAACCATGATATCGTAGGCGGCCTGGTTATAAACCAGCAATTCTCCATCCCGGTCATAGATCAATCCGCGGGCCGGATACTGGGTGATGCGCCGTACCACATTGTTGGTGGCGGCCGGGGTATAATCAGAGCTGACCACCTGGATCAGAAAAAGCTTCACCAGGAAAATCAGGGCCACCAAAACAATCAGGAAGGCAATGATATTTCTTCGGACAGCATAGGTATCTAAAGCCAAAACGCGCTATTTTTTAATAAACACCTTGATCAGCAGGATCAGGATCAGTGAAAACAGGCCACTCAGCAAGGCACGGGCCAGGGTCTGAAAGAAAAGATCCATTTTGAAGACCTCCACATAAAATAAAAACAAATGATGAAGCAAAATTAGTATACCTGCATATCGAAAATACCACCTAAAACCATAATCCCTGACAGACGGGTAGGTTTCGAGCTGGTACCCGTCGCGCGGTTCCACCGATCGCAGGACAAACGGGCGCATAAAAGCCATAAAGACACAGGCAGAGGCGTGCATGCCCACAGTATGGGTGAACAGATCCACACTGATCCCCAACACAAATCCCAAAGCCAGCAGTCCCCATTTGGGGGTCTCAAAAGGCAGGCTGAGCAAGAAAAGAATGTAGATGTAAGGATTTAAATATCCGCTAAACTGAACGTTATTCAACAGCAACACCTGAATCAGCACCAGGATCACAAAGCTCAGTATGTAGCGGGGCAAATAATTGATCATTGCTTCACTTCCTTTTCCAGCTGGTTTTGTTCTTCTTTGAGCAAATTCTTCACCACATAAACGGTGTTCAATTTCTTAAAATCGGTGGAAAGCCGCACCTGCACCTCATAAAAACGCCCGCCTTTTTCCTCAAAATCTTCCACATAGCCAATCGGAACCCCCTCGGGAAATATGGCCGAATAGCCGCTGGTAGTGACCGTATCCCCCTGGCTGAGCCGGGCATGAAGGGGTATATCCATCAGCCTTGCATACCGATAATCGCCGCCAGTCCAGTTCAACGGTCCATAATAACCACTGGCGGAAAGTTCGGCACTCACCCGCAATTCACTGTTAAGCAAAGAAATAACGGTTGAAAAGTTTTCTGAAACACCCTGAACCACCCCGACAATTCCATCGCTGGATATCACCCCCATCTCAGGTTCAACTCCCTGGGCAGATCCCTGATCCAGGGTAATGTAGTTGTGTTGTTTATTGACCGAATTGTTAATCACCCGGGCCGTCAAATAATAATATTGCTGGTTATGGGTGGTATCAACTTTCTTTCTAAACGTATCGGGCTGTTGCTGCAGATTGGAAGCAATAAAATTTCTCAAATATTCATTTTCCTCCCGGAGTTTTTCATTTTTCTCTTGCAGGCGAAGGTATTGCTCGATTTCCATGCCCTGCTCATAAAATTTGCCTTTCAGGGTTCGGGTGAACTGAACGAAACGGGTGTTCTGGTAGTTGTTGTTCTGCAACAGCAGGGTCAGGGCCAGAGCCTCAAAGAGGATAAACAGCAAAACAAAATGGTACTTCAGTAAGAACCTCAATAAGTTATGCATAGGCTAACTCCTGAAATCCTATCTCATCAGGAATGAAAAATTCTCGACATTTTTCAGGGCAATGCCTGTTCCACGGGCCACGGCATGAAGGGGGTCATCGGCTACGTGAAATTTAATGCCGATTTTATCGGTCAGGCGTTTGTCGAGTCCGCGCATCAGGGCCCCTCCTCCGGTTAGGAAGATGCCTTCATTGACGATATCGCCGTAGAGTTCAGGGGGTGTTTGTTCGAGCACACTCAAGACCGCCGTTTCCACTTTGTTGATGGATTTATCCAGGCAATGGGCGATTTCCTGGTAGGAAATGGGAATTTCCACCGGCATGGCGGTCATCAGGTTCGGGCCGCGCACCACATAATCTTCGGGGGGATTTTCCAGGTCGGTCAGGGCCGAGCCCACATGTATTTTAATCTCTTCGGCTGTGCGTTCTCCAATCTTGATGTTGTGCTGATGCCTCATATAAGATTGAATATCAGCGGTGAAGCTGTCTCCGGCAATGCGAATGGATTTGTTACAAACAATGCCGCCCAGGGCAATCACTGCCACTTCAGTGGTACCCCCTCCGATATCAACCACCATGCTGCCGGAAGGCTCTTCCACGTCGATGCCCATGCCAATGGCAGCGGCCATGGGTTCATAAATCAGGTAGACATCCCTGCCACCAGCATGTTCAGAACTGTCCCTAACGGCACGAATCTCCACTTCGGTACTTCCCGAGGGAATACATACCACCATCCTCAGGGTCGGGGCAAAAAACTGGGTACGGCGATTCACCATCTTGATCATCCCGCGAATCATCTGCTCGGCAGCATTAAAATCAGCGATGACGCCATCCTTTAGGGGTCGAACGGTCTTAATGTTCATGTGGGTTTTTCCATGCATCTGCCGCGCCTTTTCACCAATGGCAACCAGCTTGCCGCTGCTCTGCTCAATGGCTACAATCGAAGGTTCGTCGACGACCACTTTGTCATTATGGATGATGATGGTGTTGGCGGTGCCCAGGTCAATAGCATACTCCTGAGTGAATAGTGAAAATAGTCCCATTGTGGTTATTCTGAGTTTTTATCATTACTTAATTGGATCAATGTCTGAAATGTCTGACTCCGGTAAATACCATTGTCATCTCGTGCTGGTCGCAAAAATCAATGGATTCCTGATCCCGTTTAGACCCTCCCGGTTGAATTACATGCCGGATGCCATACTGATGGGCCAGCTCCACTGAATCTTTAAAGGGGAAGAAAGCATCGGAGGCCATAACCGCCCCATCCAGGTCAAAGCCGAAACCACGGGCTTTTTCAATCGCCTGTTTCAGGGCATCCACACGGGAGGTTTGCCCCATCCCGCTTGCCAAAAGCTGCTGACCCCGGGCCAACACGATGGAATTGGATTTGGTATGCTTAACGGCTTTGTTGGCAAACAAAAGATCGTCAATGACCTGCTCATCCGGTTGTTTATGGGTTACCGTCTTCAGATCGGTGCGGTACTCGGTGCGTACATCTTTGTCCTGAACAATCGCACCATTCAACAGGGAACGATATTGCTTTCCTGGTAAAAACGCACTCTTTTGAACCAGGATAATCCGGTTCTTCTTGCCCTTCAGTATCTCCAGTGCCTTCTCATTGTAGGAGGGGGCAATAATCACTTCAAAAAACAACTTATTGATTTCCCGGGCGGTTGCTTCATCAATCAGGCTGTTCGATATCAATATGCCGCCAAAAGCCGAAACGGGGTCTCCGGCCAGGGCATCTTTCCAGGCCTCTACCAGGTCACTGCGGGTGGCAATGCCGCAGGGATTGTTGTGCTTGAGGATGGCAAATGTCTTGGGCTCAAAATCATTGATTAAATGAACCGCCGAATCAATATCGATCAGGTTGTTATAGGATATCTGCTTACCATGGAGCTGATCAAACAGCTTGTCAAACTGCCCGAAGAAAATGGCCCGTTGATGGGGATTTTCTCCATATCGCAGCGGAGTGGGATGAATGAAGCTTTGTTTGAAGGTCTTCTTATTGAAATCCTGATTGAAATGATTGAAAATCACCGTATCATAATGAGAAGAAACATTAAAGGCTTCCAGGGCATAATGCTTGCGCTCATCAAGTTCCGTGGTGCCTTGTTTCTCCTCCAGTATATGAATCAAATCGTCGTAATAATCTTTGGAAGGAATCACCAGTACATCCTGATAATTTTTGGCCGCCGCCCTGATCAGGGCAATACCCCCTATATCAATCTGCTCAACAGCCTCGGCTTCCGTGGGATTCTGAGCCAGGGTGTCCTCAAACGGATAAAGATCAACCACCACCAGATCAATCTCGGGGATGTGATAATCGGAAGCCTCTTTCTGATCCTCGGTCGAATCGCGGCGAGCCAAAATACCTCCAAAAACCTTGGGGTGGAGGGTCTTTACCCTTCCTGAAAAAATCGAAGGATATTCAGTGACCTCCTCAACCGCTGTAGCTGTTACCCCCATCTTTTCAATGTACTTGCGTGTCCCGCCGGTCGAATAAATCTTGATGCCCAGATCACTCAATTTCTGTATGACCGGAGCCAGCTTTTCTTTATTATAAACGGATACCAGTGCCGATTTGATCGTTTTTTTTTCTGACATGGGCTAAATTCTGTTTTGAGCCACAAATTTACCAAAATAAATGCAATTTCCCGGACCCAAAAATATGATTTACAGATGTGATTACTAAAAATTTTGGGGACTTTTTAAAGAATATTTTTGGTTTTTTATGCCTATCTTTGGTATTATATACGGGCCATTCGATGAAATTGTTTGCCAATATCCGGGAGAGTTTTATTTCGGCGGTACTCACGCTGCGCACCAACAAGTTCAGAACGTTTCTGACCTTGTTTGGCATCACCATTGGGATATTTGCCATCATCAGTGTCTTCACCCTGATTGATTCCCTGGAGCGGACCATCCGCAATAGCTTGTCGAGTCTGGGAGAAGACATCATTTACATTCAGAAGTGGCCATGGACACCGCCCCCGGGTGAGGAATATGCATGGTGGGAATACCTCAAGCGGCCTTTACCCAGCCAGGAGGAGTTTCATTATCTGCAAAACAATGAGCAGCGGGCCAGGGCAGTGGCTTTTCAGGTGAACACATCTTTGACCGTTGCCTACCGGGATCAAGTCCTGAAGGACGTTTCAGTCATTGGGGTGTCGCGTGAATATGAGCAAATCAGAAACTTAAACTATGCGGAAGGCCGTTTTTTTGCACCGGTGGAGGCGCATCAGGGCAGCAATGTGGCCATCGCCGGCCACCAGGTGGCCGAAGAGCTTTTTCCCGGCCAGTCTGTATTGGGCAAAAGGATCGACCTGGGGGGTTACAAAACCAACCTGATTGGAAGGGTTCAAAAGGAAGGTTCGGGCATCATGGCCGGGGGCAGCATGGACCGGGTGATTTTGGTTCCCTTGAATTACGCCCGTCGATTCATCGACATCGACCAGGAGCGGGCCAGCCCCACCATTATTCTCAGGGCCGCAGAGAATGTACCCATACCGGAACTCACTTCCGACACCGAAAGGCTGATGCGTTCGGTACGCAAACTACAGCCCGCAGAAAAGAATGATTTCAGCATCAACCGCGCCAGCTTGATCTCGCGCAACATCGATCAACTGTTCAGGGTGATCAATGTGGCGGGTTGGCTGATCGGAGGCTTTTCCATTATTGTCGGCGGCTTTGGCATCGCCAACATCATGTTTGTCTCGGTCAAGGAAAGGACCCACCTGATCGGCATTCAAAAAGCCCTCGGCGCCAAAAACCATTTTATCCTGTCAGAATTCCTGTTTGAAGCAGTTATCCTGGCCCTGATAGGTGGCGCCCTGGGATTGCTGCTGATATTCATCGGCAGCTTGCTGGCCAACATGGCCTCAGAGCTCGAAATCGTTCTGACCGCCCCCAACATCATACTGGGCCTCGGCATTTCAGCCCTGATCGGACTCATCGCAGGTTACGCCCCGGCCCGTAATGCCGCCCGCCTCAATCCAGTGGATGCCATCAACACCACTTTCTAAATTTTTTGCCATCTTTGAGCCATACCCAAAATTCAATACATCACATTACTTTAAAAATTCGCCCTATGATCAAACGCATGCTCACCATCCTTTTGCTGACCGCCCTTATGGCCGGTTGCAGCAATCCAAAACAAAACAACAACCAGGACCAAAAGGCCGATTCAAACCCATCCTCTCAAACCATTTTGAAGGTGAACCAGGTCATGAACCAGCCGGCCCATTACACCGGAAAGAAAATTACAGTAGAAGGAGTTGTCACCCATGTCTGTGAGCATGGCGGAAAACGCCTGCACCTGTCACCCTCAGGTTCCGATGTTAAACTTCGCGTACGCACCGGTAAAGGCCTTCAACCATTTAAAAGAGAAATCGTAGGCAGTACCGTACAAATAACCGGTTTATTTGAAGAGGAGCGCCTCGACCAGCAATACCTGAACCAACTGAAAAAGGGCCAGGAAAAATCCCACGATCATGACGCCCACCAGGAAGATGCCTCATCAGAAGGCGAACAGGGCGAAAAAGCAGCCGCCGAACAGGGACAGGTCTCACAGGCTTACATCGAGGAGATGGAACAAAAAATCAAAAACTCTGAAAAAGGCTACATCTCAGAATACTGGCTCACGGCGGAAAACATCTCCCCACAATAAACCCGGAAAATTCCAGTCCCAATGCTTAAACTTGTCGGGATTCCGACAAGTTTAAATTTTTTTTTTCAGTAAATCTGCCAATTATGAAATGGAGGAAACTCAACCGAATACTGCACCGCGACCTGGGCTACTTCTTTTTTGGAATGACCGTCATCTATGCCCTTTCAGGTATCGCCCTGAATCATATTGACGACTGGAATCCAAGTTACAGCATTGAAACCCAAAAGGTGCAACTCCACAATATTCCCGACAATAAATCGCAGGTCAACCGGGATTATGCCCGAGAGGTAGCCGCTGAATTTGGAGAAGCCGATCATTTTAAAAATTATTATTTCCCGGAGGCCAACACCATGAAAGTTTTTCTCGACGACGGCAGCATCACCCTCAACCTGAAAGACGGCAGTGGCAAGCTGGAAAAGTCTTCGCGCCGGCCCGTCTTTTATGAGGTGAACTGGCTGCATTACAACCCGAATAATTGGTGGACCTGGTTCTCTGACATATACGCTGGGGGGCTGATCATCATTGCAGTAACCGGGTTGTTTATTCTTCGTGGCAAACAAGGCATAAAGGGCAGAGGAGCGTGGCTCACGGCAGCCGGTGTACTCCTACCCATCCTGTTTTTACTGATCTTTCAGTAGGATTGGCTGGGAAGAGCTCCCAAAGGCCGAATGGCAATTCATTCAAAAAAAGGGGTAAGAAGGCCACTCATCAAAAGATCCCGTAGAAGGCCTGGCCGATGGCCAAATAGATAAAAAGCCCCATGATGTCGTTCACGGTCGTAATAAAAGGGCCGGTGGCCAGGGCCGGATCGATCTTAAATTTATCCAGCAACAGGGGCACAAAAGTGCCAAAGATGGAGGCAAAGATGATCACCCCAAAAAGGGCGGCGCTCACTGTCAAGGTCAGGGCAAAAGAGTCGTTGGTGAAGAAGTTATAGGTAAATATGATGGCTGAGAGGACCAGGCCATTGATAGAGGCCACGGCCAGTTCCTTGAGCAATTTACGGCCGATCCCTTCAACTCCCAGCGAATCATAAGCCAGGGACTGAACGATGATCGAGGAAGACTGGACCCCGACATTTCCGCCCATAGCAGCAATCAGAGGGATAAAAAAGGCCATTTCCGGGTATATTCCGAGTTGCTCTTCATAAAGGCCAATCACCACCGCGCCCAGTATACCGCCGAGCAGGCCGATCAGCAGCCAGGGGATGCGGGCGCGGGTAAGCTGAAAGGCATTGTCGGAAGCTTCCACCGGTTCGGTCAATCCCGATACCAATTGGTAATCCTTGCCGGCTTCTTCGCGAATCACATCCACCACGTCATCGATGGTAATGCGCCCGACCAGCCGGCCCAGGGGATCAATTACCGGCAGGGCCACCAAATCATACTTGTCCATGATGTTGGCCACCTCTTCGGAGGGGGTCTCGGTTTTCACCGAGATCACGTCCACGTTCATGATGTCCTTAACCTTTGCGGTACTGGGGGTTAGCAACAGTTTCTTGAGCGAAAGGGTTCCTTTCAGTTTCTGGCCATCATCGACCACATAAACGTAGTATACTTCGTTGATGTCAGCGGCCTGTCGCCGCATCTCCTTCAGACAGGTGGTAATGTTCCAGTTTTCATTGACCGAGATCAGTTCCTTGGCCATCAAACCGCCGGCAGAATTCTCATCGTAACCCAAAAGGTCAACAATGTCGCCGGCCTGCTCAAGATTCTCGACATAGGTGAGCACTTCCTCGCGTTTCTCCTCGGAAAGCTCACCCAACACATCGGCAGCATCGTCACTGTCAAGCTTGTCTATGAACTGTTTGGCGATCACGTCACCCGGAAGCACCTCCAAAAAACGCTCCCGGTCATCCTGCTCCAGCTCAATGAGCACATCGGCAGCCTTTTCACCGCTTAGCATGATGTGCAGAAAACGCGCCTCCTCAATATTCAACTCGTCGTAGATCTCCGCAATATCAGCCGGGTGCAGGTCCTCAATCATCTTATAGGCCCCCTGGTCATCATCCTGGGCAATGCGCTCCCTCAGCTCATCCAGAAACTCCTTGGTCAGTTCAAACTTCATGCTTAACCCGCTTTATAAAGGTTTAACTTTTTGCCGCGGTAATTTTACCGGTTATTTCAACGAAATCTTTTACGCCCAATTGTTCGGGCCGCTTATTGAATCGCTCATCCTCCAGGTCCAAATTTAACAAAAAGCTCTTTAAAGAATTGCGCAAAATTTTCCTGCGTTGATTGAAGCTGTGCTTGACCACCCTGAAAAACCAATCTTCATCGCATTCAAGCTTTTCCACGCTGTTTCTTTTGAGCCGGATGACCGAAGAGGTTACCCGCGGCGGAGGGCGAAAAGCACCAGGTGCCACATGAAACAACACCTTTACATCATACCAGGCCTGCAAAAGCACACTCAACTTACCGTAGGTCTTGGACCCAGGGCCTGCTGCCAGGCGCGCCGCTACCTCCTTCTGAACCATCCCCACTACCAAAGGAATCTGGTGGCGATGCTCCAACACCCGAAAAAAGATCTGACTGGAGATATTGTATGGAAAATTACCGATCAATGAGAAAGGGCCTTCAAAATACCTGGAAAAATCCATGGACAAAAAATCCTCCAGGATCAAATATTTTTTCATCCGGGGAAATTGCTCCAGAAGATATCGCCCTGATTCCCGGTCTATCTCGACGGCATACAAACCCGGGTCAAAATACTCCAGCAAATAGCCGGTCAATATTCCCTGGCCCGGGCCCACTTCCAGGACCCGTGAAGTAGAAGCCTCGCGAAAAGCCTCTACAATTTTGCGGGCAATCTGCTGATCGTGCAAAAAATGCTGCCCGAGGTGTTTTTTTGGTCTGACCGACATAGGGTTGATCTTACAGTTTCAAAGATCGGAAAAAAATCACGGAAATAAGGCTGGTACCAGGTGGAACCTAAACGAAAACAGTTAAAAACAAGGGATGCTTCCAGGTCCCGGCGCGCTGGTACAAAACCTATAAAAGGGATGCTTGTTGGTCCCGGCGTGCTGGTACAAAACCTATAAAAGGGATACTTCCTGGTCTGGCGTATTGAAACAAAACCTAAAGGGATGCTTGTTGGTCCCGGCGTGCTGAAATAAGACCTATAAATTTATACCTTTGGAGGCACAACGAGGGGGTGGTTTCATGAAACAGCACAAACACCTTCATTTGGCAATCAGGCTTGTTATCGTGGCGGCCGCTTACGGGTTCATATGGTGGAAGCTTTCACAGGTAGGCGATCAATGGCGGGAGGCGGATATCGATGCCATCGTGCCGGGCATAAGATTGCTTCCGGTGGTATTGGCTTTGATGCCCTTAAACTGGATTTTGGAGGCCTTCAGGTGGAGGGAGCTCACCGGATCCATTCAAACGATGGGATTTTCCCGTGCATTGCGGTCAGTGATGGCAGGCATTACCGTTGGAATATTCACTCCGCGGCGCATCGGGGATGTCGGGGGGCGGTGCCTTTTCATGGACCCCGGGGGGCGCCGAAAGGGAGCAATGGCGTTTGCCCTGTCAAGCGTGCTGCAAACCGGAGTGACCACCTTCTTTGGATTAGCCGCCATCGGCATGCTGTTTATCACCCCAACACAACTTCCACACCAAAAGGTCGTCCTGCTTCTTATCCTGGCCCTGGCTTTCATGGCCGTGCTTCTGTTAGGCCTATTTCACCTGGTTGCCCTGAAAAACCTGTTGCTAGGCATTCCCTTTCTGAAAAGACATTCACACGTGCTGGCCTATTTCGACACCATACCTCCCCATAAGCGCATAAAAACGTTTCTCCTGGGAATGGCCCGTTATGTGATCTTTTCCACCCAGTTTTATCTCCTCATCCGAATATTGGGTGTCCCTGTTTCCCCGCTCCATGGATATACCGGCATTGCCCTTCTCTACCTGCTGATGAGCTTTGTTCCCCTTTCATCCCTGGCCGGCCTGGGGATCCGCGGAAGCACATCGGTCTTCATATTCAGCCTGTTTACCCCACATACGGCCGGAGTAGCCCTAGCCACCCTGGTTTTGTGGACCATCAACCTGGCACTGCCTGCCCTGGCCGGGGCCTGGATCATAAGCGCCGCTCCCCTGAACCTTACCAACCCCCTGGCCCTGCTGCGGTCAAAATCTTACAAATCCTTCCTTAAATTTTGAAAATCTTTTCATGCCTGTTTGGTGTTATTAACATCAGCGTCATCCAACCTATCAGATGACGCACCCTGATATGTTAAACACACTGAGACAGCAGGGTTCTGCCTACTGCTGCCTCCGGGAAAATACAAACTATGCTGAACAAAATCATTCGCTATTTCCTTGAAAACAGGCTCATCACCATCATCCTGCTGCTGCTCCTGTTGGGCTGGGGCCTCATTGTATCTCCATTCAACTGGAAAACGGATTTTTTACCCGATGATCCCGTTCCGGTCGATGCCATTCCCAATCTGGGCGAAAATCAGCAGATTGTCTTCACCAAATGGCCGGGCCGTTCACCCCAGGACATTGAGGACCAGATCACTTACCCGTTAACCACCAGCTTAATGGGCATTCCCGGAGTAAAAACCATCAGGAGCTCTTCCATGTTTGGTTTTTCCAGCATATACGTCATTTTTGAAGAAGATGTAGACTTTTACTGGAGCCGCACGCGCATCCTGGAAAAGTTAAACTCCCTGCCGCAAGACTTATTGCCCGATGGGGTACAGCCTTCGCTGGGGCCCGATGCCACTGCACTGGGTCAGATATACTGGTATACCCTGGAGGGCCGCGATAAAAAAGGCCATCCCACCGGTGGATGGGACCTCCATGAATTGCGTTCGATCCAGGATTACTACGTTAAATACGCCCTTTCCTCCGCCAAAGGGGTTTCCGAAGTGGCCTCGGTGGGTGGATATGTCAAGGAATACCAGATTAACGTGCGGCCTTCTGCCATGAAAGCTTACGATGTATCCCTGAAAGAGGTGATGCAGGCGGTAAAAAATTCCAATCTGGATGTAGGTGCCCGCACCCTGGAAATCAACAACGCCGAATACCTGGTCAGGGGGCTGGGCTACATTGAAAACCTGGACGATCTGGAGCAAACTGTAGTCAAAACCTACGATCACACCCCTGTTCGAATCAAGGATGTAGCCCGGGTTCAGTATGGTCCGGCCTCACGCCGCGGGGTGCTTGATAAGTCAGGGGCCGAAGCCGTAGGTGGGGTGGTGGTTTCGCGTTACGGGGCCAATCCCATGGAAGTGATTCAAAATGTGAAGGATAAAATCGAGGAAGTGGAACAGGGGCTGCCTTCCAAAATCCTGGACGACGGCACGCACTCGCAGGTGAACATTGTCCCCTTCTACGACCGTTCCCAACTGATCCAGGAAACGATAGGCACCCTCGAAGAAGCCTTAAGCCTGGAGATCCTGATCACCATCATTGTCGTGATCATCATGGTGATGAATCTGAGGGCATCCATTCTTATTTCCGGGGTTCTGCCCATAGCGGTACTCATATCGTTCATTGCCATGAAATATATGGATGTCACGGCCAATATTGTGGCCTTATCGGGTATTGCCATTGCCATTGGCACCATGGTCGATATGGCCATCGTTTTGGTCGAAAACATCGTCCGGCACCTGGAGAGGTCTGATCCCGGGGAGTCGAAGATTGAGGTGGTTTACCGGGGCACCACAGAGGTTGCTTCAGCGGTGGTGACGGCTGTATTGACGACCATCATCAGCTTCGTGCCGGTCTTCACCATGGAAGGGGCTGAAGGCAAACTCTTCATCCCCCTTGCTTTTACCAAAACCTTTGCCCTGGCCGCGGCGATCATCGTCTCGATCATCATCATCCCGACCCTGGCCTATCTTTTCTTCTCGATCAAAATCCGGGCAAAAAACATTAGAAGGTTCATCAACGGCCTGATTGCAGCAGGGGGCTTATACATTGCCATAGCGCATGTACCCTGGGCAGGTATGGTCATCCTGCTTTTCGGAGCCATTAGCCTGGCTGGCAGCTTCCTCAGGGAAAACCAGCGCAAATACAGCACCTGGGCCACCAATGGACTGGCCATTATAACGGTAGCATTTATCCTGGCGCGCGAATGGCTCCCATTAAGCCCTGAAAAGACCCTCTTTACCAATCTTTTCTTTGTTTTGTTGATCATCGGTTTGCTTTTGGGCTTGTTTGCCCTGATCATCCGCCACTATTCCAAAATCCTGAACTGGGCCCTGCGCCACAAACGGCGTTTTTTGGCCATACCAACCATCATCCTGGTCCTTGGAATGGTCATATGGCTGGGGTTCAATACCATTTTCGGATTCATCGCCAGCGGGCTGGATCAGGCCCGGGTCAACATCCGCACCACCCAGACATGGAGCACATTAACCCATGCTTTTCCAGGGATCGGAGAAGAATTTATGCCCTCGCTCGATGAAGGATCCTTCCTGCTGATGCCCACCTCTATGCCCCACAGCGGCATCCGCGAGAACAAAAAAATCCTTCAGCACCTGGACAAAGCCGTCGCGGCCATTCCTGAGGTGAAAAATGTGGTGGGCAAAGCCGGAAGGGTGGAATCGGCCCTGGACCCGGCCCCCTTGTCGATGTTTGAGAACATCATCACCTACAAATCCGAATACATCACCAATGAACAGGGCCACCGGGTGCGTTTCCGCGTCAATGACCAGGGAAAATTTGTCCGGGATTCGGCCGGCAACCTGGTTCGCGATGACAATGGCAAATACTTCCGGCAATGGCGCGACCACATCCAGTCGCCGGATGACATCTGGGATGAAATCGTGGAGGCGGCCAGCTATCCGGGCGTCACCTCTGCACCCAAACTCCAGCCCATAGAAGCGCGAAGGGTCATGCTGCAAAGCGGGATGACTGCACCGATGGGGATTAAAATCTCCGGGCCCGACCTGCAGACCATCCAGGATTTTGGCCTGAAACTGGAAGACCACCTGAAAAGGGTTCCCGGCATCAAATCCAAATCGGTTTTTGCCGACCGGGTCGTAGGCAAGCCCTACCTGCAGATTGAGCTGGACCGCCAAAAAATGGCACGTTACGGGCTTTCTGTCAACAAGTTACAAAGCTACCTGGAAGTGGCCGTCGGGGGAATGAAACTGACCACTACCGTGGAAGGCCGTGAAAGGTACCCCGTACGGGTGCGATATCCCCGTGAACTGCGCGACAATCCCGAAAAAATCAAGGAAATCCTGATACCCACCCCGACCGGGGCTCAGATTCCACTGGGCGAGGTGACCAACATCAAATACAAAAAAGGCCCGCAGGCCATTAAGAGCGAAAATACCTTTCTGATCAGTTACGTCATTTTTGATAAAAAAGAAGGCCGGGCCGAAGTGGATGTGGTCAACCAGGCCCGGCACTACCTGCAACGAAAAATCGATCAGGGCGAGCTAGAGGTGCCCAAAGGGGTGAGCTATACCTTTACCGGCAGCTATGAAAACCAGGTAAGGGCTGAAAAACGCTTGTCTTTCGTGGTGCCCCTGGTGATGATCATCATTTTTCTGATCCTTTACATGCAGTTCCGTTCGGTACCGACCACCCTGATGGTCTTCTCCGGAGTGGCCATCGCCTTTGCCGGAGGATTCCTGATGATCTGGCTTTACGGACAGGGATGGTTTATGAATTTTGAAGTCCTGGGCACCAACCTGCGGGAGCTCTTTCAGATGAAAACCGTGAACCTGAGCATCGCCGTATGGGTCGGATTCATAGCCCTGTTTGGGATTGCTACCGACAACGGGGTGGTGCTGGCTTCCTATCTCAAGCAAATCTTCGAACGCAACAAGCCAGCCGATGTAGAGAGCATCCGAAAAGGTGTCCTTGAAGCCGGACAAAAAAGGATCCGCCCTACCCTGATGACCACCGCCACCACCCTGCTTGCCTTGCTCCCTATCCTTTCATCTTCCGGACGCGGTGCCGACGTCATGATTCCAATGGCCATCCCCACATTCGGGGGTATGACCATCCAAATCATTACCCTCTTTGTCGTACCGGTGCTTTTTGCCCAATGGAAAGAAGCCCGGCTCAAAAATTCAGGACCATAAAACAAACACCCCCACTGCAAAAATAAATGCCCCGATGCATGAGCTTCCCCGAAAAAACAATAAATAAACCCGGGGATGCCCCAAAAAAGCAAATCAGCAACCAGACTAACGGTTAAATCAATAAAAATGAAAACCAAAATCCTCCTGACAACGCTCCATCTCCTGATCCTCCTGCTAACCTTTCAGCAGGGAAAAACCCAGGAGCTCTATGAATACCTCAAGGAAGCCGGAGAAAACCACCCGGGCATCCGGGCGGCCTATCAGGAATATTATGCCGCCCTTGAACAGGTTGATCAGTCCGGAACCCTGCCCGACCCCAAACTGTCCCTGGGATATTTCCTCTCCCCGGTGGAAACCCGGCTGGGACCCCAAAGGCTTAAAATCTCCATCTCCCAGATGTTTCCATGGTTCGGGACATTAAAACAAAAAGAAAAGGCGGCAGCCGAACAGGCACAGGTGAAATATCAGGCATTTCTGGAAAAACGCAATACCGTCTATAAAAAGGTCCGGATAGAATGGTACAACCTTTACAAAACCAGCAAAGCCATCAAGATCACCCGGGAAAACATCGAAGTGCTTCAATCGCTTAAAACCCTGACAAGGCGGAATTATGAAAACAACAAAGGGCGCATGGCGGAACTTCTGAAAATAGATGTCAACATCCGCGAACAAAAAAATACCTTGAAGGAACTCCGGGAAAGGCTTTCCGCCCAAAAAACCGATTTCAACCTGTTATTAAACCGTTCGCCCGGCGACAGCCTTAAAGCCCCCCGACAAATCCGGGATAATACCTTCGATATTGCAGCCTTCCGGGATTCCACCCGTAATCATCCGGAGATCATCGCCCTGGAAAACAAGGAAAAGGCGATCAAACATCAATTGGAAGTGAACAGGAAAAAAGGCTACCCTGACATATCCCTGGGGCTGGACTATGCAGTGATCGACGAACGGCAGGACATGCAGGTCAACAACAGCGGGCGGGATGTAATCATGCCCATGGTCGGCATTTCCATTCCCCTTTACCGAAAAAAATACAGGGCCATGGAAAAACAGACCCAATTCAGGCTGGAGGCGGTGCGGTCCAGACAGCAGGAGAAAAACAACCAACTCAGCTCCAGCTACCGGCAGGCTGAAAAAGCTTACCTGGATGCCCGCCGCAATGTGGATCTTTATAATGAACAGGTGGAACAAACACAAAAGATCTTCCGCCTGTTAAAAACCAGTTATGCCTCAGACGGAGAAAGCTTTTTTGAGCTGTTGCGCACCCGCCTGATGCTGCTCGAATATGAACTTAAACTTGAAAAGGCACGGGCAGGCAAAAACATAGCGGTAGCGCGGCTGGAATATTTAACCAATCGGCCGGCTCCCTATAAAACAGAACAAATACAATCAAAAAGGTGATAACAAGTCTATATCCATGAGAGGTCCATGATCAAATATTCATTCATTGCAACAATTGACCGACAAACGAATGTTTGATCACAGTAAGTTTTATACAATCAATATATACCATAAAAACACTACTGAAAGCAAAAAGCCATACCATGAAACGCATCAACATCAGAAAGAAAGAATGGATCAGGGGAGGTCTTCTGTTAGCAGGAGGCGTCCTTTTCGGAGCCCTGGTATTCAACGGTACAGGTAACAGTGAATCCGCCCGGCAGGATACGTCCCGGCAGAGGGCAGCCCATCAGCACAGCCACGACTCCGCGGCAGGAACCGGGCAAAAAGCGATGTCATCAGAACAGGAAACATCCACCACCTATACCTGCTCAATGCATCCGCAGGTAAGGCAGGATGAACCTGGCAAATGCCCCATATGCGGCATGGATTTGATCCCTGCTGAAGAGTCGGGCCAAAGCAAGGATCCCGATCCACTTGAAATGACAAAGGAAGCTGTCAAACTTGCCGAAATACAAACATCACGGGTGTCCCAAAGCCAGGCAAATAAAACCCTGAGTCTGAACGGTAAAGTGGAAGTAGATCAGCGTAAGATATACGTGCAACCCGGCCACTTCCCCGGAAGGATCGAAGAACTAGCGGTAAGCTTTGAGGGCGAATATGTTGAGAAGGGCCAGGTCATTGCCACGATCTATTCTCCCGAGTTGATTTCCGCCCAGCAGGAACTGCTCGAAGCACTGGAAGTCAAAAACACCAACCCCCAAATGCTGGAAGCAGCACGGAATAAACTCAGGCAATGGAAACTCACTGATCAGCAAATTCAAGCCATAGAAGAAAAAGGAACGGTAAGGGAAACCATGAAAATCAGGGCCGATGTCAGTGGCATCGTCCATAAACAAATGGTGCGCGAAGGCGATTATATCCAAAAAGGCACCCGACTGTTCCATATCGCCCGGATTGACAAGGTTTGGATCCATTTTGATGCTTACCAGGACGAAATACCTTTTATCGACAAGGGCGACCCCATCAAATTTACGGTCTCGTCCATGCCCGGAAAAACCTTTTCCTCGCGGGTGACCTTTGTCGATCCACTGATGAATGAAAAAAGCCGGGTGGCCAAAGTTCGTGCGGAAGCTTCCAATACCAGCGGTCATCTCAAACCGGGGATGTTTGCCAAGGGGATATTGAAAGGGGATGGAGGTCCCAACGCCCGGGAATTGACCGTACCCAAAAGTGCCGTGATGTGGACCGGCACCCGTTCAGTGGTCTGGGTAAAACAACCCGACAAAGACCAGCCGGTGTTCAGCCTGCGCCAGGTAACCCTTGGCCCGTCACTGGGCAATGCCTATGTCATCAAAAGCGGGCTGGAGAAAGGAGAACAGGTGGTGACCCACGGAACATTTGCGGTCGATGCCGCCGCCCAACTGGCCGATAAACCCAGCATGATGAATCAACCCGAAGAAAGCGAACCCGCCGGACAACACCAACATGGCAACCCTGATCACAAAATGTCCGATAGCTCTGCCCATCCCTAACTTCAAGATAGAAGGAAGTAAATTAGTAAGGAGTAGGGAGTAAGGGAGTAGGGAGTAAGGAAGAAGTAGGGAAGAAGTAGGGAAGAAGTAGGGAGTAAGGGAGTAAGGAGTAGGGAGTAAGTAAGAAGTAAGGGAGAAGTAAGGAGTAAGGGAGTAAGGAGTAGGGAGTAAGGAAGAAGTAAGGAAGTAAAGAGTAAGGGAGTAGGGAGTAAGGG
>Ga0207714_1000069_pt1 | contig 59558 bp, 48 predicted proteins | sample PonA232FremontCA_2_FD_187270 | JGI IMG/M metagenome (GOLD analysis project Ga0207714, IMG submission 187270) | Marine sediment microbial community from Fremont, CA, USA - Pond A23 Sediment 2 (SPAdes) | ecosystem: Environmental > Aquatic > Marine > Unclassified | place: USA: Fremont, California... | reverse complement strand
CGCGCACCGTCGGGTCGTCCGTCGCCGCGGCGGCGCGTCTCGCGAACCCGGTCCCCACGTTGAGGTCGTTCCGGAAGTTGTGACGGAGCACGCGGGTCAACACGGCGAGCCGCTCTTCTCTGATCGACGACGCCGTGAGGTCCTCGCCGACGCCGACCGCGCCGACGACCGCGTCGCCGTCGGTCACCGGGCCGAGCGACAGCCGGTAGGGGGTGCGCTCGCCCGTCCGGGTGACGAGCTGCGCCTCGCACGCGGCCGTCTCACCGTCGTCGTACACCCGGCGGAGCGCGTCTGCGACCGCGTCGCGGGTCGACCCGTCGAACAGCGACGCGACGTCCGTCTCGGCGAGCGCGGCCGGCTCGTAGCCCGTGTCGGCCGCGAGCCGGTCGTTCCACCACGAGAGGGTCCCCGCCGCGGAACACCGGAACAGAGCGGTCGGAACCGTGTTCGCGACCGCGTCGCGGACGCGGCGCTCCGCGTCGCGAGCGGTCTCGGCCGCGACGCGGTCGGTGACGTCGGTGAGGCCGGCGACGAGCCACGCGTCGCCCGCGATCGTCGCCGCGTGGCACGTGACCGCAACGCGGAGTTCGGGGTCGCCGACGCGAGTCCGCAACTCGAAGGTCGCGACCGCGTCTGTCCCCGGCGCGTCCGGTCCGGCCGCGGCGTCCGCGACGCTCGCGACCGCGTCCGTCACCGGCTCGCCGCCGACCGTCGTCGCGGTCGCGCCAACGTCCGCGAGCCCCATCATCGTCAGCGTGCCGCGGTCGTTGTCGAGAAGCGCCGCGGCCGCCGGGTTCGCGGCGCGGATCGCCAGCGTCTCCGGGTCACAGACGAGCGTCGGCGTCGGAACCGCCGCGGCGAACGCCCGGATGGCCGTGGCGGCGTCACCGCCGCTCGACAGCCGGTCGTCGCTCCGGGAGCCGCAGTCGGGGTCCGACATGCGATCGTCTCCAATTATTGACGCTTGTGGCACCTAAGTCTTGTCCGGCGTGGACGCCGTCAGTCGGCGTTCGCCTGCCAGTCGCGGACGGTGTCCGGACCGACTCCGTCGACGTCGGCCGCCAGGTCGTCCGGGTCGGCCGACTTGAGGTCGCCGACACCCTCGACGCCGGCGTCGTTCAGCTTCGAGGCGGTCTTCTCGCCGATCCCCTCGACCGTCCGCAGCTCCGACCCCTCCTGGCGGGCCGTGAACTCGCGGTAGTTGCAGATCGGACAGCCAAGCTCCCACGGGTCGTCGCCGTCGCGGACGCGGAGGTGCGGGAGGTCGTGCTCCTCGCAGGTCTCGTCCGTGACCTCGATCTCGCCGCGCCGGGGGAGCGGCAGCGAGTAGTCGCAGTCGGGGTACCGCGTACAGCCGACGAGCCGGGAGCCGGACCGGAGTCGCTTGATAGCCAGCTCACCCCCGTGGTCCGCTCCGCACGCCGGGCAGACGCCGATCACTTCGTCCTCCTGTTCGTCGGCGGCGTCGGCCTGACACAGCGGGCAGCCGTGGACGAACGTCTTTCGACCGGCGAGCATCTTCACGTGGGAGAGCCCGTGGTCCTCGCAGGTGTCGTCGAGGAGGAGCGGCTTTCCGGTCGAGGGCAGCGGCAGCGTGTACTCGCAGTCGGGGTAGCCGTCACACCCCACGAAGTACGACCCCTGACGCGACTTCCTGACGAGGAGATCGGCACCGCACTCGGGACACGGGCCGAGCGTCTTGTCCGCTTTCAGCGACTCACGGAGGTGGTCGCCGACCGCCTCCCGCGAGTCGGTGAGGTCGTCGAACACGCGGCCGAGCAGCTCGCGGGACTCGGCCGTCACGTCCTCGTACTCCGTCTCGCCGGCCGCGATCGCCGCCATGTCGCGTTCGAGCTGCGCGGTCATCTCCTCGCTGACGATCCGGTCGGCGAACTCCTCTGCGGCCTCGACGACCGCCTCCGCGAGCCTGGTCGGGCGCGGCGGGTCGCTCTCGACGTAGCCGCGGTCGTACAGCTTCTCGATTGTCCCGTGCCGGGTCGCCTTCGTGCCGACGCCGCGACGCTCCATCTCCTCGATGAGCCTCGACTGGCCGTAGCGCCGTGGGGGCTGCGTCTCCTTGGCCGCCGTCTCGCGGTCCGACAGCGACAGCGTCTCGCCGACCGCGACGTCCGGGACGATCCGCTCGTCGCTGGAGCGGTACGGGTACACCTCGTGGTAGCCGGCCGCGAGCAGTCGCTTCCCGTTCGCCTTCAGCCGCAGGCCGCCGTCGGCGGCGAGGTCGGCGGGTCCCGACGCGTCGTCCGGGTTTCGGAGCGCGGCGCGTCCGTCCGCGTCCGCCGCGATCCGCGTCGCGTCGCCGTCCGCGAGCGCGACCACGCGCAGTCGCTCCCAGGTGGCCGGGTCGGCGCAGGTGGCGAGGAACCGACGAACGATAAGCTCGTACACCTCGCGCTCGTCGTCGGAGAGGTCGCTCGCGGCCGGCAGCTCGCCGGTCGGGTGGATCGGCGGGTGGTCCGTCGTCTCCTCGTCGCCCTCCGTCGGCTCGATCTCACGGTCGTCGAGCAGACTCGCGGCGTCAGCGCCGAACGTCGGCGACTCCGCGAGATCGGAGAGTAGCTCCGCCGGCTCCAGGTCGTCGGGATACACCGTGTTGTCGGTCCGGGGGTAGGTGACGTACCCGGCAGTGTACAGGTCTTCCGCGAGCGACATGGCCCGCTGTGCGGGGTAGCCGAGCGAGCCCGCCGCGCGGATGAACGCGGTGGTGTTGAACGGCGTCGGGGGGTCGTCGGTCCGCGTCCGACGAGTGACGTCGGCGACGGTCGCCGCGTCGACCGCGTCGAGCGCGTCCGTGAGCGTGTCGGCGACCGTCTCGTTCCAGACGCGCTCGCGCTCGTTGCCCTCGTCGTTCAGGTAGAAGTACCGCGCCTCGAAGGGGTCGCCGCCGGACTTCGCGAGCGCGCCCGTCAGCTCCCAGTAGGACTCCGGGTCGAACGCCCGGATCTCGCGCTCGCGGTCGACGACGAGCTTGAGCGTGGGGCCTTGCACCCGGCCGACGGAGACGAAGTCGTCGCCGAACCGCCGGGCGGACAGAGAGAGGAACCGGGTGAGAGCGGCACCCCACGTGAGGTCGATCGTCTGGCGGGCCTCGCCGGCGGCCGCCAGGTCGAAGTCGAGGTCGTCGGGGTTCGCGAACGCCTCTCGCACCGCGGTTTCGGTGATAGAGGAGAAGCGCACGCGGTCGACGGGGACGTCTTCGTTGACCTCGCGGACGAGTTCGTACGCCTCCTTGCCGATGAGCTCGCCCTCGCGGTCGTAGTCGGTCGCGATGACGACCCGGGAGGCGTTGCGCGCGAGCCGGCGGAGCGCGGCGACTATCCCCTCCTGTGTCGGCGTCTTCGTGACGGGCGCGTCGATCAGCTCGACCGGCTCGACGTCGCGCCAGTTCTCGTACTCCGGCGGGAAGTCGACGCCGACGACGTGCCCGGAGAGTCCGAGACACCGCTTGCCGCCCCACTCGTACACGTTGACGCCGTTCGTCCGCTCCGCGGTCGCGGACTCGCCGCTCAAGATTGCGGCGATCCGCCGCGCGGCGTTGTCCTTTTCAGTGATTATCAGCTCTGGACCGCGATTCATTGCGCTTCGATAGGCCGTTTCGGGGTCTAAAGCTTTCGCGACGCGAGACCCCCGGCGGGCGCGAGAACGAGTCGGAGACGAGAGACGGCCCGAAACGCGGTCAGCGAGCCGCGTCGTCGGACTCGGCGAGGAACTCCGCGTCGTCGAGTTCTGCGCGCGGTTCCGGCGGCTCGTCGGCCGCGTCGAGTTCGCGCCGTGTGAGGTGTCGTTCGAGCTGGCGGCGCTTGTTCCTCTCGTTCCGTTCGCGGCCCGATTTCGTGTCTGGCATCGTCACCTGTGTTAACGCTTCTCATACATATGAATCTTGTGTCGGTGTGCGGACGTCTCCGAAAGCGGCGAGAGCGGACGCCATCGGAGCAGCGCAGCCCGACGACAGCGGCTGAGTATTTAAATGCCGACAGGCGGCAGCGACAATCCCTTATAAATGAACGATGCGGTCGGCGCGTGCCGGTGAGCGCCCCTCGGGCGCGAACTGCACGCGCGAGGGAGTCGGGCGCGACGAGGGCGACCGAAGGGAGCCCGAAGGATGCGCCCGACGAGGCTGGGGAGGCATGAGGCTGCGGTGCTGTGCGGGGTGGGACTCAAAGGGGCAGCCGGGAGTCGGGCGCAGGCGACGTAAGCACTGCAGGAGCGAGCGAAGCGAGTGACAAGGAGCGCAGCGAGCGTGCGCCCGACTCCCGGCTGGGGCTTTGGCGGTGTTCACCGTCGGTTCGCAGGTGAATATTTATAAATGGCAGACGGCGACACGACTCGTTTGCTTATAAATAGTCAGTTAGGTAGAGTCGTCGACACCGAACTCGCCCGTTGTGACGACAGCGAAGCGCCAGGAGAGGGATTTGAACCCCCGATCCCGGATGGGAACACGCTTTCCAGGCGTGCGCCTTACCACTCGGCCATCCTGGCTCACGACGGGGTAGTTCGGTGTGGCGGTTAAGTCCTTCTTTTCGCGAGGAGGCGGGCCTCCACGGCGTACGCGACTCCGGCCGACGTCGCGGCGACGGCGAGCGCGACGAAGACCAGTTCTCCGGTCGCCGCCGGGAGCGGCTCGGCCGCGACGAGGCGGTACCCCTGCGCGAGCGCGAGGACCGCGAGGCCTCCGACGACTCCCCATAGCGCCGCGGACCGCGCCCGGGCGCGGCGCGAGAGCGGGCGTCTCGACCGGTCGGACTCGGAGCCGTCGAACTCGGACCCGTCGCCCGGTCGGTCCGCGTCGCTCGGCCCGTCGGCCGCGGGCATTCAGTCGACGACGGCGACGGCCTCGATCTCGACGCGCACGCCCTTCGGGAGTGCGCCCGCCTGAACCGCCGAGCGGGCGGGCGGGGACTCGTCGAAGTACTCGGCGTAAGTCGCGTTCATCTCCTCGAAGTCGTCGATGTCGGCGAGATACACCGTCGTCTTGAGCACGTCCCCGGGCGCGGCACCCGCCTCGTCGAGCACCGCGAGGAGGTTGTCGAGCGCGCGCTCGGTCTGTACCGCGACCGGCGCGTCGTCGAGCAGGTCGCCGGCGGGGGTCAGCGGGATCTGACCGGCGGTGAAAACGAGCTCGCCGTCCGTCGTCGCCTGGCTGTACGCGCCGACCGCGGCCGGAGCGTCGTCCGTGTGAACCGTCCGTTTCATCACGGCCGTGGGTTCTGCGGGCGGCCACAAGAGGACACCGAGATCCGACTCGCCGTCGTCGTCCGTGCGACGAACGCCGGCGTCACCGCGGGAGATAAGTCGCTCGAACGAGAACTGTTCGCACATGAGCGGTCCGTCGCTCTCGCTCGCCGCGGCCGGCACCGGCGCGCTGGCGCTCGCGCTCGCGGCGGCGTGGCTGCTCGTCCGGCGGTATCGGGGCCCCGAAGACCGATTCGAACCGGTCGCGACCGGTCCGGAACGGGAGCGCGACGCCGACGCACCCGGTTCCCCGTTCGCAGACCCGGACGGGAAGGGACCCGACGACCCCGAGGGCGACCCGCCGCCGCTCGACGCCGACGGCGAGACGGCCGTCTGTCGGCACTGCGGCGCGCGGAACCGCGCGGAGTACCGGTACTGTCGGTGGTGCGTCCGGCCCGGCGTCGTCGAGGACGCCGGACCGCCTCCCGGCGCGGGCGCGACCGGCCGGACGCTGTGAGCCGTCAGGCCGCGTCGACCTCACAGCCCGCCGCGTAGTCGATCCCCGCGACGGTGTCGATACCGTCGGGACCGCACACCGGACAGTCCGGGGCGCGCGCGTACGGAGCCGTCTCGAACGACAGGTCCGTCGCGTCGTAAAACAGCATTCGTCCGGCGAGCGGCTCGCCGGTCCCGACAACGAGTTTCACCGCTTCCGTCGCCTGGATGCAGCCGATCGTCCCCGGCAACGCGCCGAGGACGCCCGTCGACGCGCAGTCGGGTGCGGCCTCCGAGTCGGGCGGCTCCGGGAACAGACACCGGTAGCAGGGTCCGTCCGGGACGAGCGTCGTCGCCTGCCCTTCGAACTTGTATATCGCGCCGTGTGCGACCGGCACGCCCTCGATCCGGGCGACGTCGTTTACCACGTAGCGGGTGGCGAAGTTGTCGGAGCAGTCGACGACGACGTCGTAGTCGCCGATGAGTCCGGGAGCCCCGGCGGCGTCGAGACGCGTCTCGTGGCGTTCGACGGTGACATCGGGATTGAGTTCGGCGACGAACTCGGCCGCGGAGTCGACCTTCGGGCGTCCGACGTCGCCGTCGCCGTGGATAACCTGTCGCTGGAGGTTCGAGCGCTCGACGACGTCGTCGTCGACGATTCCGAGCGTCCCGACGCCGGCGGCAGCGAGGTACTGAATCGCGGGCGATCCGAGCCCGCCCGCCCCAACGACGAGCGCGGCGGCGTCGAGGAGCCGGTCCTGTCCCTCCGGTCCGACGCCGTCGAGGATGAGATGCCTGGAGTAGCGGTCGAGCTGCGTCGGGTCGAGCGACGGGCGCATACGCCGGTGTGTGTCCGCACCGGTGATAACGGCTTTCCCGACCGTCCGGGGCCGAAGTCTCGGGTCGTTCGGGTGGAGCCCAAAAAAGATCGACAAAACGCGGGGCGTCCGGCGCGCTACTTGCCCTGACGGTCGTTCCCGGTGACGCTCGGTCGCGTCTTCTCCGTGCCCGTCCCGCGCTTGCGCTGGCCGCGGCCCTTCGTGCCGGCCGACGTGAGCCCGCGGAAGGCGCGCCCCCGGTGGTCGTCGGAGGCGATCCAGCCGAGGTCGTCGTCGGCTTCGATCGCCGGGTGAGCCGGGTCGACGAGGATGACCTCGTGCCACTTCTGGGAGCCGTCTTCGCCGACCCAGTAGGAGTTGAGCACGCGGAGGTTGCGGTACTTCCGCGAGGCGCGCTCCTCGGCGATCCGCTGGATCGACTTGCGCCGCGAGAGGCGGTTGACGCCCTGACGCTTCGAGCGTCGGCCGGCCTTGTGTCGCTGCTTTCGCGAGCCGCCCTTTCGGACGCTCACGCGGGCGACGATAACGCCCTGTTTCGCCTTATAGCCCAGCTCGCGGGCCTTGTCGAGGCGGGTCGGACGGTCGATCCGCTCGATCGCGCCCTGTTTGCGCCAGTCCTGTTTGCGCCGCCACTGGAGTTCCGCGAGTTTCCCCTCGTCGGGGGACCGCCACGCCTCCTTGATGTGCGAGTAGAAGCTTCGTGCCATTGTGTGTGTGCGGACGGTTGCGATTCAGCCGCGAGGGCCACATGTCGTCTCGTCCCGAGCGTCCGGCTCGGCGGCGAGCGCCCGCTGTGTCCGCGACAGCGAGTTATCACGTGTACCCGCGGTCGGGGTTTAATCGCTTCGTTCCGCGGACCGCGTGCGAGCCCGTGTCGAGGCCAGGCGACCGAACGCCCCGTCGTCGAAAACGGGTCAGGCGTCTTCCGTGCCGGCGGAGAACTCGAACTCGGCTGTCGACTCGCCGCCGGCCGACGCGGCCCGCGTCCCCGAGTCCGGCTCGTCGGTCGTCGCTTCGAGCCGGTCGATCGCCCGCGCCTGCAGCCGCTCGACCGGCGGCACGTCGGTCACGTTCGCGAGCACCACCGTCGCCGTGACCGCCGTCGCCCCGGGGCGCGACTCGTCGCCGGCGAGCACCTCGACGGTCCCCGTCTCCTCTTCGAGGAGGTAGCGTCCGGTCTCGAACCCCTTCCGTGAGATCGTCGACGGCGGTCCGGAGAGGAGAAGCAGCACCCGGTCCGCGCTCGCGACCGAGCACGGAACCGTCAGCTCGGAGTTGAGCGCGCGCCGCACGAGCGTCTTGATCGTCCCGGCGTCGACGGCCGACGGCTCGGTCCCGACGCCGAGCAACCGCCACAGCCGCGCCAGCCAGCCGCCGCCGGCCGCGTCGACCGTCATCGTCTGTCGGCCGACCGCGGCGAGCCCGCCGACGGCGAGCGTCCGCTGGACGTCGGCGGGGTCGACACGCATCTCGGCTCCGGTGGACCCCTCCCCGGCTCCGAAAAGCGCCAGCATTCGGGTCGCGACGCGGTCGTTGATCCGCGCGTAGTCGTCCGAGACGCGGTCGCTGCGCCGCCAGGCCTCGTTGTCGACGGGGAAGACGGCGTCGGCAAGCGGAACGATCGTCCGCACGCCGCGGGCGGCGGTGAGCGCGCGCTCGTCGGGCTCCGTCGCCGCGGGCAACACGCCGAGTGCGTACACCGGCGACTCGTGTGCCGACCGGAGCTCGTCGAGGACCACGCTCCCGACGCCGCTTCCGGTCCCGCCGCCGAGCCCGACGACGACCATCGTCGCCGCGGCCGCCGTCTCGTCGACCGAGTCGAGCGCGCGCCGGATCTCCGGCAGGTCCGCCTGCGCGACCGTCGCCCCGGCGTCGGGGTCGCCGCCGACGCCGAAGCGGGTCGCGGAGTCGGCCGCGGCGTCGGTCTCTTTGTCCTGTCCGTCGTCGTCGGGACGAACGACGGCCGGGTGGGCGTCGCCGAGGAGGACGCGCCGGTCGGACGGGATCGCGGTCGCCTCGGTGAACGCGTCGCCGGCGGTGTCGTACACGAGGACGTTCCCGCCGGTGACCGCGCGTCCGGTCGTCCGCTCGGCTTGGACGATCCGGTCGACGATCCGAGTTCCGGCGGCACCGACGCCGACGAGCGCGAGTTTCATTGGTGTCGTCAGACGATCGGGTCGAGATCGTCGTCGTCGTCGGTGATGAGCGAGCGGATCTCCTCCTCGCGGACCGCGTCCTGTTCGCGGATCTTGTTTTGCGCGTCGACGGCCTGGTCTTGGATCTCGTCGATGCGGGGGGTCTCCGTGACGTTCGAGAGCAGGACGACGGCGGCGAGCCTGTCTGCGGTCGGCCGGGGGTCGTCGCCGGCGAGCACGTCGACCGTGTCCGACTCGTTTTCCAGCCACTCGCGGGCGGACTCGACGCCCTTCCGCGAGATGACGTCGGGCGGACCGGCGAACACGATCAGCGCGCGGTCCGCGCTCGACACCTCACAGGGAACCGTCAGCCGGGAGTTGACGGCGCGGCGCACGAGCCCCTTGATCTTGGCGGCGTCCGTCGACTCCGACGCCGGCTCGTCGTCGTCGTTGAACTTCGCTAACAGCCCCTGTTTCGTGTCGTCGAGCTCCGTCGACGCGTACCCGATCGACGACACGCCGCCGACGTCGAGCGTGCGCATAATGTCGCTTGAGTCCATCGCGTTCTCGCCGACCTCGGACTCGTCGACCTCGCCGGCGGCGAGCAGCGTGACGATCCGAGTCGCGAGCTCCTCGTTCATCTCCGCGTACCCCTGTTCTATCGTCTGGCCGCGGGAGCGCCACGCGTCGTTGTCGAAGGCGATGAAGTTGTCCACCTTCGTGACGAACGACTGGAGCGACCGCGCGGCGTTGAGCGCGGGTCGTCCGCCCTCGTATTTCCCCGGCAGGACGCCGAGCCCGTAGACCGGCTCGTCGTACATCTTCTGTAGCTCGTCTATCACCACGGGGGCCGCGCCGCTCCCGGTTCCGCCGCCGAGGCCGGCCGCAACGAGGACGGCGTCGACCTCGTGGATCTCGACGTCGTCGAAGACGCGACGGACCTCGTCGATGTCCGTCTTGGCCACCTCCGCGCCGACCTCGGCGTCGCCGCCGACCCCGTGGCCGCGGGCCTTCTGGTGGGTGTCGCCGATGAGGACGCGGCGATCCTCGGAGACGTACTCCGGCTTCGCGAGGTCCGTGCGAGCGGTGTTTATCACCAGCGCGTGGCGACAGAGGTCCCGGCCGGTCGACTGTTCGAACTTGATCATCTGGTCGATGAGCTTGCTGCCCGCGTTTCCGACGCCGATCGTGGCGAGTTTCATCGGCGGTCACCTCGGCCGACGCGAGACGGCTGCAGAGACCGTCCGGAGGTACTGTCAGCGGGCGTGTGTGTGGCGTTCATCTGATGGTTACACTCTCGACCCGGACACGTATTAATCTGCGTCAGACGAAGTGTGGATTCGTGGGCGAGCGGTCTCGCGGCGTCAGTCGTACCGGACCGGTCCGGCGATGACCTCGTCGCCGCGCCTGACCGACACCTCGATGTCGAAGTTCGCCGTCGAGCGTTCGAGGTCGAACTCGCAGCCGGTCGCGCCGTCGGACCCGACCGTCGTCACGCAGTTCAGCACCTGGCTGATCCCGCCGCCGGACTCTTCTGCCCGGACCTGGATCACGAGCGAGTTCTCCGGAGCGAGGTTCGTCTCGGCCGTCACGGAGAGCCGCGAGGTGCCGGCGGTCGAGAGGTCGGTGACCGTCGCGGTCGGCGCGACCACCGCGACGCGCTCGGTCAGTTCGGCCCGCGGAAGCGGTTCGGGGGCCGCGTCACCGACGGACAGCGTGACCGCGTGGTCGCCGCGGCCGAGCGCGCCGGTGTCTGCGTCGGCGACGAGAGCGCCCGCCGCCGGGTCGTACGCCGTCTCCAGCGCCGCGAGCGGGTCCGTCGGTCCGCCGTCGCGGTCGGCCGACGCGACGCGGAGGTCGACCCCGTGCCCGAGCGTTCCCTGACCGGCGGGGCCGTAACGGACCGCGCCGCGGTCGCGATGGGTCGTCTCGTCGCCGTCGAGCGTGACCGTCACGCCCTGTGTGTCGGTCGTGTCCGGGTTTTGTGCGGCGTACGACACGAGAAATCCGTCGGTGGCTCCGACCTCGATCGGCCGGTCGAACGTTATCGTCAGCCGGCCGTCGGTGCTCGTCCGGATGTTCTGGACCGCGATCCGCGCGGAGCGGTCGACGTAGCCGTCGCCGGTCGCGTCGACGCCGAGCGTCTCGATGTCGCTCCGCGAAATCCGGTGAACGCCGCGTGGCGGGACGCTCCCGTCGGTGCCGTACTCGACCGTGACCGCCCGCACGGCGACCGACTCGTCCGGCGAGGTCGACACCGCGTGAGTCGTCCGTGCCCCCGGCGCGCTGTCCGTCGGGAACACGAGGTTCCGCCCCGGGGCATCTCCGGCGGCGATGCCGCCGAGCCCGCGGACCGCAAAGCGGGTTCGGAACCGGTCGCCGGCCGCGGCGGTCGTCGGGCCGGTGTCGGAGTCGTTCGCCGCGGGGTCGGCGTCGGAGGCGTTCGTCGCGGACCCGTCCCCGGTCGGAAGGGGCGTGTCCGGGGCGACGACGGCGGTACCGGTGCCGTTGTGTGGCCCCGGCTCGACGACCGACAACCGAGACGCGACGCTCGTCTCGGACGTCGAGACGATCAGGTTGTAACGGCCGTCTCCGAGCACGCGCCCGGAGCCGTCCCGCGAGTCGGCGAGCAGGTCGGCCTCGTCGTCGGGGCCGGCGGCCGTGAAGGCGGTCTCGGGCTCGTCGCCGGCCGCGCGGAACGTGTCGAACCGAACGCGGACGGTCCCGTCGCCGTCGCGGTCGCGCACGCGGAGCGTGGCGCGGTACGTCTGGTCGGCCGCACGGATCCGGAGCGTGGCGGCGTCGGTGTTCCGCAGCTGGACCTCGATCGTCGCGACATCGCCCTGGGCCACCTCGCTCGTGGTATCGCCGAAGCCGACCGCGGGCCCGGCCTGTCCCGCAGCGGGCGCGGCGACGGCGACCGCGAGACAGGCCGCCACCAGCGCCGCGACGAGGACGGGGCGTGTGTGCATGTGGGTACGCGAGGTACCGGTGTTGCGGGTAAATACTTTCTGTGGTCGGGCGGCGACGCGGGCCCGGTGTCGGCCGTCTCCGTGCCGAGCGGAGTCGTCCTCAGTCGTCGCGACGCGTCGCGAGCAGTGCGGCGGCGACGAACGCGGCGAGTGCGGTGACTACGCCGAAACCGGGCGTGAGGTCATCGGTCCCGGATGCCTCCTCGTCTTCTGTGTCGGTGGTGGTGTCTGTGGCAGACGAACTCTCGTTCGGTGTCTGGTCGGCTTCGGGCGCATCGGATAGTTGCTCGGCACCGGTGGTGTCGGCCCCTGTTTCGTTCGCCGTTTCCGCCGAGTCAGCGGTGGACGTGCCCTCGGTGTCGTCGGTCACGGCGAGAACGAACGTCGAGAATCCGGGCGTCTCGGCGGTGACCACGATTTCGTCGTTTTCGGATCGGGAGGAACTCGCAAGCGTCTCGTACTCGTCTGCCCCATCGGGCGCGCGCAAGACGACGATATCGTCCGACTCACCGCCGGCGTCGGCGATTCGGTCGGCGGAGACGGTGAGCTCGACGGTGGCCGGTTGGTCCGTCTGGTCGTCGGGCACGTCGACGCTGAAGGCGGTGACAGCCGACCTGTCATCGCCGATCTCGGGCGCGTCCGTGGGCACGTCGTCGGACTGGTCGACGGTCACCGATCCGTCGGCCTCGGGGTCGCTGAAGGTTATCGACCGGACATCGGTCGACTCGACCGCGACGGTCGTCCCCAAAGAGTCCGGGGCCGCGTCGACGATCGGCGTCCCGGACTCGGGCGGAGCCGCGCTCGCGCCGCCGCCGGCATCTGAGTCGTCTTCTGGGGGCTCGATGAACGTCGCCGTGGCGCTGCTCCCGCCGGCGTTCTGCTGGGTAAACCGGACGGTGGCGCTGTTCGCTTCGGTCGCCGTTGCGGTGAAGGTGGCGACACCCGTCTCGTTCGTCACGCCGGTGTCTCCGGCGGCGATACCGTCTAGCGCGCCACTCGGATCCGTCTCCTCGACCGTGACGGTCGTGCCGGCGACCGGATTGCCGGTCGCGTCGTCGACGGTAACGATGAACTCCGCCGGATCGCTTCCGTCTGCGACCGGCGTCTCAGAGCTCACCGTGGCGGCGACACGCTCCGGTTCGCCGGCCCGGAAGCTGCCGGTCGCGGTCGTGGAGACGTTCGTCAGCCGCTCGGTGACCGAGAACGTCACGCTCTCTTGTGCCGTCGAGGAGGTCGCCGCGATCGAAACGGTTCCGTTCTTGTCGGTCCGGCGGCTGGTGCCGTTGGCGTAGCTGACGTCGGCTCCGGTGTCGGCGACGGAGACGTTCGCCCCCGAGACTGGGTCCCCGTTTGCGTCGGTGATCTCAACTGTGAATCCGAGTGTGTCGGTGCCGTTCGCGACGGCGTCTTCGGGGCTCACCGTAGTAGTGATCTGTTCCGGTCGTTCAGCGATCTCCTGTCGAGAAACATAATCAGAATCACTGTACCGTTCAGGGTGTAACGCCGCGGTGAGGTTCCGCGTTGAGTAAACGACGCTCCGCGGAGCGGGCTGGTTGACGTAGTTAGAATCTATCCGAACGGATCGATTGTTCTCTCCAGCCGTCGTTGAGTTGTACGGGCTGTGATCGATGATCGAACCGGTGGTCTGATCCGTGGTGAGGAGCACTTCGGGATCCGTCGCAAGCACTTTTTCATCGCTGAACCGCTGGTACCCATTAAATTCCTCAGACGCAACATTATCAGCGCCGCCGGCGGTGATTATACTGTTAATATACGTCTGGTCGCCCGCTGCGAATCCACTTGGGAACGCATACAGCAAGCGCGGGCGTTCAGCGTCTGCAGTGGCGGCAGAGGCTGAGTCGACGTTTGCCGAGACCCACTCAGCCGTCTCGTCGGCGGCATCCCCGTTACCGGTTAATTGCCCGATAGTACGCGTATTTTTGATTACATCGTTAACATCAGTCTCTACTGGAAGGTGATACACGGTGAGTCCTTGATTCCTGAGGTCCTCGACTTGTCCGGCCGACGCGTTCGGGGCGATCACGAGATCAGGGTTGGTGTCAACGACGCGTTCAACGCTCACGCCGAGCCCACTGCCGGAGACGTTTTGACGGCTCTCGGCGCCCTCTAGGTAGCTGGCATACTGTGTGACCCCGACGACCTGATCTTGTGCGCCGAGTTCCCACATTACCTGCGCCGCGCTCGGATTCGTCGTCGTCACGCGCTCGGGTCGCTCGTCGAGCGTCACGTCGGTGCCGGTCGCGTCCGTTACCGTGATCGGAAACGGATCGCCTTGATCGGCCGTCTGCGCGGGCGAGTCGGCTGATACGCTGGCGGTGTCGGCGGCCGCGACCGGAGCGGCACCGACGGCAGCGACGAGTATCAAAGCCGAAGCGAGAATACTGAGATGAGCTCTCATCTGTCCGCACTTCGTGGAGTCAAATAAGTATGTGACTATTACAAGTCGAGTTGAATCCGCGGAAGAGCGGATGGACCGCCGATGACGGTCATCACGACTCGTCGAACAGCCCGTCGACGATCGTCTCGATCAGCCGGTCCTCGATCGCCTCGTAGCTCTCCGGCGGGAGCAGCGGCGTGTCCTGCGCCTGCGTGACGAGGAGCAGCGACCGAAACAGCCCGGCGACGGTCTCGGGGTCGTCGAGCCGGAACTCGTCGCGGTCGACCCACGCGTCTATCTGCGGGAGCGTCCGGTCGGGCGCTTCGGGGGCGTCCGGATCGCGTGTCGCCCCGTCGAGCTGGGCCTCCACGAGCCGTATCTCGCCGTCGACGAACAGCCGCCGGGTCAGCGGGCTCGACCGGACCTCGGCGAACATCGTGCGGAGGACTGTCTCCGCCTCTGCGCGCGGCGTGTCCGCCTCCCGCGCCGCCGCGTCCAGCCGGTCGTGGATCCGATCGCGTTCGACGAGCAGCACGGCGAGGTACAGGTCCTCTTTCGCGTCGAAGAACTGGTAGAACGTGCTCGTGCCGATCCCGACCGCCTCGGTCACGTCCCGCACGCGGGTGCGGTCGAAGCCGTGTCTCGCGAACAGGTCGCGACCGGCCTCGACGAGCTCCGCGCGGATGCGGTCCCGGTCGTCGTCGCTGAACCGGGTCATGCGCTCGGCTCGCGGCGTGGTGCGGTCGGTTCCGTTCTCATACCCGTTCTTCGATTCCGTGAACAAAACGTTTATTGATTCGTGGACGGACTACTATCCGTGCAACCGTTCAGTTTCTCGTCGCCGTTGTCCCGCCCTCTGACCGCGTGTCGACCCGTCGCCGCGCGCCGCCTCGCCGCGACCCCGGACTGGAGGTAACGGATGCGGGCGCGACCGCTCTCAGCGTTCCTCGTCTGTCTCCTGCTCGTCGCGAGCGGCGTCGGGGTCGTCGCCGCGTCGGGACAGAGCGCCGGTGGCGCGGACGTCGCGGTGCTCGGCGGCGACGCGCCCGCACAGGCGGAAAGCACCGCCCGCGGGTCGCCGGACGTCGACGCGTACGTCACGAACCCGGACGTCGTCCCCGGGCGGACGAACGAGGTCGCCGTAACGATCGCGAACGACGGGAACCTCCGGTCCGGGACGCCACAGGAGGCCGAAGGGGTGACCACCGCGCGGAACGTCCGCGTCGACGCCGAAGTCGAGGGGCCGCTCTCCGTCGAGTCCGAGACGATGGCGCTCGGCAGCGTGACGACGGCCGCGCCGGCCGAAGCGCCGGTGCGCGTCGACGTGCCCGAGGGCGTCGATGCGGGCACCTACGCAATGGACGTAGACATCACGTACACCTACCTCTCCTCGTCGGGGAACAACGACCGCACCGTCACGGTCTCGCGCAACGTCGATGTCCGCGTGCGCGACGACGCCCGGTTCCGGGTCGTCGACGTCGACGGCGACGTGCAGGTCGGCGACTCGGGGACGCTCTCGGTCGAACTCGAAAACGTCGGCCGAGAGCCCGCGACCCGAGCTGACGTCGAGTTCGCGTCGTCGGCCGGCGCGCTCACGTTCGGCGGCGGGCAGTCGAGCACGGCCCGGATCGACGAGCTCGCGCCGGGCGAGACGACGACCGTCGCCTACGACGTCGAGGTCGCTCCGGACTCCGCCGTCAGATCGTACGCGGTCACCGGAGACGTCCGGTTCAAGGACCCGGAGGGGATAACCCGGACCGACGACGGCATCTCCTTCGGCGTGGTGCCGCGGGCGGAGCAGCGATTCTCGGTCGGCGACGTGAGCTCCGACCTCCGGGTCGGCGAGGAGGGAGACGTTCGCGGCACGGTCACGAACGACGGGCCCGCGGTCGCGCGCAACGTCGTGGTTCAGTACGCAGAGGAGTCGCCGAACCTCGTTCCGGTCGAGGACTCGGTCGCGGTCGGCACGCTCGACCCCGGTGAGTCGGCCGACTTCCGGCTGCCCGTCGAGGTTGGCGGCGAGGCCGAGGCGATCGCCAGCACCGCCGACATCGCGGTACAGTACCGCAACGACGAGATGGAGCGGCGCGCGTACGAGGACCTCGAACTGCTGTTCGACATCGCGCCCGAGCGCGACCGCTTCGGCGTGACGGTCACGAATCGGACGATCGAGGCGGGCGGCGAGCGCGCGCTCGCCGTCGAGGTGACGAACAACCTCGACGAGGAGGTCACGGACGTCGAGGGCCGGATGTTCGCCGACGACCCGGTCGCGACTGGCGACACGGACACCGGGTACGCGCAGTCGATCGAACCGGGTGAGACCGTGACGATGACGTTCGACCTGACGGCGGCCGGGTCCGCGACGCCCGGGGGAACCTACCCGATATCCTTCGACTTCCGGTACGACGACGTCGACGGCGACAGCAAGCTGTCGGACACGGTCCGCGTCGCGATCGACGTGACCGAGTCCGACGGCGGCGGACTGCCGCTGCCGCTGATCGCGGTCGCGGTGCTCGTCGCCGTCGGCGGCGCGGTGTACTACCGACGGAACCGATGAGTCGACTCGGCGAGCGGGTCGAGGCCGCCACGGTCACGCTCAGCGAGGTCGTCGTCGTCCGCCGCAAGGCCGTCATCGTCGCCTTCCTCGTCGCGACGGCGGTGTTCGCCGGGGGAATGACGATGGTCACGACCGACTCGGACGCGACCGACAGCTTCACCCAGGACATTCCCGCACAGAACGCGCTCGACGCCGTCGAAGACGAGTTCGAGGCGTCGTTCACCGCCGAAGACGAGTCGACGCAGATCGTTCACACGGGGACGAACGTGCTCGCTCGCGGGGAGCTCCTCGCGAATCTCCGGGTGCTCGACCGCGTCGACAGACGTGAGGACCTCCGCATGGCGGGAGCGAGCGGACCCGCGACGCAGATCGCACGGCAGCTCGACCCGAACGCGGAGACCCTCGCGGACCAGCGACGAGCGATCCGGGGGGCGACCGACGCCGAGCTTCGAGCGGCGGTCCGGGCGGCCAGCCGCCAGCCCGGCTTCGAGCAGCTCGTGGCCGACGATTTCAATCCCGCCGAGGCGTCGGCGTCGGCCTCGGTCACGGTGATCACCCACGACGTGCCGCAGGGGTTCTCCGACGGCGACGTTCAAGAGCTACAGACGACGATCGCGACGATCGCGGCCGACGAGCCGGGCGACATCCGCGCGTTCGGCGGGGGGATCATAAACGCCGAGACCGGCCAGATAATCGGCGACTCGCTCACGCTCGTCATGCCGATCGTCGCCGTCCTCCTGTTGGGCTTTCTCGTCGTCGCCTACCGAGACCCGATCGACCTCGCGCTCGGGCTGTCGGCGCTTCTGATGACGGTGATCTGGACGTTCGGGTTCCTCGGGTTCACCGGGATCCCGTTCACCCAACAGCAGATATCGACGCCGGTGTTGCTGTTGGCGGTCGGCGTCGACTTCGGGATCCACATCATCAATCGCTACCGCGAGGAGACGGTCACGGGACTCGGGGCGGTCCCGGCGATGCGGATCGCGACCCGACAGCTGACGATCGCGTTCGTCATCGTCACGATGACCGCGGTGTTCGGGTTCGGCGCGAACGCCGCCTCCGACCTCCAGCCGATCCGCAACCTCGGGATCATCTCGGCGGTCGGGATCGTGTTCACGTTCCTCATCTTCGGGCTGTTTCTCCCCGCCGCGAAGCTCCAGGCGGACCAGCTCCGCGAGCGATACGGGGTCCCCGAGTTCAACTCGACGCCGATCGCGTCCGAAGAGTCCTCGCTCGGTCGGTTCCTCTCGCTTTTCGCAACCGCGGGCGACCGCGCGCCCGTTCTCATCGTCGTCGTACTCCTGTGTTTCGGCGGCGGCATGGCGGCGTACGGCACCGGCGTCGACACGTCCTTCGAGCAGTCCGACTTCCTGCCGCCCGAGGAGGACCCGGCGTACGTCCAGTACGTGCCGGAGGCGCTCGCGCCCGGCGAGTACACGTCGTCGTCGACGCTCAACATCTTAGAAGAGAAGTTCGACACGAACCAAGACGAGTCCGTCACGATATACGTCGAGGGGCCGATGGAGCGCGACGACGCGCTGGAGGCGCTCGTGCGCCCGGACGACGACCCGCCGGAGACGCTCGCGCTCGGCGACGACAACCGGGTACAGACGGAGAGCATCGTGACGGTGATCCGCGACGAGGCCGAGCGCAACCCCGAGTTCGCCGCGCTCGTCGCGCGAAACGACCGGGACGGCGACGGGGTTCCGGACCGCAACCTCGAACGCGTGTACGACGCGCTCCTCGCGTCGCCGTCGGGCGACAGGGCGGAGCGGTACCTGACCGAGGACCGCCGCAGCACGCAGGTGGTGTACAGCGTCGAGTCGGACGCCGCACAGGACGTCGTGGCGGCGGAGAGCCGCGACCACGCAGCGCAGTTCCGCTACGCCGCGACCGCCACCGGGAGTATCATCGTCTTCGACGCCATCACGGAGATCATCCTCGAGTCCTCGCTCCAGGGGCTGTTCCTCGCGCTGTTTTTCACCGGCGCGTTCCTGATGATCGCCTACGGGGTGCTCGAGTCGAAGCCGCTGCTCGGGGTGGTGAACGTGTTCCCGATCCTGATTTCGGTCGCGTCGCTCGTCGGGACGATGCGCCTGCTCGGACTGGCGCTCAACGCGCTCACGGCGACGCTGCTGTCGATCGGCGTCGGCCTCGGAATCGCCTACTCCGTCCACATCACCGCGCGGTTCGTCGACGAGTACGGTCGGCGCGAAGACGCCCTCGCCGCGATCCGCACGACGCTCACGGGCACCGGCGGCGCGCTCGCCGGGAGCATGCTCACGACGTCGCTCGGGACCGGCGCGCTCGCGCTCGCCATCACACCGGTGTTGGGCAACTTCGGACTGTTGATGGGGCTGAGCGTCGCGTACTCGTTCGTCATCTCGGTCGTCGCGCTCCCGCCGGCGCTGATCCTGTGGGAGCGGGTTTCCGAGAGGGAGGCGCGGGCCGTGACGGCGCTCGGTCGCCGTGCGCGGAGAGTGACCGGACGGGAGTCGAGCGGCGGAGAGTGACCGGACGGGAGTCTGGCCGGGCGAAGCGGGCCGCGATGAGCGGGGACATCAGATCGCGTCCGCGCCACGGATCGCGACCGTGAGGTCGAACGCGTCGGGGTCCGTCGAGCCGTTCGCGTCCGCGTCGGCGTCGTACCTGACGACGACCTCGAACGTCCGAGTCCCCGACTCGAAGCCGTCGAACTCGCGGTCGACGTACCGGCGGCCGACCGCGGTGCGCTCGTCGACGCGAGGCGGGTGGTACGTGCGGTCGTCCGCGGGGGGATTATAAAAGGCGTCGACGCGGAGCTCGACGGAGCCGTACGTCGCCGGGCCCGCGTTCCGAACGGTCACGTCGGCCACGATCTGCGAGAGGTGGTGGATCGAGCCGACGATGCGGTCGATCGAGACGCTCTCGACCGCTATCCCCGCCGGAGACGTCGAGCCCGCGGGGGCCGCGTCCGCGGTGTCGCCTCCGCCGTCGTCGCCCCCGTCGCTGCCCTCGCTCTCACCGTCGTTCCCGTCGCCCTCGCCGTCGTTCCCGTCGGCGTCCGTCCGGGCACTCGACGCGTCCGATCGGGCCGCTGGGTCGGCTCGGGACTCGACGAGACAGCCACCGAGCAGGGTCGGAACCGCGGCCGCGAGGACCCGCCGCCGCGATCGAGAGTGTGTCATGAGACAATGCTCGTCCGATTCGACGGCGGCGGCGGGTTTGAACGTTGGCATGCCGGTCCCGGCTTCGACGCTGTGGCGCTCGCCCGTCGACCGCGCTCGGCGAAGGCCGTCCGGCTCGGGTCGCGTCCGAGGACGCGAGTTAAGTCGGTGCCGGGTCGACGGTGCGGCATGAAGCCGACGCGACGTCGCCTCCTCGCCGCGACAGCGCTACCGATCGGCCTCGCCGGGTGCCTCCGCGTCGACGGCGTCGAGTACCCGGACGAGACCGACGACGCCGCGGAGCCGCCGGCCGACGGCGAGGACGGGGCCGACGACGCGGAGCCGCCGGTGCCGAACCCGGACCTCGCGGACGCGACCCGGCGGGTCGTCGACGACGCGGTCTGGTTCGCGTCGGCCTACGAGGACGCGATCGAGACGTACCGCGACGCGACGAGCGACGTGGTGGCCGCGGTGGAGGCGGTCCGCGGACGGGTCCGGGAGCCGACCGACCCGACGACGGCGATGGCTCGTCGCCTCGAATCCGTCGGCTACGACGCCGGAGAGCGGGCCGCGGCCGCGCTCGAACCGCACTTCTACCCGGAGAGGCTGTTGCGGGAGCGGACCGACGGGCACGTTCCGGCGCTGGTCCGCTCCGCCCGCCGGAACGACGCGGACCGGTTCATCGAGGAGCTCGACCGGATGCGCGCCTCCTTTAAGGGCATACAGACGCCGCTGTACGTCGGCAGGACGTTCTCGCGGGACCCGATTCACAACCGGCTGCTCGGACGGCTGGCGCCGGGCGCTTCCGGGAGCGTCCTCGTCGAGATCTCGGTCCCGGAGCGCCGCAGGTTCGCGACGGTCGCACACGAGCCGTACGACGGCGACGGATTCGGGCCGCGGTTCACCGAGGGGACGGTCACCGAGGACGCGTTCACCGAGACCCGCCGGCGGGCCCTCCGCGAGCGGCTCGGACCGATTGTCCGACCGGCGGGGCGGAGCGAGGAGCTGCTCGCCTCGTTTTCGGCTCGCCCCGACCCCGTCGGTCGGCGGGCGAACGCGTTCGACGGACCGCCGGGCGATCTCGACGGGACGGCGGTGCACGTGCAGGCGTACGACGACGCCGAGACGGCGAGCGACCGCCTGACCGCCGTCTTGGACGCCGGCTCGACCGAGGGGACCGCGTCGATCCGCCCGGGAGGCGGCGGGCGGGAGTGGCACCGGTACTACCACCGGGCAGCGGGGAGCGACCGGACCGGCCTCGACGAGTTCGCGGGCGTCCAGTACGGGTACGTGGTCCAGGCCGGCGAGTTCGTCTTGGCGACCGGGTTCTCCGGAGACGCGTGGGAAGAGCGCGTCCGATGGCAGGGGGCGCTCGCCGACGCGTGGGTCTCCGGGTGAGCGGCGGCGGTCGCGGGGAGACCGAAGGCGACGGGTCACGCTCTGCGCGGCCGCGGCCGACGAGCCGCTCTCGGGCCGTCGGCCGTATCAACTGTCTTGCTCGTTAGACCCAATATAAAACAGTGCTCGTTCGACGCAAGTGATGCCAGCAGTCCCCTTATAAACCCCTAATTTATATTCTGACGCCGAACGACCGTTCGACAGATATATACCCGCAACACCAGTATTGTGCATACTGAGATATACTATGGACGGAAACGAACGGTCAACGGACGCGGAGACGAGGTCGTGGAGACGGGTCGCAACGGTCGGCGTCGTCCTGCTGCTCGTGACGAGCGGGACCGCGGCGAGTATCGGCAGCGTTCAGGCGCAGTCGGCGACCGGCGGCGACCCGGATCTTGAGGCGTACGTGCCGGACCCGGAGCTGACGCCCGGGAGCGCGTCCACGCTGACGGTCCAGATCGCGAACGACGCCACCACCCGGTACGGCTCGCCGCCCGAACGGGAGCGGGTCACGACCGCCCGAAACGTCCGGGTCGAACTCGACGCCGGCGACGCGCCGCTGAGCGTCGAGACGGCCGAACACTCGGTCGGGTCGATAACCGAAAACGAGCCGCGGTCGGTGCCGTTCGCCGTCGAGATTCCCGCGGACGCCGAGCCGGGAACGTACGAGGTCGACGTCGAGATGACGTACTCGTACACCTCGTTCCGGCGCTCCGGCACCGGCGAGAACGAGCGGACGTACACGGTGACCGACACGGTCGACGTCGAGATCGACGACGGGCCGCAGTTCCGGCTCGGCACCGCCGACGACAGCCAGCTGCAGGTCGGCGAGAGCGGTCCGTTCACCGCGACGGTGGAGAACGTCGGCGGCGAGACCGCGCGCAACGTCGCGGTCTCGCTCACTTCCCGGAGCTCGGTGCTCGGGTTCGACGGCCAGCGAAGCGACGTGGGCCGGGTCGACGAGCTCGCGCCCGGTGAGACGGCCAACGTCACCTACGAGGCCAGGATAAATCCGGACGCGCCGGTCCGGCAGTACGAGCTCGACGGATCGGTCCGGTTCACCGACCCAGACGGGATTAACGGGCGCGACGACGACCTCTCGCTCGGTGTCGACCCGATGGCGGAACAGGACTTCTCGCTCGAACTCGTCGACGGCACTCTCCGCGTCGATCAGGAGGGGGACGTGTCGGTTCGAGTGACGAACAACGGCCCGCAGACGGCGAACGACGTCGCGCTCGATCTGGCCCGAGAGTACCCGACCCTCCGGCTGCTCGAAGGGTCGGTCTCCGCGGGCACGCTCGAGTCGGGCGAGTCGGCGACGGTCCGGCTCCCGGTCGCGACGACCCGTGACGCCGAGGCCGTCTCGAAGTCCCTCGACATGCGCGTCGAGTACCGGACGAACGCCGACGAGAAGCGCCACGACGAGGACGTCTCGCTCGTCACGCCGATCGAGCCGCGTCGGGACGACTTCGACGTCTCCGTCGAGGACAACGTCGTCGAGGTCGACTCCTCGCGGCTGATCTCGGTCACGGTCACGAACAACCGCAACCAGACGCTCACCGACATCGAGGCGAGCCTCGGCACGAGCGACCCGCTCGACAGCGACGACGACGACGGCTACGTCGAGTCGCTCGACCCGGGCGAGTCGACGACGCTCACCTTCGAGCTCTCGACGACCGCCGACGCGAACCCGAAGCTGTACGCGGCGAACATCGACTTCCGGTACGACGACGAGCGCGGCAAGTCGATTATGTCCGAGGCGTATCAGATCCCGATCCGCGTCGAGTCCGGAGGCGGGATCGGACCCCTCACCGTGCTGCCGTTCGTCGGGATCGGGCTCGTCGGTGCCGGCGCGACCGTCTACATCCGCCGACGCGGCGGGCTCCGGCGGAGCGAGTGAACCCATGACCGAACGACACGGAGGACCGACGACCGCAACACGCGTCGCGGCCCGCGGCGACGGGGGCCGGCGGCGGCCGACCACGGACGAGCGATGACGGACGGCACACAGCCCGTTCGCGACCGGCTCGAACGGGTCGGTCGGTTCTCCGCGGAGAACCGGCGGACCGTGTTCAGCGTCGTGGCGATTCTCGTCGTCGTCTCGCTCGCCGTCGCCGGGGCGTCGGTACAGATGAGCCTCGGGATGGAGCTGTACATCGACGACAGCTCGCAGACGAACCAGGACTGGCAGGAGGTCAAGGCCGACGACACGTTCGATCTCGGCAACAACGTCTTCGTGATGGTCGAGACCGACGCGCTGTACGAGCCGGAGACGATCCGGGCGATAGACCGGCTCGACAGGCAGTACACCGCCACGGACAAGTTCACCAGCGTGACGAGCCTCGCGGACGTCGTCAGACGCGGCAACGGCGGCGAGATCCCACGCACCGAACGCGGCGTGCGGGAGTCGATCGACCGCGTCGAGTCGATGGACCCGAGCGCCGCCGCCTTCGTCGGCAACATCAACCCTGACCGGGAGACGGCCCTCATCGTCGCTACGTACGGCGAGGTCGACGTGCCGCCGTCACAGGACAGGTACCTCGGGTTCCTCCCGGGGACGGCGGCCGGTTACCTCACCGAGGAGGCTGCGGACGCGACCGACCGCGTCCGCGTGCCGCCGCACGTCGACGTCACCGTGACGGGCGCGCCGGTCTTCGAGAACGCCGCGTTCGGGCTGATGCTGCCGGAGATGATCCAGTTGTTCGCGATCGCGTTCGCGATCATCTTCTCGCTGGTGTTCGCGGTGATGCGGGGGCGGCTGTACCGGACCTGGAAGGTGGTGCTTCCGGTCGGCACCGCGCTCATCGCGCTCACGTTCATGCTCGGGATGATGGGCGTCGTCGGGTTCGACTTCAACGCGATCATGCTCGGTGTCATGCCGATCGCGCTCGGGTTGGGGATCGACTTCAGCCTCCAGCTGCACACGCGATACATCGAGGAGCGCGAAAAGGGGCGCGAGCCCGTCGACGCCGCCGGCGCGGCCGCGCGCACGACCGGGAACACGCTGCTTTTGGCGATGGCGACGACGTCGATCGGTCTCGGCGCGCTGCTCGTGTCCGCCGTGCCGCCGACGCGGCAGCTCGGCGCGACCGCGGCGTTCGGCGTCGTCGCGGCGACCGCGCTGTCGCTCACGCTGCTCGTCGCGCTCCTCGTGGAGTTCGACGACGACGAGTACGACGTCGTCGGGTCCGCCCCGGCCGACGGCGGCGGCTCGACGGCCGTCACGGACGGCGGAAAGCCGCCGTCGGCCGGTCCCGAGGACGACCGGCCGGCACCGGAGCCGTCGGCGGACGGCGGGTCGGATGAGCTCGTCGGTCCCGACGGCCCGGCCTTCGAGCGCGCCATCGGCGCGCTCTCGGGCGGGATCGCCGCCGCGCCGCTTTTCGTACTCCTGCTCATGGGCGCGGCGATCGGCGGCGGGGCGGTCGTCTATCACGACGTGCCGACCACCCAGGAGATGCTCGACTACTGGCCGGACATCGAGCAGCGCGACGACCTCGAAGAGCTCGAAGACACCGCACAGAGCCCGAACGTGATATATCTCGTCGTGGAGGGGAAAGACGCGTACTCCCCGACCACGTTCAGGCGAGCGTCGGCGTTCGAGACCGCGATAGAGGATCACGACGACGTGAACGCCGCGATGAGCCCGGTGACTGCCGTCGAGATGTCGAACGGCGGCGAGCTCCCCGAGAGCCGCGCTCGGCTCATCGAGAGCGTCGACCGACAGGCCGACTCGGAGCTCATGCCGGTCGGCGACCGCGCGCAGACGCCGGACCGGTTCGTGATCCAGCTGTTCGTCGGCGACGTCGAGGGCGAGGAGGTCCGGCACCTCATCGACGACACCGAGGCGGTGGCCGACAGACACCTCGTGACCGAGCGGACCGCAGTCACCGGGAAGCCGGTCGTCAACCGGAACGTGATCGAGAACGTGACCTCGGGGCGTGACCCGATGACCGTGCTGAGCTTCGGCATGGCGACGGTGTTTCTCGCGCTGGCGCTGCGGTCCGTCCGCGAGTCGGTCCTGCTCGTCGTCAGCGTCGCAGTGAGCGCGGTCATGCTGATATCGATGGCGATGTACCTGTTCGGAATCCCGTGGAACCCGCTGACCGTGGCGACCGGGTCGATCGCGCTCGGCGCGGGTATCACGTACGGGATCCACGTCCACGAGCGGTTCAAAGAGGAGCTCGTCGTGTCGGGGGCGACGCCGACGGCGGCGATGCGGGAGGCGATGGTGCGCAAGTCGCGTCCCGTCATCGGGTCGGGAACGACGACGCTGTTCGGGTTCGGCGTGCTCGGAATCTCCGATTTCCCGGTGTTAGCGAACTTCGGTATCGCCGTCGCCCTCGCGATGACGTTCGCGCTCGTGACCTCGTTCGTGTTCCTCCCGGCGTCCGCGCTGCTGTTGGCGAAGTGGACCGACACGTATCAGGCGGACTGACGCCGGCTCGCGTCGGCGGCGTGCCCGTCGGCGCGCCGTCAGACCCAGTGACCGAGTACGTACACCGAGCCGACGACGACGGTGCCGGCGAACGCCTCGCGCGTGCCGACGCCGAACGGCGCGATCCGGAGGCCGGTCCCTGGCTCGTCGGGGCCGTCCTCCGGGGTGTCGTCCGTCGCGTTGGAGCCGTCGCCGCTGTCGCCGTTATCGCCGCTGTCGTCGTTGTCTCCGCTGTCGTCGTTGTCTCCGCTGTCGTCGTTATCTCCGCTCTCGTCGTCGCTGTCAGCACCGTCGTCGCTGGTGGTCTCTCCGTCGGTCCCGCTCTCGTCGTCGCCGCCCTCCTCGGGCCGGATCGTCGTGGTCGCGGTGTGTTGACTGCCGCCGTCGTGTATCACGAGGACGGTGACCGCCGTCTGACCCGGAGCCGCCCGCAGGGTCCGGTTGAATTCGACCTCGCTCGTCGGGGTGTCGGCGTCGTACACCCGTTCGATGTCGAGGCGCTCGCCCGTCGCCGCCGCGGTCGACTCGACGCTGACCCGCGACACCTGCGCCTTCGACACGGTGCCGGCGACGCGGACCGTCTCCGCGGTCCCGTTGTGCGTCCCGTTCGCGAACGTCACCTGCGGGTCGGGGTCGTACGCGACCGAGAACTCCGTCTCGTTGGTGTTGCCGGCAGTGTCCGTCGCGACGAGCCGGAACCGGTTCCGTTCGTCGCCCTCGGAGAGCCCGACCGACGCGTTTGTCGTGAACGCGAGCCGGTCCGGGTCGGGGCCGGTGTCGGTCCCGCTCAAGAGGACGCGCGACGTGCCGGTGCTGTTGTGATGTAGCTCGACGCGGTCGATCTTCGTGTCGTCTCTGACCGTGGCGCGCAGTTGAGCGGAGTCCGTGTAGCTCACCGCCGGCGCGGAGACGGCGACCCGCGGGCTCGTCTCGTCGGTGACGACGAGGGTGAACGAGTCGGTGTTGGTTCGGCCGTTCGCGTCGGTGTACTCGGCCTCGATCTGGTTTTCGCCGGCCCCGAGCAACAGGTCCTGCGAGAACGAACCGCCGGGGTCGTCGATGCGGTAGAAGTCGCGGGAGGTCTGGTTCCCGTCGCCGGCGGTCTCGTCGACGTGCTTCCGCGTTATCCGTACCGATTCCACCCCCGCGCTCGTGTGGAGCTCCCCGGCGAGGGTCACGCGGCCGGTGGACACGTCGATCTCGTCGTCCGGGCCCCCGTGGACGGTCGTCGTGAACGGCGACGTGTACTCGACGCGGGGCGCGGCGGTCCGCTTCGTCAGCGTCGTCGCGAACGTCGACGCGCCGTCTGCGCTGACGATCACCTCGACCGCGTTCTCGTTTACGCCGAGTTCGAGCGGGATCGACCGGGAGAACGACCGGTTGTCCGGCTCGTACGAGCGCCGGAGCTCGCCGTCGACCCGCACCTCGATAAATTCGATCGACGCGTTCGCGTCGACCGAGACGTTCGCCGTCGGGTCCGCGTAGACGACGCGCTCGCCGCCGTCGGCGAGACGCTCCCCGTCGACCCGCACCTCGATCGTCGTCCCGTCCTGTGCGGCTGCCGTCCCGGTCGGCGGACCGGCGGCCGCGAGCGACGCGACGACCGCGAGACACAGGCCGAGCGTCACGGCCCGGACCGCGGTCTCGCGTGCGCGCGAGTCGCCGCGCCGAACGGCGCGACACCGGGCGAACAGCCGTGAGGCGAGCGCGACGTGCATGCGTGAGACTCCCGGTCGGCCGAGAGTCTCCGTCGGCGGTATTTCACTGTGCCGCGCGAGTTATCAGGGAGGATAACGTCGCGCGCCGCAGCGTCGACGCGCTCCGACCGCGGACCGGGGCCGATCAATTAAAGTTCAGTTGTATCGATGAACCGGTAGTGGAGCTTCACGACCAGACCGCGGCCGCGCGCCGACCCGTGGTCGACGACGGAGGCGACTCGTGGGCGGCGTGACCCTCGTCGTCGTCGCGGGAACGACCGCGACGGCCGCGATCGACGGGATAAGCGCCGCCGGCGCCGACCCGGACCTGCGGGCCCACACGCCGAGCGCCGACCTCGAAATCGTCGCGACCGGCCGGCCCGCGCCCGAGTCTGCCGTGCCGGTGAGCCCGAGCGGCTGTCCGACGCCCGCGGTCGTCACCCGAGCGGTCCGCGAGCTCGTCGGCCCCGACGCGCTCCCCGTCGTCGGCGTCGACGCCGGCCTCCGGACCCCGACCACGGTCGACGCCGTGGCGGTGGGCGCGAGTCCCGGCGGCGACGTCCGCGACCCCGAGCCCGTCCCGGAGGCCGGTCGGGTGTTCGACCGCGCCCGCGACGCCGCGCCCGGGCTTGCGTCCGGGGCGAGCGGCGCGGAGGGGGAAAGCGGCGACCGCGACGAGCTCCTGCTGGCGGAGACGATTCCCGGCGGGACGACGACCGCGCTCTCGGTCCTGACCGCGCTCGGCGAGCGCCCCGCGGTCTCCTCCTCGCTGCCGGCGAACCCGATCGAGCGCAAGCGTCGGGTCGTCGACACGGGGCTCGACGCGAGCGGCCTCGACGCCGGCGGGGCCGCCGGCGACCCGAAGCGGGCGATCCGGACGGCCGGCGACCCGGTCCTCGCCGCGCTCGCGGGGCTGATCGTCGGCTGCGCGGACGCGGGCGTTCCGGTCACGCTCGCGGGCGGCACCCAGCTGGCGACCGCCGCCGCGCTCGCGCGTCACGCCGGCGTCGAGCGGCGGCTCCCGCTGGCGACGACGTCGCTCGTCGCCGACGACCCCTCGGCGGACCTCGCGGGGCTCGCAGACGACCTCGACCTCGCGCTCACGGCGAGCGACCCCGGATTCGACGCGGGCGACACCTCGGCGATGCGCGCTTACGCCCGCGGCGAGGCGAAGGAGGGCGTCGGCATGGGCGGCGCGCTCGCGCTCGCCGACCGCGCCGGCCTCTCGGACGCCACCGTTCGCGGCCGGACCGCGGCCGTGACCGACCGACTGCTCGCCGCGCGGGCGGGCACCGGAGGCGGGTCGCGGTGAAGGGGTTCGTCCTCGCCGGCACCCGGTCCGGCGTCGGCAAGACGGTGGCGACGCTCGCGACGGTCCGCGCGCTGTCGACCGCCGGTCGGACGGTGCAGCCGGCGAAGGCCGGACCGGACTTTATCGACCCGAGCCACCACGCCGCCGCGGCGGGTCGACCCTCCCGGACGCTCGACGTCTGGCTTCAGGGGAGAGACGGGCTCCGGCGCACCTACGCCCGCGGCGCGGGCGACGTCTGCGTCGTCGAGGGCGTGATGGGGTTGTACGACGGCGACGCCTCCTCGACGGCCGCGGTCGCGGCCGCGCTCGATCTCCCGGTCGTGCTCGTCGTGGACGCGAGCGCCGGCATGGAGAGCGTCGCGGCGACCGCGCTCGGCTTCCGCGCGTACGCCGATCGGACGCCCCACGACCTCGACGTCGCTGGCGTCGTCGCCCAGCGCGCCCACGGCGGCCGCCACGAGGCCGGGATCCGCGAGGCGCTTCCCGACGGGATCGACTACTGCGGTCGAATTCCGCCCGACGACGGCCTGGAGATCCCCGAGCGGCACCTCGGACTCCACGGCGGCGGGGAAGCGCCGCTTCCCGACGCCGCGCTCGACGAGGCCGCCGAGACGCTCCGGACCGACCGGCTGCTCGACGTGGCCCGCGAGCCGACGCCGCCGGAAGCGTCGGCGGGGGCTCCGGCGGCGACCCGCGGCGACCGCCCGCGCGTCGCGGTCGCCAGCGACGAGGCCTTCCGGTTCGTCTACCCGGCGACCCGCGAGCGCCTGCGAGAACGCGCCGACGTCGTCCCGTTCGCGCCGGCGGCCGGCGACGACCTTCCGGCCTGTGACGGCGTCTACCTCCCCGGCGGCTACCCCGAGCTTCACGCCGACGCGCTCGCGGACGGGCCCGCCCTCGCGTCCGTCGCCGACGCCGCGGCGGAGGGGACGCCCGTGCTCGGCGAGTGCGGCGGGTTGATGGCGCTCGCGGAGACGCTGACGACGGTCGACGGGGAGACCCGCGAGATGGCGGGCGTCCTCCCCGCGACCGTCGAGCGCCGTGACCGCTATCAGGCGCTCGACCACGTCGAGCTCCGCGCCCGGCGCGGCGCGCTCACCGCCGGCGCGGGCGAGCGGCTCCGCGGCCACGAGTTCCACTACTCCGCCGCCGAGGTGGCCGACGACGCCCGGTTCGCTTTCGACGTGGAACGCGGGACCGGGATCGACGGGGATCACGACGGACTGACCGAGTATCGAACCCTCGGAACGTACTGTCACGTCCACGCCGCGAGCGGGGCGTTCGACGCGTTCTGTGACGGACTATGACCGTGGCCGTGGCACTCGCGGTCGCCGTCGCCGCCGGCCTCGACCGCGCCGTCGGCGAGCCGCCGCGCCGAGTCCATCCCGTGGCGCTTTTCGGCGCGGCGGTCGCGCCGTTCGACCGCGAGTGGCGCCGGCCGGACGCGGTCGGTGTCCCCGTCGCTGCCCTGTTCCCGGTCGGCGCGGCCGTCGTCGCCGCGGGGGCCGTCGCGCTCGCGGCGAGCGTTGACCCCCTGTCGGTCGGGGCCGGCGGCGGCGTGCCGGTCGGCGGCGTCGTCGTCGCCGGCGTCGCGCTCTGGCTGACGGTCAGCCTCCGGATGCTCGTCGGCGTGGCCCGCGAGACGGTCGCGCTGACCGAGACGGACCCCGCGGCGGCCCGCGAGCGGGTCGTCGCGCTCGTCGGGCGTGACCCCGCCGCGCTCTCGCCGGCCGACCTCCGGAGCGCCGCGGTCGAGAGCGCGGCCGAGAACCTCGCCGACGGGGTGGTGGCTCCGCTGTGGTGGTTCGTCGCGGGCGCGACCGCCGGAGTCGCGGCGGCGGGCGTCGTCTCGCTCCCGACCGCGGCGCTCGCGCTCGCCGGCGGGGCGGCCGGGGCCGTCTGGGCGAAGGCGGTGAACACGCTCGACTCGATGCTCGGCTACCGGTCGAAGCCGGTGGGTCGCGCGAGCGCGCGCCTCGACGACGCCGTCGCGTTCCTGCCGGCGCGCGTGACCGCCGCCTGCCTCGCGGCCGCGGCGCGGTCGCCCGGAACGCTCCGGCGTGCGCGCCCTCTGGCCGGTGAGCCGGCGTCGCCGAACTCCGGCTGGCCGATGGCGACCGCGGCCGTCGCGCTCGGCGTGCGGCTTGAAAAGCCCGGCGCGTACGTGCTGGCCGGCGGCCCGGAGCCGCCGAGCCCGGCGGCGGCACGCGCCGGCGTGCAGCTCGTCGAGACCGCCGGTCGAACGGTCGTCGCGCTCGCGATCGGGTGGTTCATAGCGCTCGCGGGGGTGGTCGCGTGGCTCTGAGAGCGGCGACGGCGGCGTTCCGGGGCGCGCTCGGGTTCTGTTCCCGGCTCCCCGTCGGTCGCGGCGACGGCGACTGGGAGGCGTTCCGGCGGACGCCCGCCGCCCTGCCGGCCGTCGGCTATCCGCTCGGCGGGCTCGTCGCGCTTCCGGTCGCCGCGGCGGCGCTGGTGCCGGTCGGGACGGCGGCGGTCGCGGTCGCGTTCCCCGCGTGGGTGTACCTCGTCACCGGGATCACCCACCTCGACGGCGTCGCGGACCTCGGGGACGCCGCGGTCGTCCACGGCGACGCCGACCGGCGGCGGGCGGTGATGAAAGACTCCGCGCTCGGCGTCGGAGGGGCGCTCGGAGTCGCGCTCGTCGTCGCCGGGCTCGCGGCCGCGGCCGTCGCCGCGGGGGACATCGCCCGCCGATCGGTCGCCGGCGCGGTCGTCATCGTCGTCGTCGCGGAGGTCGGTGCGCGGGCCGCGACCGCGGCGCTCGTCTGTGTCGGCGACGCCTCACACGAGGGGCTCGGCTCCGCACTGACCGGCGAGTCCGGTCCGCGCGCCCTCCTCGGCGTCGCGCTCGCGACGGCGCCCGCGGCGCTGCTCGCTCGGGCGGTCGACGGCGGCGCGGTTCCGCTCGCTGCCCTCACCGCGGCGGGCGTCGTCGCCGTGTCCGCGCTCGCGTGGGCGCGCGCTCGGCTGGGCGGCGTCTCCGGCGACGTTCTCGGCGCGACCGCGGAGACCGCGCGGGTGGCCGCGCTCCACGCGGGGGTGATAGCGTGGACGCTCTCGTGATGTGCGGCGGCCGCGGGACCCGCCTCGGCGGCGACCGAGAGAAGCCGCTGGTCGCGGTCGCTGGCCGGTCGATGCTCGACCGGGTCCTCGACGCGCTCGCGGCGGCGGAGCGCGTCGAGACGACGCACGCGGTCGCCTCCCCGCACGCGCCGGCCACGCGCGAACGGCTGGCGGCGCGGCGGGACGCCGGAGACGGCGCGCTCGCGGTCGTCGACGCGCCGGGCGAGGGGTACGTCTCGGACCTCCGGGACGCGATGAGCTCGGGCCCGACGCCCCCGGTCTGTACGGTCGCGGCCGACCTCCCGCTGCTCGACGGCGACGTCGTCGACGCCGTCTGCGACGCGTACGCCGCGAGCGACGCCGGCTCGCTGTCGGTGCTGGTGCCGGCGGCGCGCAAGCGGACGCTCGGCGCGAGCGCCGACGCCGCGACCGCGGCCGGGGGAGGCGGGTCGACCGAGCGCGACGGCGGCGACGCTCCCGCCGGAATAAACGTCGTCGGGGGACTCGACGGGACGGGCGCGGAGGCGACCCGGACCACCGACGACGCCCGCGTCGCGGTCAACGTCAACTACCCCGCCGACAGGCGGCTCGCGGCGTCGCTGCTCGGCGGCGACGGGCCGGAGCGACTGCCGGAGGGGGATATCGACTGGCTCGACGCGCCGGAGTCAGAGACCGGAGGGCGGTCGTGAACCGCGATCGGGCGGCCGCGATCGGCCGCGAGCCGCACGGGAGCGCCGACGACCCCGACCTCCTCGACTTCAGCGCGAACACGAACCCCGCGGTCCCCGACGGCACAGAGCGCGTCTACCGCGCGGCCTTCGACCGCGCTCGGACGTACCCGGCGGAGCCGCCGGACGGGTTCCGGGCCGCCGCCGCGGACGCCGTCGGCTGCGCGCCCGAGTCCGTGGTGCCGACGCCCGGCGGGCTGGCGGCGATCCGGACCGCGGTCGCGCTCGCGGTCGACGACGGCGACACGGCCGTCGTCCCGGCACCGAGCTTCGGCGAGTACGCCCGCGAGGTGCGGCTTCAGGGGGGCGAGCCCGCGTTCGTCGACGCCGGGTCGGTGCTCGACGCGGACCCGAGCGACCACGCGCTCGCGGTCGTCTGTCACCCGAACAACCCCACCGGGACCGCGTACGACCGGGACGCGCTACTGTCGTTCGCCGACCGGTGTCGGGCGGCCGACACCGTCCTGCTCGTCGACGAGGCGTTTCTCGGGTTCACCGACCGGACGTCGCTGGCGGGGACCGACGGCGTCGTCGTCGCTCGCGCGCTCACGAAGCTGTTCGGGCTCCCCGGAATCCGGGCGGGCTACGCGGTCGCGACCGGCGACCTCGGGGCCGCCGTCCGCGGCGCGAGGCGGGCGTGGAATCTGAGCGCGCCGGCGATCGCGACCGCCAAGTACTGCCTTCGGCGGGACGGCTTCGTTCGCGAGACCCGCGATCGGGTCCGTCGGGAGCGCGAGCGAATGCGCGCGGCGCTCGTCGCGGCCGGGTTCGACGTTCGCCCGTCGGCCGCGCCGTTTCTCCTTCTCGACGTCGGCGACCGCGGCGTCGACCGGGTCGTCGGGCGCGCCCGCGAGCGCGGCGTCGCGGTTCGGGACGCGACGACCTTCCGCGGCCTCGACTCGCACGTCCGGGTCGCGGTCCGCCGACCGGCCGAGAACGACCGGCTGCTCGCGGCGCTCGACGCGGCCGGTGACGACGGCGACCGAAGGGAGAACGGAGGGGACGCCGGTGTTTGACGCGACCGTCAGCGAGGGCGTCCTCCGGCTGTCGCGGCCGGAGACGCGCTGGCTCTCGACCGGCTGGGACGGGGGGCGCTCGCGGGGGGCCGCGGCGTACAACGTCTCGGTCCCAGAGGGGTTCGCCCGGACCGACCTGGCCGCCTACCGCGACGAGCGGCTGGCGCGGGCGGGCCTCGATCGCGGGGCGGACGCGGAAGGCGGACGCGACGCGCCCCCGACGCTGTTTACCGGCGTCGAGATGACACACGCCCGCGGCGCGCGGTTCGGACCGGTCGTCGCGTACGCGACGGTCGGGCTCTCGAACCCCGCGACGCTGCCGGTACCGCCGGCGGGGGGTGAAGCCGGCGGTCCGCCGGACGGCGTCGCGCCGCCGGAGCCCGGCACGGTCAACCTGATCGTCGGGACGACCCGACGGCTCGCGGCCGGGGCGGCGGCGAACCTCGTCGCGGTCGCGGCCGAGACGAAGGCGGCGACGCTGCTCGCGACGGCTGGGGTGCCGGGGACCACGAGCGACGCGGTCGTCGTCGGCGACGACCCGACCGGGGAGCCGGCGGCGTTCTCCGGGAGCGCCACGCCGGTCGGGAACGCGGCCCGCGTCTGCGTCCGGGACGCGGTCCGCGCCGGGCTGCGGTCGCGGTATCCGGACGGCGACGTGCCCGGTCCGGCGGCGGACGCCGAACACGGCGTCGTCGCCGACGGCCGGGCAGAGGTATTCGATCCATGACAGCAAACGACACGAACGACGGCGGAGCGGCGGGCGGCGAACGCGACGGGACGGAGGACGGGAGCCGGAGTCGGACCCCCGGCGGCGGGGCGGCTCCGGAGCCCGAGCCCATCGAGCCGGCGGCCCCGGAGGCGTTCGGGCTCGTTCAGGCGTGGTGGGGCGACGGCAAAGGGAAGACGACCGCCGCGATGGGGATGGGGTTCCGGGCTGCGGGCCACGGCTACCGCGTGCACATGCTTCAGTTCATGAAAGGCGGCGCGGACAGCGTCGACGGCGTCAGAGGCGAGTACAACGCCATCGCGGCGACGCCCGGCTTCTCATACGAGAACGCCGGCCACTACGGCTGGCACGGGTTACTCGACGGCTCCGCGGACGACGAACACGCGGCGAAGGCGACGGCCGCCTTCGAGCGCGCCCGCGACCTCGTCGCGGCCGCCGGCGAGGCCGACCTCTCGACTCCCTTCCCGCTCGACGGCGACCCCGCAGACGGCGTCCACATGCTGATCTGCGACGAGCTGTTGTACGCCGCCGACCGCGGGCTCGTCGCCCCGGCGGCGGTCGTCGACCTGATCGAGTCGAAGCCGGACGGCCTCGAGCTCGTGGTGACCGGGAGCCACGCGGAGCCCGCGTATCTCGACGGCGTCGCCGACCTGATCTCGAACGTCCGAAAGGAGGCGCACCCGTTCGACGACGGAAAGCGGGCCCGCAAGGGGACGGAGTTTTGAGGGGGCGAGGCGAGCCGCGATGACGAGCGACCCCGAGGCCGACACCGTCCTGATCGCGGGCACCGCGAGCCACGTCGGCAAGAGCACGCTCGCGGCCGGCCTCTGCCGGCTGCTCGCGCGCCGCGGCGTCGACGTCGCGCCGTACAAGGCCCAGAACATGAGCAACAACGCCCGCGTCGGGCTGACGCCGGACGGCGAGTGGGGCGAGGTCGGCGTCTCCCAACACGTTCAGGCGCGGGCGGCCGAGACGGTTCCGACCACGGACATGAACCCCGTGCTGCTCAAACCCCGCGGGGGCGGCGAGAGCCAGCTCGTCGTCGACGGCGTCGCGACCGCGAGCGTCGCGGCGGGCGAGTACTACGAGACGCACTGGGACGAGGCCCGCGCGGCCGCGGTCTCGGCACACCGGCGGCTCGCGGCCGCCCACGAGGTGATCGTCGCGGAGGGGGCGGGCAGTATCGCCGAGATCAACCTCGACGACCGCGACCTCGCGAACGTAGAGTGCGCGCGGTTCGCGGACGCCGACGTGTTGATCGCGGTCGACATCGAGCGCGGGGGGGCGTTCGCGAGCCTCTACGGCACCCTCGAACTGCTCCCCGACGACGTCCGCGAGCGCGTCTGTGGCGCCGTGATCACGAAGTTCCGCGGCGACCCGGACCTCCTCGAACCCGGAATCGACGAGATCGAAGCGCGGACCGGGGTGCCGGTCGTCGGCGTCGTCCCCCACGACGATCCCGGACTCCCGGCCGAAGACAGCCTCTCGCTGCCGGACGCGGGCGGTTCCGGGAGCGCCGACGGCGGAGGCGACCGGGTCCGCGGCGCCGACGACGAGGTTCCCGACGACGAGGCGGTCCGGATCGCGGTCCCGCGGTACCCGCGGATCTCCAACTTCACCGACCTGGAGCCGCTGGCGCGCGAGCCGGGCGTCCGCGTCGTCTACCTCCCGCTCGACGCCGACCTCGACGCGGCCGACGCGGTCGTGCTGCCGGGGTCGAAAAACACCGTCGACGACCTGCTCGCGCTCCGCGAGGCCGGGTTCGACGAGCGCCTGCGGGCGTTCGACGGCCCCGTGGTCGGCGTCTGCGGCGGCTACCAGATCCTCGGCGAGCGCCTGACGGGCGCGGACGTCGAGGGGACGGGAGCGACGGAGACGGTTCCGGGCGTCGGCCTGCTCCCGGTCGAGACGCGCTTTTCCCGAGAGAAGCGCGTCGAGCGCGTCACGCGGCCGGTCGAGGGCGTCGGCCCCGTCGCGGGCGCGGAGGGCTCCGTCACCGGCTACGAGATCCGCGCCGGGCGGTCGCGGGTCGCGACAGACGCCGACCGCGGCGCGTGCGCGGTCGAGCCGCTGGGCACCGAGAGCGTCGCCACCGAGCGCGTCCTCGGCACGTACCTCCACGGACTCTTCGAGAGCGAGACGGTGCGCGACGCCTTCGTCGAGGCGGTGTTCGAGCGGACGGGGCGGTCGCGGCCGCCCGGTGGCGCGGACGGCCGCTCGCCGTACGAGCGGGCCGCGGACCTCGTCGCCGAACACGTCGACCTCGCGGCGGCCGGGCTCGGCGACCTCGGCGAGCGGTGAACGGGAGTCGAACGTCGGCCCGAGGAGCTCTCACTCCTGGACGAGCGCCTCGTCAAGCAGCTTCCGCTGTGCCGCCGCGAGGTGCTCGGCGAACGTCGAGGGGGCGATGTCGAGCGCCTCGGCGACCGCGCCCGCGTTCGCGTCGCGGGGGCGCTCGAAGTATCCCATCCGGTGGGCGGTCCGGAGGACCTCACACTGTCGGTCGGTGAGCCGGCCGCGGTCGACGACGGTCCGGTCGGACGACCGCTTCGACTCGCCGGCACCGTGGAGGAGGTACCGGACCGCGACCCGGTCCGCGACGCCGTCGAGCGCGGCGACGACGTCGCGGAGCCGTTCGAGGTCGGGCAGGTGGAGCGTGACGTACAACACCCCGTCCTCGGCGCGAGCGTCGACGATCGGGCAGTCCAGCGACTCGATGACCTGGCAGGCGCAGTCGCCGTCGACCGGGCGGTCGTACCGGTAGACGCGCTGCGCGCCGAGGTCGACGACGGGGTCGGCGTCGGGTACCTCGTCGGTCGCGGCGACCGCGTCCGGGTCGCGGACGCGGAACTCCTCCGTGTGCGTCCCGTCGGTGCGGGTCCACGCGACGTCGCTGACGGGGCCGTCGTGGGTCCGTGAGACGGCCGCGACGGGGCAGTTCGACAGCTCGTGGACCGCGAGCCCGGCACGGACGCCGTTCGGCGTCGACGACGGGTCGTCGGAGCCGCTCTCGTCGGAGCCGCCCGTCACTCGATCGTCTCCCATCGGGTGAAGCTACGCCGGTGGCCACAAAATCCTGTTCCCTTCGGCGACCGGACCGTCGGCGGGCCGAGACCGATCCCGCGGCGTTCCGGCTCGCGTCTGAGGAACACAACACCCGCAGTACTGTGGCCACACCGGTATCGGTCGCGCCGTCGAATCCGGCCCGTGTTCCGGATCGTTCACGGCGTCGGTGCCGCCGCGTTGAGCGGGGCCGGCGCGGCCATGACGGCCGCGGCAGCGGCGGGGGTCGGCCGCGCGATCGGCGGCGGAGAGGGAGCGCTCGTCGTCGTCGGGCTCCTCCTCGTCGCCGTCGCGGCGTTCGGGCCCGTCGCGGTCAGAGAAACGAGGGAGGCGGTTCGAACGACCGGGTTCAGCGTCACGCGGACGGACCTCGGCAACGCGGCCGCGGTCGCCGCCGCGGCCCCGATAACGTACCTCCTCTCGGTGGAGGTCGGGCTCGGTGCCGTCGTCGCGTCGGCGCTGGTCGGACTCTGTGTGCACCTCGTTACGGAGACGCACGGCGCGGCCGCGTACTGCGGCTCGTTCGTCGGAATGGCGACGCCCGCGGCGGGGGCCGACCTCGCGGCGGTCGGGGGAGCGGGCGTCGCGGCCGCCGTCGTCTTCGTCGCGGCGAAGGACGCGTTCAACGGCTTCGGCGGGAAGCTCGGGACGACCGCGCTCGTCGGCTGCCTCTCGGTGGCGGCGGTCGGCCGGCTCGTTCCGGGGGCCGGGTCGTCGCCGTCCCCGACCGTCGCCGCCGCGGTCGTTGCCGTCGCCGCCGTCGCCGCCGTCGCCGCGTTCGTCGTGAGCGTGCGCCTCGACCGCGGACCGGTCGTCGGCTCGGCCGTCGTGGGGCTCGTCGCCGGACTCTGCCTCCCGCCGCTCGTTCCCGCGGGGGGAACTCTCGCGGCGGCGGCGTTTTGCGCCTCGTTCACCGGGATGGCGACCCCCGAGCGGATCCCGGGGACGGGGGCGATGCTCGCGGCGGGGGTGGTGACCGGCGTCGTCTTCGTCGCCGCGGCGCCGTTCGCCGTCGGGTTCGGCGGGAAGCTCGGAACGATCGCCTTCGCGGCCTGTCTCGTGACCCGGGGGGCGATTTCGGCCGCGGGCGTCGTCGCACCCGCACCGGTCGGCCGCGTGTCGGGATGACTAGGGTCGCGACGAGCGTCGGCGTGAACCGCGGCTCCAGATAAAACACCGCAGTACGTCGGGAACACCGCGAGGTGGCTCGGAGCCGTCGGTACGCGCGATGAGCGACGCGACCGAGACCTTCGAGGCGGAACAGACGGTGTGTCCCTTCTGTGGCGTCGGCTGTACGATCGAGCACGCCGGGAACGGCGTCGCGACCGGCGTCGAGGGGCCGGTGAACGAGCGTGGAGAGATCTGTCCGAAGGGAGCGGCAGCATTCGATCCGGTGACCCACGACGACCGCGTGACGACGCCGTTGGTCCGTCGCGACGGGACGCTCGCCACGGCTCCGTGGGCGGAGGCGCTTGACCGGGTCACGGCGGAGATCGGACGCGTCGTCGACGAGCACGGCCCCGACGCGGTCCAGTTTTTCGCCTCGTCGAACTGCACGAACGAGGAGAACTACGTCCTCCAGAAGCTCGCGCGGGTCCTCGGCACGAACAACGTCGACAACTGCGCGCGGCTCTGCCACTCCTCGACGGTCGCCGCGATGAGCGACCGGCTCGGGGCGGGCGCGATGACGAACACGCTCGACGACCTACAACAGGCGGACTGCGTCTTCGTCAACGGCGCGAACCCGGCGGAACAACACCCCGTCGCCTTCCGGTCGTACGTCCTTCCGGCCGTCCGAAACGGTGCCACGCTGGTCCACGTCGACCCGCGCGAGAACGACACGACCGAGGCCGCAGACGTCCACCTCCCGCTGCGGCCGGGGACGGACATCGAGCTTCTGAACGCGGTCGCGGCCGTCCTGATCGAGGAGGACCTCGTCGACGAGGCGTTCCTCGCGGAGCGGACGACCGGCTTCGACCGGCTCCGCGACCACCTCGCCGCCGTCGACGTCGCGGCGAACGCGGAGGCCGCCGGCGTCGAGCCCGAGGCGGTCCGGGAGGCGGCCCGCGCCTACGGCGAGGCGGACCGCGCCGCGGTCGTCACCGGGATGGGGACCAGCCAGCACCGCTGTGGCACCGACAACGTCCACGCGCTGTTGAACCTCGCGCTGCTCACCGGCAACGTCGGCCGACCGGGGACCGGCGTGAACCCGCTCCGCGGGCAGAACAACGTACAGGGCACGAGCGACGTCGGCGGGCTCCCGGGCACCCTCCCCGGCTACGAGCCCGTGGACGACCCCGAGGCCCGCGAGCGGCTCGCCGCGGCGTGGGGCGTCGAACCGCCGGCTGACCCGGGGCTCACGGAGGTTGAGGCGACTCACCGATTCGGCGACGACGTCCGCGCGGCGGTCGTCTTTGGGGAGAACCCCGCGGTCACGGAGCCGAACGCGAACGGCGTCGACTCGGCGTTCGAGGCGCTCGACTTCTGTGTCGTCATCGACCTGTTCGAGACGGCGACGGCGGCCCACGCCGACGTGGTCCTTCCGGGGAGCGCGTGGGCCGAGAAGGCCGGCACCGTGACCAACACCGACCGACGGGTGATGCGGATGCGTCCGAACGCCGAGCCACCGGGCGACGCCCGGCGCGACCTCTCGATCCTGACCGATCTGGGCCGGCGGCTCACCGACCGGCCGGAGGAGTTCGACTACGACGGCCCGGAGAGCGTGTTCGACGAGCTGACCGACGTGACGCCGATCTACGAGGGGATGAGCTACGAGGGGATCGGCGACGGCTACCAGCGCTGGCCGTTCTCGGCCGAGGCGGGCGAGGGGACGGACGTGTTACACGCGGAGACGTTCGCGACCGGCGAGCGGACCGCTCCGCTGGTCGCGGTCGACCCCGTTCCGCCGGTCGACGAGGTCGGAGCCGACGAGCTGACGCTGACGACCGGGCGCGTGCTCCAGCACTTCAACAGCGGAGCGCTCAGCCGGCGGTCGGACCGGCTGATGGCGATGCGCGGCGAGGACGCGCTCCAGATCCACCCGAACGACGCCGCCGCCCGGGCAATCGAGGACGGTGACCGGGTCCGCGTCTCCAACGACCGCGGCGAGATGACGATCGCGGCCGACGTGACGGCGGCGGTCCCCGAGGGCGTAACCTTCTGTACGTTCCACTACGTCGACGCCGCGGCGAACGCGCTCACCGGCGACGAGCTCGACCCCGAGGCCGGGATCCCCGAGTTCAAGCACTCGGCGGTCGCCGTCGAGCCGGCCGCCGAGGGCGGCGCAGTCGACGCCGACTGAGGCTCAATCGCGGGTCGCTGACGGGACAAAATACGCGTCAGGACCCCGAACACCGCGGATCTCGCGGAGCGGTCGAGCGCCACACCGGCCGCAGACCGCCGGCTCGGTCGGCTCGTCCGGGAGCGCGAACACCGTCTCGCAGTCGTCGCAGGCGAGGTATCTGAGCGCGAGCGACGGGGTGTCTGTCATACCGACCGTACGTCGTCGAGACGTATCAACCCCGGCGTGGCGGTGGCGAAGACGGCCGGTCACGCAACCACTAAACCGCGAGCAGCCGTACCGCTCGTATGGAAATCGCAATACTCGGCGGCACCGGTGACATCGGCGAGGGGCTCGCCCTCCGGCTCGCGGCCGACACCGACCACGGAGTGACCGTCGGCTCGCGCGACGCGGAGAAGGCGGCGGCCGAGGCCGAGGCGTACACGGCCGAACTCGACGACCGCGGCCTCGACGCCGAGGTGGCGGGCGCGGAAAACGCCGCCGCGGCCGCCGCGGCTCGGGTCGTCATCCTCGCCGTCCCGCCGTATCACGTCGGAGACACCGTCGAAGCGGTCGCGGACGAGCTGGACGACGGCGACGTCCTCGTCTCGCCGGCGACGGGAATGAAACGCGACGAGGAGGGGTTTCACTACCACAAACCGGGCGCGGGCTCGGTGACGCGGATCGCGGCCGACGCCGCCCCGGAGGGCGTCGCGGTCGTCGGGGCGTTCCACAACCTCGCGGCCGCGCGTCTCGCGGACCTCGACGCCGACCTCGGGGTCGACACCCTCGTGATCGGTGACGACGAGGGCGCGAAGGCGACGGTGACGGAGATCGCCGGGGGGATCGACGGCCTGCGCGCGCTCGACGCCGGTGGGCTCGCGAACGCGCCGGAGATCGAGGGGATCACGCCGCTGTTGATAAACGTCGCACAGCACAACGACGGGCTCCACGACCTGGGCGTTCGATTCCAGTAGGCGGTCGGCCGGGACGGTGGCGCGGCCGCGTCGCCCGTCACGAGAGGATCTCGACCTCGTAGCCGTCGGCTTCGAGCGCGTCGACGATGTCGGCGGCGTGTTCGGCGTCGTCGGTCTCTAATTCGAGTTCGAGCTCGGCGGCGTTGACCGCGACGTCGCGCGAGGTGCGGTCGTGGTGGACCGCGTACACGTTCGCACCGGTGCGTGCGACGATACCGGAGACCCGCTCCAGTTCGCCCGGCCGGTCTTTCAGGTCGACCGTGATCTTGAGGTATCGGCCCATCTGGACGAGCCCGCGCCGGACCACGGTCCCGAGCCGGTTGAGATCGATGTTGCCGCCACACAGCGCGGCGACGACCGTCTCGCCCGCGTCGTAGTCGAACGCCTCAGAGAGGACGGCCGCGAGCGCGACCGCGCCCGCGCCCTCGACGAGCGTCTTCGCGCGCTCCAAGAGGAGCGTGAGCGCCAAGGCGATCTCGCGGTCGTCGACGGTGACGACCTCGTCGACGTACTCGGCCATGACCGGGAGCGTCTGCGCGCCGACCGCGCGGGTGGCGATCCCGTCGGCGATCGTGTCGACGCCGTCTATCTCCTGTACCGTCCCGGTCTCGATCGACCGCGCGGCGGAGGCTGCGCCCGCCGCCTGAACGCCGACGACGCGCGCGTCGGGGAGCCGCTCTTTGACCGCGACCGCGACCCCGGCGATCAGGCCGCCGCCGCCGATCGGAACGACGACCGTGTCGAGCTCGGGGCAGTCGTCGACGATCTCCGAGCCGAGCGTCCCCTGTCCCGCCATCACCGCGGGGTCGTCGAACGCGTGGACGTAGGTGCGGTCCTGCTCGCGTTCCAGCCGGTGGGCGTACGCCTGCGCCTCGTCGTAGTCGACGCCCTCAAGCCGGACGCTCGCGCCGTACCCGCGGGTCGCTTTCACCTTCGAAACGGGCGCAAATCGCGGCATCACGACCGTGGCGTCGACGCCGGCGCGGCTTGCCGCAAGCGCCACGCCCTGCGCGTGGTTGCCCGCGCTCGCGGTGACGACGCCGGCCTCGCGCTCGGCGGGCGAGAGGGTGGCGATCCGGTTCATCGCCCCGCGGATCTTGAACGCTCCGGTGCGCTGGAAGTTCTCCAGTTTGAGCCGGACGTCCGCGCCGCTCATCTCGGAGAAGGTCCGCGACCGCTCTAACGGGGTGTGGCGGGCGACGCCGTCGACGCGCTCGCGCGCGTCCTGAACGTCTGAGAGGCCGAGCATGTCCCGCCGTCGCCGCGCCGACCGCTAATCGGTTCCGATCGACGGGTCGACGCCGCGAGCGACGGCTCGGGCGGTCAAAGGGGGAATGCACGCGTATGACGTGCGACTGATCGAACGAGACGGGAGGATAAAAACGTGGGCGTACCGGAGCGAAAGTGAAACCGCACGACGGAACGGCCGTCATCGTCGCGTCAGACGCGGTCGGCGGGAGCCAACCGCACCCGCACGTCGCGGTCGATAACCGCCGACCGCACCCGGTCGGCGAACGACCCCTCGCCCGGCCACGTCGCGTCCGCGTCGAGCCGGTCCGGGTCGCCGACGTACACCGCGGCGGTGTCGGGGTACTCCGCCGGCGCGTCGAGCGGCACGCGCTCGCGGACGTACGGCCCGTCGCCGACGCCCTCGTACGCGTCGAGCGCGTCGACGGCCTCCGTGCGGAGGAGTCTCCCCCCGGTCTCCCCGCCCGGCGCGAGCGTGGGGTACCGCCCCTCGACGAGGCGGAGCCCGTCGAGCGTCGCCGACCCCACGAAGACGAACGAGTCGACAACCGCGGCGACGCGCTCCGGCTCGGTCAGCGTTCCGTACACGAACACGTCCATGCGTTCGCTGGGTCGCTCTCGGGTTTCAACGTTCGGGCGGCACACCGCCTCGGCCGTCGCGCCCGAACCCACTGCCGGCGGCGGACCCCGCTCCGGACGAGGGCACCCCGTGGGCGGTCTCGACCGTCGTCCCGCAGCCGGACGGGCCGCGGCGGTGGCTACGACTCACCGCCCAGCGACTCCTGTTCGGACGCCGCGTCGCCTCGGATCCTGCGGCGGCGCTTGTCGTAGGCGGCCTCCAGCTTCGCGTTCGTCGCGCGCGAGACGAGGTAACAGTCGGCGTCGTCGCGGTCGCGGGGATGGGCGCTCGCGATCCAGACGTGGCCGTCGCCGGCCGAGAGGTCGTCTGCCCACCGCTCGGCGGCCGCGCGGCTCCCGAACGCGTGGCGCGGGCCGTCCTCGAAGACGAGCCGACCCACCTTCGCGTTGCGCTTGCGCGCCGAGGGCTTGACCGCGACGACGACGCTCACACCGAGCGATCGGGGTCGCCGGTAAAAACCCCGTCGGACGCGGGGCTCAGTCGCCGGCGACGGCGTCCGGCTCGGCGCGCGCGGCGTCCGCTTCGGCGGCCAGCAGGCGGTCGAGCCCGTCGACCATCGCGACGACGCTCGCGCGGGTGATGTCGGCGTCCGACGCGGAGACGCTCACGGAGCGGTCGCCCCGCGAGAGGTCGACCGCGACGGTGACGACCGCGTCGGTACCGCCCGTGATCGCGTCGACGTGGTAGGAGTCGAGCTCGAAGGCGACGGCGGCGTCGTCCGCCTCCTCCGTGCCGTCGCTCCCGGCTCCGTCCCCCGCGAGCGCCGTCCGGACCGCCTCAAGCCCCGCGTCGACCGGGCCGGCACCGGTGCCGGAGGCGACCCGATCGCCGTCGCCGACGCGGAGTCGGACGGAGGCGCTCGGGAGGTTCCCACCGGAGGTCGCGGAGAGGTCGACGAGGTCGACTCGGCGCTCGCGCTCGCGGCCGCGAACGTCGTCCGCGATCGCCAGCAGGTCCGTGTCGGTGACGCGTTTCCCCCGCTCGCCGAGCTCTTTCACCCGGGCGACGACCGCGCGGAGCTCGTCGTCGGAGACCGCGACGTCGTGTTCCGCGAGCGCCGCCTCCACGCCGGCGCGGCCGGCGTGTTTGCCGAGGACGAGCCGGCGCTCTCGGCCCACGGTCTCCGGCGGGTACGGCTCGTACATCGTCCCGTCTTTCAGCGTGCCGTCGGTGTGGATGCCCGACTCGTGGGCGAAGGCGTTCGCGCCACAGACCGCCTTGTTCGGCGGGATCGGGACGCCCGTCGCCTCCGAGACCGTCCGGCAGAGCCGGTAGAGCCGGGGTAGATCGACGGTCTCGACGCCGTACGACCGGTCGAGCGCGACCGCGACCTCTTCGAGGGCGACGTTGCCGGCGCGCTCGCCAACCCCGAGAACGGTGCCGTGGACGGTGTCCGCGCCCGCCGTCAGCCCGGCGTGGACGTTCGCCAGCCCGAACCCCAAGTCGTCGTGAGTGTGGAGGCTCGTCGGGCCCAGGTCGGCGAGCCGCGAGACGACGCGGGCGGTGCGCTCGGGGTCGGCCGCGCCGACCGTGTCGCAGTAGCAGACCCGGTCGGCACCGGCGTCGCGGCTGGCACCGAGCAGTCGTTCGAGGTAGTCGAGGTCGGCGCGGGAGCCGTCCTCGCCGAGCACCTCGACCCACAGCCCGTGGTCTTTGGCGTACTCGACGAGCTCGACGGTCGTCTCGACGACCGCCTCGCGGGTCGACCCCACCTTCGTCTCGACGTGTTTGTCGGAGGCGGGAACGACGAGGTTGACGCCGTCGACGCCGCAGTCGAGCGCGTGGTCGACGTCCGCTTTCACGCCGCGGGCGAAGCTCGTCACGGTCGCCGAGAGCCCCTCGTCGGCCACGCGTCGGATCGCCTCGCGCTCCCCGGCGGAGGTACACGCCGAACCGGCCTCGATCAGGTCGACGCCCGCGGCGTCGAGCCCGCGGGCGACGTCGACCTTCTCGGCCGGCGTCAGCGAGACGCCCGGCATCTGTTCGCCGTCGCGGAGCGTCGTGTCCAGCAGCTGTACCTCGTCGCGGTCGGTGAGCGGTGTTCGGGTCACAGGAGAGTCCGTCGGCTCGTCGGTGGTCGTCGGCGCGGTGCCGCCGTGGGGCGGTCGCGCCCCGGCGTCGTTATCGTCGGAGAATTTCGCGGCCAGCCGCCGCGAGGCGACTTCGCCTATCCCCCGAACGATCGCGAGTGTCTCGCGTCATTCGTGTCCCTGCGGACGCGGCTCAGGTATATAAACAGTCGGGTGAATCGGACTCCGACCGAGAGATCGTTACCGAAACCGGGTCGAGATCAGAGATCGTTCGGTCGACGACCGGGCAGCCCGGAGACGGTGCCCGGATGGCCCGGAGACGGCGTCCGGGCAGCCTCGTCTCGACTGGCGGGTCGGCCGCGGGCGGCGCGGGCCGCTTACGGCAGCAGCGACCGGAGCGACCGACGGCGCGTCCCGCACTCCGCGGCGTACTCGCAGTCGTCACAGCGGCCGTCGTCGACCCGCGCCGGCGGCCCGTCGATCGCGCGGACCGCTCGCAGCGCGCGCCGGTACGCCGCCGTCTTTCGGACGGTGAGTCGAACGTCGCGGACGACGCCGGCGGCCGGGTACTCGACGAGGGCCCGCGGCACCTCGCGTCCGCGCTCCCACGCCAGCGCCTTCGCGATCGCGACCGCTCGGACCGCCTGCGGCTCCCACACGCCCGTCTCCGGGGGATCGCCCGGCGAGACGAGCGTGGGGACCGGCGGCGACTCCCCGTCGTCCGAGCGGTCGGCGTCCGGAGAGTCGTCGCCGGGAGAGTCGGCGTCCGCGGTCGGCCCGGACGGCTCGAGGATCTTGTGTGCCGTCCCGTGACAGTCCTTGCCCGCGAGGAACGCGCGCTCGCGGGTCGGGTCGACGAGCGCGTCGTAGTCGTCGCGCTCGCGCAGCCGCGCCACGTTCCGGCGGTACGCGGCCGGCGACCGGCGAAGCGGTGTCCGTCGGAGAACGTCGTCGGGCGCGTCGGCGAGTTCGTCGTACCGAAACGCGAGGTCGATACGCGTCCGTGCGGTCGCCGGGACGCCCCGGTCGTCGTCGCGTCTGCGGTAGTAGAGCTGTCGCGGACAGTACGCGGCGCGGGCGAGGTCGCTGAAGGGGACGAGCGTCACGCCGGGCGTTGGGCGCGGCTTCCGGGATAAATCCGAACGGACCCCCGAGGGGTTCACCGCGACGGGCGGCCGCTCGACGACGGTGTCGGTCAGGCGACGGGCGTCCGCTCGACGACGGTGCCGTCGACCGTCGGATACTGCTCGACGATCTCGCCTTCCGTCAGGTCGCCGTCCGCGACCATCTCCTCGAGGAGCCACCACGCGACCTCGACGTGGTCCGATTTGACCGTGTAGAACTCCTCGGGGACGCCGAGCGCCTCGAAGCGGGCGGGGTCGGCAAACGCCTTCCCGTAGACCAAGGTGCCGTCGTCTGTCACCTCGTCGAACTCGCGGCGGATGTTCCTCGCCATCCGCTTCATCCGGTTCCGGTGTTGGGCGGCGTCTTTGAACACCGAGGTACAGAAGTACACCTTCTCGTGACTCGCCATCTCGGTCAGGATGGCGTCGTCTTTCGACCCCTCGACGGCGGACATATGCCCCTCCTGGAGTTCGAACCCCTCCGCTTGCATCCGGCGGTAGTTGCCGTCGGACATCTCGAACTCGTTGATGTTACAGAACTCGGCGGCCCCCTCGTCGAGAAACTCCAGAAACTCCGGCTCTGCCCGGATTCCGGGGATCTCGAAGGCGGGCGTGAGCCCCTCCTCGCGAGCGACGTGGAGGATCGATTCCCACTCCGTGCCGTGCATGTCGCCCCACATTTCGAGCGGCGGGTGAAAGCGGATCTCGTCGAGCCCGGCCGCCGAGAGCTTCCGCATGTTCTCGCGGCCGCCGGTGATGCCCGTGTACAGGTGGGTGTGGTGATCCTCGCCAAACTCGTCTTTCAGCAGTTCGAGGTACCGGGTCGTTTTCGCCATCGCCTCCTGCGGTTCCCCGCCGGTGATCGACGTCCCGAGCGCGCTCATGCGTTTGGCCTCCTCGATCACGTCCGCGTCCGACTCGACTTTCCGCTCGTTGGCGTACACGTCGGTGACGTTCTTGCGGTTCTCTCCGAGGGGGCAGTAAAAGCAGTCCCGCTGGTCGCAGTAGCCGTAGACGAAAAGCACCATCTTGCCGCCCTTGGCGCACTGTTCGCAGCCCTTGGAGATCATCTATGGTCACTATCGGCCGCGGCCTCAAAAAGCGTCCGAACTCGACGTCCCCGAGAGACGGGTCTCGCGGGCGCGTCCGACGAGGTTTCGGACGCGCTCGGGAGTCTCAGACGCGTTCGACGGAACCCAGAACGGCTCGCTTCCGCCGGTCGGGTCACCCCCGACAGAACACAAAGTATCTATCCGGTGTACGCGACGAGCGAATATGGGTAAAAAACCGACCGTCGACGGGGCGACCGACGCCGCCGCGCGCTCGCCGTCGCCGGCGGACGACTGAGCCAGACCGGGCGGCGGTCGACTGGCGGCCGCGCGGGCGTCCCGAGCCGAAAACATATGCCGGCCCCTCGCGTAGCGCCGGTCGATGCTGCTGGTCCTCTGTGTCGACCTCGACGACGACCTCGGCCGCAAGACGGGGATCCCGACGCCCGTCATCGGCCCCGAAGACGTCACCGAGGCCGCGGTCGCGCTCGCGACCGCCGACCCGGAGGACTCGGACGTGAACGTCCTGTTTCAGGGGGTGACCGTCCACGACGAGCTGGCCGCCGCGGGGGAGACGGTCGCGGTCGCGGCCGTCACCGGCGTCGACGGCCCCGAGGTGAAGGCGAACCGCGCGGTCGGCAAGGAGGTCGACCGGGTGCTCGCGGAGCTGTCGACCGGCGAGGAGGTCTCGGCGGTCGTGATCACGGACGGCGCACAGGACGAGTCGGTGCTGCCCGTGATCCGCTCGCGGGTGCCGATCGACGGGATGCGCCGCGTCGTCGTCAGACAGGCACAGGACCTCGAGTCGCTGTACTACACGATAAAACAGGTCCTCGCCGACCCCGAGACCCGAGGGACGATCCTCGTCCCGCTCGGGGTGTTGCTTTTGATCTACCCGCTCGTCGTCGTCGCGAACCTCTTCGACGTCGCCGGCGCGGCCGTGCTCGGAATCCTGTCCGGGCTCGTCGGGCTCTACTCGCTGTTCCGCGGACTCGGCCTCGAGGAGACCGTCGACGGCGCGGTCGATAGCGTCCGGACCGTCTTTTATACCGGCCGCGTGACGCTCGTGACGTACGTCGTCGCGCTCGCTCTGATAGTCGTCGGGGGCGTCCAAGGGATGGAGACGGTCGACGCCGTCCGGGGCGTCGGGGCGGGCGATCTCGCCGGCGGCACCGGAGTCGCCGCGTTCGCGCACGGGTTCGTGCGGTGGCTCGGCGTCGCGGGCGTCACCTCAAGTCTCGGCCAGATCACGGACGAGTACCTCGCCGGTCGGTTCCGGTGGCGGTACCTCAACGCGCCGTTTTACGTGGCGTCGATCGCCGTCGTGCTGTTCGCTCTCTCGGGGTTCTTCCTGCCGGCCGCGCCGGGCGTAACCTCGCTTGGGCTCTCCGAGCTGGCGATGGCGCTCGCGGTCGGGACGCTCATCGCCGTGTTGAGTACCCTCGCGTTCGCGGTCGCGGAATCTCAGCTCCCGTCAGCAGAACCGGTGTAGCGGAGCCGAGCGGGGCCGGTCACCGCGGCGTCCACTCCTCGCACGCCTCCATGTCGTCCATGAGCTCGTCGTAGTGCGCGCAGTAGGGTTGCATCCCGTCGTCCGTCCGGACGTAGTCGAACCGCTCGCAGTTGCCGCAGTACGCGTCGCCGGGGCCGTCGGGGCTCGACGGGGTGTCCGGCGACAGCGTCTCCGAGGCGGGCGGCGACGACGCGTCGCGGTCGAGCGGAGAGGTGATCTCGGCCGCGTCGCTGCCGCCGTCGCTCACGCTCGCGGAGCGCCGGCCGCCGACGGTCGGACCGGTCCTCGTCGTCCCCGGACGGTTCGTCTGTGTCTCGACGTCGCCGTCCGGCGTCCCGCCGAGGAGGCCGACGCCGCCGTTCTCGAGTTGACCGCGAGACACCTCGACGACCTTCGTCTCTCCTCTGTGTGTCACCTCCATCGTGACGGTGCCGCCGGGGTCGTTTCGGGTCTTGAAGTTCGCGACGCCGACGAACACGCTCCACAGCGCCGTCGCGGCACCGAGGAAGAACAGCCCGGCGGTCGGCAGCGTGAGGTCGGTCAGCTCCGGTCGGGGACCGCCGACCCAGTGGTAGGGGTAGGCGTACGCGAAAAGCGCCACGCCGAGACACATGACGGCCCCGCCGACGATCGAGGCGGCGTACGTGCTGCGGTCGGCCGGCAGGACGGCCATCACGCCGAGCAGCACGACCGGGAGCCCGACGCCGCCGAGGATTCCGCCGAGCCGCCGGGCCTCCGCAGCGGTGTAGTCGGCCGGTACCAGCACCTCTGCGGCCACGAAGAGACCGACGACGAGAAGCAGCGTTCCCGCGACGAACGACGCAACGCCGACGTACAGCCGGCGCGGGTCGACCCCGGAGCGCCCCCGTCCGCCGTATGCCTCCGAGAGACTGGTCATGCACGGCGTACGTCGCCCACCGTAAAAACAGTATGTCAGACGTTCCCCGACGACGTGCGACGAGAGCGGAGTCGGTGTCGCGAAAGCCCCGATCAGACAAGCGCGTCGACGTCGACGTGCGCGCCGAGCAGGTCGGCCATCCGGTCGACGGTCCGGGCGTCGCGCGTGCGGCCGCCGCGAACGACCGCCTCGACGCGGTCGATCGCGGTGGCGGTGTCGGTGTTCACCGCCAGCATCGGCTTGCCCGCGTCGGCGGCCGTCCCGACCACCGCGCCCGACGGCCGGTGGCCGCCGGTGAGCACGAGACACGCGACCCCCGACGCGTCGAGCGCCGCGGCCTGGACATCGGCGCGGTCGCCGCCGGTGATGACGGCGGCGTCGCGGGTGCGCCGGAAGTGACGCAGCGCCTCGTCGCCGCCCATCGCGCCGACGAGGAACCGCTCGACGAAGGCGTCGGTCGGCGCGTCGGTCAGGAGCTCGGCACCGAGCTCGTCGGCGAGGTCGGCCACCGAGACGCCCGCGAGTTCCGTCTCGTACGGGACCGCGCCGAAGACGTGGATCCCGCGCGATTCGAGGAACGGGATCCCGTCTCGGTCGAGCGACTCGAACGCGTCGTCGGACACCTTGTTGAACACGACGCCGGCGAGCCGGTCGCCGAACGCGTCGGCGGCCGCGAGCACCTCGTCTACGTCGTTCGGCGAGCCGTACTCCGCGACGAGAACGACCCGCGCGTCGAGCAGCGCCGCGACGTCGGCGTCGGTGAGGTCGACGACGCCGCCCGTGGTCCAGCGGCCGCCCCCCTCGACGAACACGTGGTCGCAGTCGGCCGCGATCGAGTCGTACTCCTCGCGGATCCGGTCGCGGAGCGCGCTCGGATCCTCGGTGCCGCGGACCGCGCCCTCAACGAACGTCGGCGAGTAGACGACCGGCTCCATCTGGTGCATCTCCGCGTCTAGGCCGAGGACCTCGCGGGCGAGCATGGGGTCTTGGTCGAGCGTCTTGCCGACGTTCGACTGGAGCCGGGTGCCCTTCGGTTTCATGTAGCCGACGCTCCGGCCGCGGTCGGCGGCGAGCCGCGCGAGCCCGACGGCGATTGCTGTCTTTCCGGCGCTGTCTCCGGTCGCGGCGACGAGTGTGGCAGGTGTGTCGGTCATGCGTTGAGTTCCTCCGGGTCGGGTTCGGCCGTGTCGGGGTCGTCCGAGTCGAGCGTCTCCGGGTCGACCGTGAGTCTCACGTCGACGGCGGCGACGGTCGCGCCGTCGCCGTCTGGCAGTGCGACGAGGGGGTTGATGTCGAGTTCCATGATAGCCGGGAAGTCAGAGACCAGCTGCGAGAGCCGGCCGATCGTCTCGACGACGGCGTCGACGTCGACGGAATCGCGCCCGCGGGCACCGCGTAACAGCGGTGCCGACCGTATCTCCTCGGTCATCGCGCGCGCCTCCGGCTCCGAGACGGGCGCGACGCGGAACGCCGTGTCCTCCATCACCTCCACGAAGATGCCGCCGAGTCCGAACATCAGCAGCGGTCCGAACTGCGGGTCGCGGTTCATCCCGACGATCGTCTCGACGCCGTCCTCCAGATCGACCATCTCTTGGACCTGAACGCCGAGGACCGTCGCGTCCGGCTGGTAGTTGCGCGCGCGAGTGATCAAGTCCTCGTAGGTGTCTTCGATCTCGTCGTCGGCGACGCCGACGGCGACGCCGCCGATGTCGGACTTGTGGAGGATGTCCGGCGAGACGATCTTCATGACGACGTCGCCGTCGATGCCGACGGCGACGTCGCGGGCGCGGGCGGGCGAGTCGACGATCTCGCCGGACGGGGTCGGGATCCCGTACGCGTCGAACAGTTCCATCGCCTCGACGCCGAGCCGGTTGTCGTCGCGGTCGCGGACCGTGCCGAGAACCTCGCGGGCGCGCTCGCGGTCGACGTCGAACGACATCGGGTCCGCGTACTCGCGGTCCCGGATGTCGCGATACTCGACGAGCGTCGCGAGGCTGTCGACGGCGCGTGCGGGGTCGAAGTAACAGGGGATCCCCGCCGCCTGGAGCTGCCGTTTCGGCTCGCGGGTCCGGTCACCGCCCATCAGACAGGCGGCGATCGGCGCGTCGAGCCCCTCGCTGACCGCCTCGACGGCGTCCGCGAGGTCGGCGAAGTCGATCGTCGCCGTCGGCGCGGCCAGCACGAGGGCGGCTCCGACGGCGTCGTCTTCGACGGTAATCGCAAGCGCCTCGCGGAACCGCGCAACGTCGGCGTCGCCGATCACGTCGACCGGGTTGTGGACGTTCGCCTCCGCGGGCATCGACTCGGCGAGCCGGTCGCTCGTCTCCCGGGTGAACGACGCCATGTCGAGGTCGGCGTCGCCGACGGCGTCGGTCGCCATCACGCCGGGACCGCCGGCGTTCGTGACGACCGCGACGCCGTCCGTGTCGGGCAGCGGCTGGCTCCCGAGGATGCCCGCCGCGTCGAACAGCTCGTCGACGGACTCGGCGCGGATGACGCCCGCCTGGTCGAGCCCCGCCTCGTACGCCGCGTCGGAGCCCGCGAGCGTGCCGGTGTGCGAGGAGGCGGCCTGTGCGCCCGCGCTCGTTCGCCCCGACTTCACCGCGACGATCGGCGTGTCCCGGGTCGTCTCGCGGGCGGTGTCGATGAACTCCCGGCCGTCCTCGATCCCTTCGAGGTAGCCGATGATCACCTCGGTCTCCGCGTCCGAACCCCAGTGGTCGACGAAATCCGTCTCGTCGAGGACGGCCTTGTTTCCCAGGGAGACGACGTCTTTGAACCCGATCCCGTTGTCGTTGGCCCAGTCGAGCACGGCGGTGACGAACGCGCCGGACTGACTCATAAACGAGAGTCCGCCCGGCGAGGCGTTCTCCGGGCCGAACGTGGCGTTCAGCCCGGAGGGCGTCGAGACGATACCCAGGCTGTTGGGACCGACGAGATTCAGGTCGTACTCGTCGGAAAGCGCCGCGAGGCGGCGCTCGCGCGTCGCTCCGTCCGCCCCGGACTCCCCGAATCCGGCGGTGATAACGACGACGTTCCGGACCCCGGCCTCGCCGCACGCCTCGACCGCGTCCAGCGCGGCGGCGGGCGGAACGACGATCACGGCGGCGTCGGCGTCCGCGTCGGCGACGCCGTCGACACAGGGGGTCCCGAGCACCGCGTCGCGGTTCGGGTTGACGGGGACCGTGTCGCCCGCGAAGTCGGCGAGGAGGTTCGACGTGACGGCGCGGCCGACGGCCCCCTCCCGAGCGGTCGCGCCGACGACGGCGACCCGGTCCGGGTCGAACAGCTCGTTGAGCGTACCCATCGAGACGGACGTACGCGAACGGTCCGTTTAAATTCGTGGGAACGCCGTTCGGTATCGGAGTCAACGGTGAACGATCGATCGGGTTATCGGCGAGACGCGTCCGGAGTGTCGGCGACGACCGCCCCGGTCGCGACGGGTCACGCCTCCGGGTCGCCCGGACCGTCTGACGGCCGGTCCCACCCGGAGAACGTACCGCCGTCGGACTCCGCGTTCGCCGGGGGATCGCGGGTGCGCCGGCCCGGGTCCGCGCCGTTCGGGCCGAGACCGGACACCGAGGCGTCGATCGGCGGGTCGTCGACCCCCGGGTCGCACTCGGCGTCCGGAACGGCGATCGTCACCTCGTTGCCGTCTTCGCGGACGTCGAAGGCGAGCTCGCCGCCGGAGCGGTCGGCGATCCAGTAGACGAGCCACAGCCCCATTCCGGCCGTGTGTCTGACGTCGTCCATCTCCCACCGGTCGGTGACCGGGTACCGCTCCGAGGGCGGAATCGGCGGCGCGTTGTCCCGGACCGCGATCTCGACCGAGTCGCCGGTCACCGAGACCTCGACCTCGACGGCGGCCGCCCGCTCCGCGTGTTCGATCGCGTTCTCGACGAGTTCGGCGATGGCGTAGTCCAGCTCGGGATGCGTGAACGCGCGGGCCTCGTCGGGACACGAGACCGAGACGTCCGCGACCGCGCCGTCGGCGGCGACGAGAGCCTCGTCTACGGCGGCCTCGACGAGCGGCGCGACGTCGATCGGCTTCGGCGACTCGCGCCGGCGGATGAGAGTGATGATGCCGCGCTGTTTCTCGGCGGTGGTCAGCAGGTCGTCGGCGACCCGTCGGATCGTCTCCGCGTGATCGAGCAGGTCGGCCGCGACCGCGGCGGTCACGTCTGCCTCCGCGTCGTCGGCCGCCGCCTCGGCGACCCGGTCGGCGATCCGTTCCGCGGTCCCGTCGACGACGTTCATGTCGTTGCGGATCGTGTGACGCAGCAGGTTGTCCATCACCGTGAGCTGTCGCTCGCGCCGGTACTCGTCGGTGACGTCGCGGGCGAACCCGGTGACGGCCACCACGTCGCCGGCCTCGATCACCGGTCGGCTCGGGACGCGGACCCAGCGGGTCGGCCCGTCTGCCGCCCCGATCCGGTAGTCGACGCTCGTCGGTTCGCCGGCGGAGAGCCGCTCCATCGCCCGCTCGACGCACGGGCGATCGTCCGGGTAGACCGCGTCAAGAAAGGCCGTCGGGCGGCGTTCGAGATCCGCCCGTTCGATCCCGAACACGCGCTCGACCGCGTCGTTGACGAACAGCAGCTCGCTCCAGTCGGCGTCGAACATCCACAACACGTCCGTCGAGGTGGCCGCGATCGTCTCCAGCCGCCGGCGCGACTCGACCTCCAGCGTGATGTCCCGCGAACTCGCCGCGTACCCGTCGAGCCCGGTCTCGGACGGCGGAGATATCCGCGTCCGGAGCCACACCCAGTCGCCGTCCGCGGTGGCGTAGCGGTACTCGACCGGCTCGACGGCGTCGCCGGCCACGACCGCCTCGAACGCGGCCCGGACCCGCTCTGCGTCGTCCGGGTGGACGAGATCGAACGCGCTCGTCCCGAGCAGGTCGTTCGACTCGAATCCGAGGAGGTCCTCGACTGCCGCGTTCAGGTACCGGAACCGACCCGCCGCGTCGAGCAGGGCGACCTTGTCTCGCGACAGATCGAGGAGGACGCTCGACGCCGGCGAGTCGGACATGCGTGTCCGAACTCACCGGTCCGGAATATAACTGTGGTCCCGCAGATATCAACCACGAGAACGAACGCGGATCCTGCGGGTGTCCGTCGGCCGGGGGCAAACGACGTCCCGCGAGGCCGGCTCAGTCCGCAGAGACGCCGGAGACCCGAAACGCGGCGTCGGAGGGTGCCGTCTCGGACTCGTCGACGGTCACGCTGACGCCGTCACCGTCGAGTTCGACCGTGGCGCTCGTCGTGTCTCGGACGTACTCCGCGGCGTGGTCGCCGTCGGGGTCGAACCGGACGCCCTCGGCGAGCAGCGGGGTCTCGCTCAGCCGGTCGACCTTTCGATAGGCGGTCGAGAGGGCGATATCGCACGCGTCCGCGATCTCACGCGTCGTCATGGGCGCGTCCGCGACACCGAGGATCGCCCGGCAGTCGGGATCGGCGAGCGCCTCGAAGGTCGCGTCGAGCGCCTCGTCGCCCTCGGTCGTCGTCGCGGCGTCCGTGGCCCGCGAGTCTCTGCTCATGCTCGTATGTATCGGCTCCGTAATGCCGAATGGTGGCCCATTATATACGGGCATATTATAAGCAGTCCCGTCAGCGTTTTTGCTCGCGGCGGAGAGGAACCGACGAGGATGGGGCCCGGGATCAGGGCGGAGGTATCGCTGCCGGTCGGAGCGTCGTCGCCGTTCGCCGGCGTCGTCGACGGCTCGACCCCCATCGGCGCGGTGGCGCGCTGCGCGCCGGACGACGGCGGGGTCGTCGTGGAGTTCGTCGCCGCGACCGGCCTCTCGACCCCCGATCGGGTCGACGCGGTCTTCGACTACGGGGCGCGGACGGCCTACCGGTTCGAGGCGTCGGCCGACGCCGACTCGCCGTTCGCGGTGCTCGACCGCCACGGAATCCCGGTCTCCGAGGCGACCGTCCGCGACGGCCGCCTGCTCGTCACCTTCCACGCGGGGGACCTCCCGACCCTGCGGTCGGTGCTGTCGGAGTTCCGCGAGACGGCCCCGGACATGGAGGTGGTGCGCTTGCTCCAGTCGGCGGCGACGGTCGAGGAGACCGATCTGGCGACGGTGGACCGCAGCGACCTGACCGAGCGCCAGCGCGAGGTGCTCGCGGCCGCCCACGAGGCCGGGTACTTCGACCATCCGAAGGGCGCGAACGCCGGCGACGTCGCCGAGTCGCTCGGCATAGACCGGTCGACGTTTTCGGAGCACTTAGCGGCCGCACAGCGGAAGCTGTGCGGCGCGCTCCTCGATTGACCGCTCGCGCCCGTCGCCGCGTGTGGTTTATACACCCGTACAGCGAGGCGTACCCATGGGGACGAACGACGGGGTCGAGATGTCGGATGCGGCGGTCGACGGGCTCCTCTCCCGGCACGGAACGGGCGTCATCGCGCTCGCCAGCGGAAACGTGCCGTACGCGGTCCCGGTCTCGTACGGGTACGACGCCGAGACGCGGGAGCTGTACCTCCGGCTCGTCGCGACGCCCGAAAGCGAGAAGCGCGAGTTCCTCGGCTCGGATCCGGACGCGCGTATCGTCGTCCGCGAGGAGCGCGGCGGCGAACACGCGAGCGTGGTCGGCGTCGGCGTCTTACACCGGGTCGACCTCGACGAGCTCACGCCGCCGACCGTCGCGCGGTACGGCGAGACCCGTCGCCCGCTCTTCGAAGTCTGGGCCGACGAGACGCCCGACCTCGACATCCGGCTCTACCGGTTCGTACCCGACCGGCTGACAGGCCGGCGGGTCGGCGGGGACCGCGCGGACGCGGCCGGCGACGACCGCGAGAAGGCGTGAGGCGAGCGCGCGGGCGCACGCGGTGTCGACGGACATTTCACCGCACCCGCCGACGGACCCGTATGTCCAACGTCAGCGAGACGTACATCAAGAACCGACACCGCGTGCAGCCGACGCACACGAACAACTACGCGTCCGCGCACGGGGGAACCGTCGTCAAGTGGATGGACGAGGTGGGAGCGATGTCGGCGATGCGTCACGCCGGCGAGACGTGCGTCACCGCCAAGATCAACGCGCTCGATTTCAAGCGGCCGATCCCGCAGGGAGACACCTGCCTCATCGAGTCACACGCGTACGCCGCCGGGCGGACGAGCATCCGCGTCCGGCTCCAGGCGTTCCGCGAGTCCCCCCGCACCGGCGACCGCGAGGTCACCACGGAGTCGTACTTCGTGTTCGTCGCCGTCGACGAGGCGGGGACGCCGACACAGGTGCCGGAGCTGACCGTCGGCGGGGAGCGCTGCCGGAAGCTCCGCGACGAGGCGCTCGCCGCCGAGCCGGACGTGAACTGAGCCTCGGAACCGGTCCGGCGTCGCGGCGATTAACCCGAATACGTTCGGCAGTTTTGATGAAACGCGAGTTTTTATGATGAACGAACGTGAGCTACCGGTGTCGCATGTTGACGATAGATCGTGACGCGAGTCGCGGAGGGCGTCAAACTACCGCAGTCGATGGGGGTCGAGACGGATGACGACCGGGATCGACGTCGCGATTGCGGCGGTACCGCTGCTTTTGGCGGGCGTCCTGTTGGTCGGGTTCCTCTGGCCGGCGACGCGTGCGATGCCGCTGGCGTGGGTCGCCGCGCTCGCGGTCGGCTACTTCGCGTGGAACATGCCGGTGAACTGGCTCGCGGCGGCGTCCGGCGTCGGCGTAATGACCGCAGTCGAGATCCTCTGGATCGTCTTCGGCGCGCTCGTGCTGTTGTACACCCTGATGGAGGCCGGTGCGTTCGACCGGATCAACCGGGGGTTCGCGACGGTTAGCGACGACCGACGCGTGCAGATCGTCCTTATCGGCTTCTTCATGGCGACGTTCATCGAGGGCGCCGCCGGTTTCGGGACGCCCGCGGCGGTCGTCGCGCCGCTGCTTTTGGGGCTCGGGTTCCCCGCGCTTGCGGCGGTCATCGCGGCGATCATCGGCCACATCATCGCCGTCACGTACGGCGCGGTGGGGACGCCGATCGTAGTCGGGATCCAGAGTCCGATGGAGAACGTCGAATTCACCCGCACGGCCATCGAGGGGAGCGGAATGACCGTCCGGGAGTTCTCGGTCGAGGTCGCCGCGTGGGCGGCGACGTATCACGCCTTAATCGGGTTCGTAATGCCGCTTTTCGCGGTCGGGATGGTCGTTTACTTCTTCGGTGACCCGGACGACCGCTCGCTGGCGCCGGCCTGGGAGGTCGCGCCGCTGTGTCTGTTCGCGGGGGTTTCCTTTGCGGTCCCGTACTGGGTCTCAGCGTGGTTCCTCACGGCCGAGTTCCCGTCGCTCATCGGTTCGATGGTCGGTGGTGCGATCGTTTTGGGCGTCCTGCGTGCGGGGTACCTCCTGCCCGACGACGAGTGGGAGTTCCCGGAGCGGGAGAAGTGGGACGACCACTGGGTCGGCTCGATCGAGCCGGGGCAGTCGAACGGCGGCGCGACCGAGAGCCGCGGCGGCGTCTCGCCCGAGGCCGAGGCGGCCAGCCTCAGCGGCGGTAGGGAGATGTCGCTGCTGAAGGCGTGGTCGCCGTACGTTCTGCTCGTGGTCCTGCTGGTCGTGACGCGAGCGGTCGACCCGATCTCGAATTTCATCAACCGCGACGCGTTCGTCGTCAGCGTCAGCGAGATGTTCGGGACCAGCCTCAGCGGCGCCGTGGCGTGGATGAACGTGCCGGGATTCTGGCTGCTCGTGAGCGCCGTGCTCGCGATCCCGATCTTCGGTATGTCCGGCAGCGAGGTCTCCGCGGCGTGGAAGGAGGCCGGCCGGAAGATCGTCTCGCCGTTCATCGCGCTCGTCTTCGTCATCGCGATGGTGCAGGTGATGCTCCAGTCCGGGGCTCATCCGGGCGCGCCCGAGGTCGGGAGCATGATCGTTCTGCTCGCGCAGACCACCGCGAATATCCTCGGTATCGCCTACCCGGCGTTCGCGTCGCTGATCGGCGCGCTCGGCGCTGCGATGGCCGGCTCGAACACCGTCTCGAACATCACCTTCGGCGCGTTCCAGTTCGAGGCGGCGACACAGCTCGGGCTCCCGCGGACGGTCATCGTCGGCGCACAGGCCGTCGGCGGCGCCATCGGGAACCTCGTCGCGATCCACAACCTCGTCGCCGCGCTGGCGACGGTCGGGCTCCTCGGCCAGGAGGGACGGGTGATGCGGCTGAACCTCATCCCGCTCGCGTACTACGCGACCGGCGTCGGGCTGTTGTCGCTGCTTTTCAGCTACGTGCTGTTCCCGACGCTGTTTTGAGCGCGGGAACGGGACCGCGGTGCGGATTTATTTATAAGCGATCGACGGCCTGAGAGGAACGCTCTCGGGGTTCCGGCCGATCGGTTATATATCGCTGATAACGGAGCGACGGCGAACACCTCCAAAGCCCCAGCCGCTCGGCTATACTTGACTGACTGTCGATCGACGGTCAACGCCTCCAAAGCCCCAGCCGCGAGGGCTCGCGCGACTCGCTGTGGTCCTCGTCGCTCGCTGACGCTCGCTCCTGCGGTCCTTGCGTCGTCGTGCTTCGCCCTCGCGACAGCGTGGCGCGACGCGCCACGGGCAGCCGGACGTAGTCCGGCGACTGCCCCTTTGAGTCCCACCCC
>Ga0207714_1000068_pt1 | contig 59602 bp, 49 predicted proteins | sample PonA232FremontCA_2_FD_187270 | JGI IMG/M metagenome (GOLD analysis project Ga0207714, IMG submission 187270) | Marine sediment microbial community from Fremont, CA, USA - Pond A23 Sediment 2 (SPAdes) | ecosystem: Environmental > Aquatic > Marine > Unclassified | place: USA: Fremont, California... | reverse complement strand
CTTGGGCACGACAATGTGCTCCTCGGCGATCCGGTCGGGACCGAAGCTGTAGCGGACTTCCCCGCCGGTCTCGAGGTCGAGGCGGCGCAGCCCGTTCATGAAGGGGTGGCGTGCCTCGCCGTCCATCACCGCCGAATAGCGGAAACGATAGCGCCCGCCCACGTACCCCGGGTGCAGGGCCGGGAACTCGCTGGCGCCGGCGAGCTGCGTCTCCTCGGCACGGCCCGTGGCCAAGTCGAGGCGCGCCTGCGTCACCCGCGCCGGATCCAGGTGCGGCGTGCGCCCGCGCATGATCCGGCGGGCGAAGTCGTTCACCACCCCGGGACCGGCGTAGCGCTCGTAGTCCAGATACACGGCCGCGCCGTCGTCCCAGCCACCGCCGAAATGAAACACGAACCCGGCGTCGAGCTGGAACCACCAGCGGCGCTGCCAGTCCGCCTTGTCCACGACGAGCGCGCGCAGACCATGAGCCGGCTCCCAGCGGTAGCTGCCCAGGATGCTGCGCCCGGCCATGAGCCGCGCCAGCCGGAAATGCATCGGCGGGAGCAGGAACACCAGATAGCGTTGCGTCACCGCAAAGTCGTGGACCAGCGGCACCGCCGGCAGGGGCACGGACTCCGCCCGGCGCAGGCGCCCGTCGGGGGCGATCTCGTAGAGCATCAGCGCCTGGTCCATCGGGCTGATGCCAAAGTTCCACAGCGTGCCGTCGGGTTCCACACTGGGATGCGCGGAAAACGGTTTGCCCGCCGTGGCCTCGGACCATGTGATCGGACCTTCGGTCGCCAGGCTGGCGGGGTCGAGGCCGTGCGCGCTGCCGCCCTCCCAGAGCGCGAGCAGCCGGCCGTGGTGCGGCACCACGTTGGTGTTCGCGGTGTTGAGCGCGTCCGCCGCCTCGCGCAGGCGCGCCCCGCGGAAGCGGGTGCCGAACGCGGCGTAGAGAAACCGGCCGGCGGCGCGTTCCTCGGCGTGCTTGTGCGTCTCCACGAACCGCCCGCGATGCTGCACCCCGGCGTCGGTGAAGGTGAACGCCTGCACCATGCCGTCGCCGTCGAACCAGTGCCGGTACCGGCGCCCGCCCAGCGCGTGCCGGGCCGGCCCGTTGCGGTAGAAGGTGCCGCGCAGGCCGTCGGGCAGGCGGCCGCACACGGTTTCCACGGGTCCCGCCAGGCGTTCCCGGGTGACCGAGCCGAGGCCGATCGCCCAGGCGTGCGGTGTGCCGATGCGCGGCAGGATCATCGCCATTCCCGGAAGGTTGCGTGCCGTGGGCCGCGAGCCTCACATCTCGAACGACAATGTGGAGCTGTTGCCCAGACTTGGCACCGTCTCGTCCAGCCAGCGTTCCGCGTTGCGCCGGCCCAGATCGTGCAGGTGGGCCAGGAACGCGTATTCCGGGTTGAATTTGGACGACGCGCCATAGGCCCGCATTTCATCCGCCGGCGCGATGCGGTGGACGTAGATACGCTTGTGCTTCGCCGGATCGAGTTCCCCCTTGTCCAGCAGGTCGGTCACATAGCTGATGGCGCGCAGCTCGCGCATCAGCGAGGAATTGAACGAGATCTCGTTCACCCGGTTGGCGATCTCCGCGGGCGTCGTGGGCACCTCCGGCCGCTCCACCGGGTTGATCTGGACGATCACCACGTCGGGGCAGTCGGTCTCGTAGATCAGCGGAAAGATCGCCGGGTTGCCCATGAACCCGCCGTCCCAGTACGCCTCGCCGTCGATTTCCACGGCCTGATAGACCTGGGGCAGGGCGGCGGAGGCCATCACGGCGTCCGGCGTCAGCTCGCTGCGCTCGAAGACGCGGATGCGCCCCGTGCGCACGTTGGTGGCGGAGACGAACAGGCCGATCCGGTCGCAGTGGCGCACGCGCTCGAAATCGATCTGTTCGGCGAGGGTGTCGCGCACCGGATTCACGTTGAGCGGATTGAACTGATACGGCGAGAGGGCGCGCTTGGCGAAATCGAACGCCCAGTAGGTGGGCGAGCCGTCCAGGCTCCAGCCGCCGCCCATGACGGTGGAGGGGGCGCGCAGCCAGGGGCCGATTCCCGCCAGCTCGGAAATGCCGCGCCAGAAGGCGGCAAGGCGCCGGCGCGCTTCGTCCGGCCCGCCGGCGGTGAGGCCGTCGGCAACCGCGGCGGCGTTCATCGCGCCCGCGCTGGTGCCGCTGATCGCCCGGATCACCACCCGGTCGTCCTGGAGCAGGCGGTCCAGGACGCCCCAGGTGTACGCGCCGTGGGCGCCGCCGCCCTGGAGGGCCAGATTGATCGGCTTGGGATCGGCCATGATCGCCTCGATCTCCGCACACGGGCCAGCGAAGCGGAACCACGTTCCATAATGACAGGATGCCACGTGCGCTTGCTCGCGCCCAAACGCACACCGTCGGGTTTCGTGCGCGCGCCCGCGCATGCCGCCCGGTGTTTCAGCATCAAAACATGTTGCCGAAGCCCGAAGAAGGATGCATTCGACACGCGCGGCGTGCGTCCAAGGTCGAGGTAAGTTTTCTGCCGTGTACTTCTCAGTTCATCTTATCCCGACCCGGCATTTTTTCGATCTTCACTCATGCGTCACCAATTCTTTCTTATTTTTTGGCCTACCCGGAAGACCAGTCCTTACCCTATGTTAATGTGTCGAGCAGCGATCGTGTCACCATCGCGGTAATGTTGCGGATAACGGGGGCAGCCCGGACGGTGGAACCGTGGAACCGTGTCGGCCCACGGCCGGGTAACCCCGCGATGGGACACGAGAGGGGCATCATGCCGAAGGTATATCCGGGCGAATTGAGCACGTGCGAGCTTCTAATCCTACGGATGCTCACGTACAGCTATTCGGCGCACGATATTGCCCGGGCCATGGGCATGTCGCACACGGCTGCGCAGGATGTGGTGGCCGAAATTCTCGCGAAACTCACGCGCGCGGAGCGCGCGGAGCAGGTGAGCCGGATGAACCGGCACAACGCGACGGCCGAAGAATCACGTTACCGCCATTGAGCCCGTGGCCTGCAATCGGACAAGGTACGGGCACAATCGCGCTTGTCGATCCTTGAGACCTTCAGCGCTTTCGCCCCCTCGTTCACAGGGCCTGTCGAGATCGAGGAAGATCTGTCGAGAGGCGTGACGCCTGCCTGCGATTTCCCAACTGGAACGCTCCAAGGTTGCCACCGTCAGGGAATGGGCCCGTTGTGCGAGCCGGACAACCGCGTGACCGGATCCGGATGCGCCAGCGCGCGCAACCGTTGCCACCCCGCCGTATCCCGGCTGGCCTCGCCGATATAATCCCGAATGTTGCGCCAGAGTGCAGCCGCTCCGACCAATTCCTCGGCAAGCAACGCCCGGTAGCGCGCGTCCGCCCGCGCCCATGCCCTGCGGCCGTGGTTGTAGACCAGAACACCCGCTGCCCGTTCGATATCGGTGTCCATTGGCCTGGTGCCTTTATCCGCCCAACCATCTTTGCTAGCTTGCGGGTGTAAAGGAGTTGACGCGATAACATGCGCTAAGTGGCGCTTCACTCAGGATGGGTAAAACGTCCGCTCGTGTCGCGTGCAATCTGGCCAACGCTTACAATGATGTCCTAAATGACAAGTTTTACTTTATGCGAAAGGCTAGGTCGGCTTGCGGATCTGACGGCGTCAGATGAAAAGCATTTGGACGGAATTGAGCACATCGAACGTACGGTCCCGGCGCGCACCGAGATACTGGATGCGCATACGGAAATGCAGTATCTACCGCTGGTCGTCGACGGCTGGACGGTTCAGTATCAACTTGCGCCCGATGGCCGGCGGACGGTGCACTGCATCGCCATCCCCGGCGATGTCGTGGACAACCCCTTGGGTCGTGCGGCGATGGCGACCTGTTCGTCGCAGGCCCTGACCGAGGCGACGCTGCGGTTTTACCCCATCGCGCCGCTGCGTGGTCTGATCCGGCGGGAGGCGCGGATCGCCGCGGCGTTCTTCGCCTGGGAGGCGTCCTACTTTGCCATGCTGCGGGGCCGATTGCTCCCGCTGACCCAATTCACCGCGTACGAACGGCTGGTGCATTTCTGCCTGGATCTGCTTGCTCGGCTGGAAGAGGTTGGTCTCGCCGAGAACGATACGTTCCCGCTGCCCATCAGCCAGGCGCTGATCGGGGACTACCTCGGCATGCACGAGGTCCACGTGAACCGCACCTTCCGGCGAATCGAGCGGGACGGCTACATCGAGCGGACGAAGGGCCATGTCCGGGTTTGCGATCGCGACGCGTTAAGCGCCATGATTGGATTCCATATGCTCGTCCCCGCGCCGATTGTGGACTGACGCGACCAAAAGGCACGTTTTTATTCGCACGGTGATATGATAACAAGGGCGGGCTTTGCGGAGACACCGGCCGCGTAAAAAGGCCGGCTGCTGGAGGGCGAAGAACACAACGATGATGGCACCTGCGTCCGGTGAAACGCCGAGCGACCCCGGCGAAGCGGATTCCCTGCCGGGGCCCACACCCATCGTGGGCATCGGGGCCTCGGCCGGGGGGCTGGAATCGCTGCAACAGTTCCTGGGCGCCATGCCAGCGGACAGCGGCGCCGCGTTCGTGGTGGTCCAGCATCTGCAGCACGGCCGGAAGAGCCTGATGCCGGCCATCATCGCGGATTTCACGCGGATGCCGGTGGTCGCGGCGGCGGATGGCCTGCGCGTCAACGCCAACACCGTCTATGTGCTGCCCGCGGACAACCTGCTTTCCATTCACGATGGGCGCCTCGTGCTCGAATGCTGGCCGGACGGGGAACCGCGGCGCTCGCCCATCGACGAGTTTTTCGACTCGCTGGCCAAGGATCAGGAGCGCAACGCTGTTGCCATCGTCATGTCGGGCGCGGGCAGCGACGGCACGCTGGGCGTGCGCGCGATCAAGGACCACGGCGGACTGGCCATGGCCGAGGCGTTGGCGGAGGGCCGGGCCACCGCGGGGTTCGCCAGCATGCCGGCGAGCGCCTGGGCGACGGGCGTGGTGGACTTCGTCCTTCCGGTTCACCAGATGCCCGCGCAGATCACCGAGTACGCGGCCCGGCTCGACGAGGTCTTCAACACAACAAGCACGAACATCGAGAGTGAAGCCGGGAAAGCGCTGCCCGAGATCCGGCAGCTCCTGCTCGACCGCAAGGGGCGGGACTTTCGCGACTATAAGCCGAACACCCTGATTCGGCGCACGGAACGCCGGATGCAGATCCTCCATCTGGATACGGCCGCGGCCTATCTTGACCGGCTGCGCAGCGATCCGACCGAACTGGAGCGTATCTCCAGCGAGTTCCTTATCGGCGTGACGCGCTTCTTCCGCGATCCCGAGGCGTTCGAGGCGCTCAAGACCAGGGTTCTGCGCCCCATTATCGCAAAACGCGAGGAGGGTGAGAACCTGCGTATATGGGTTGCGGGTTGTAGCACCGGCGAAGAGGCCTACAGCGTCGCGATCCTGGTGCAGGAGCTGCGCAAGGCACTGAACAGCTTTCTGCCGGTGCAGATCTTCGCCACGGACATTGACCGCGTGGCGATCGACAGCGCGCGGGTGGGTGTCTATCCGGAGTCCATTGCGGCCGACGTGACGCCCGAGCGCCTCGAAGGGTTCTTCAGGCACGAGGACGAGCACTACCGCGTGCACAAGGAGGTTCGCGATCTCTGTATCTTCTCCGAGCACGACATCACTCAGGATCCGCCATTCTGCCAGATGGACCTCATTGTGTGCCGGAACTTTCTGATCTACCTGGACAGCAGCTTCCAGAAGCGCTTCAACCCGATCATTCACTACGCCCTGCGCGAGGGCGGATATCTGTTTCTGGGCGCGTCGGAGAACGTTACCCAATACCGGAACCTTTTCGCGCCCGTCGATGAATCGCACCGGATCTTTCAGCGGCGCGACTCCGTTCCCCGCCCGCAGGTCAGCTTCCCGGTTCCCGCCTCGGTGTCGGCGGCGCACGGGGGAGGGAGCGTCGCACTGCCGCCGCAGCCGGCGTTTGGCCAGCGCATCGACCGGTTGGTTCTGGAGCGCTATGCGCCGCCGTACGTCGTCGCTGACGAGACCTTCGCCGTGGTGCATTTCTCGCACGGGACCGGTCTGTTCCTGGAACAGCCCGGCGGCGCGCCGCGCAGCAACCTTCTCGACCTGATCACGCCGGCCCTGCGCTCGGGCGTGCGCACGGCGCTGTACCGCGCGGTGCAGGCGCAGACCGAAACCGTGCAGCGTGACCTCGTGCTCAGCACCCAAAACGGCGAGACCCGTACGGACGTCGTGGTCACCCCGTTCAGCGAACACGACGATCGGCCCTATTACCTTGTTGTTTTCAACCACCGGACCGAAAATGCCCCCGCTGAACGGGTCGGCGAGCCGCCGACGGATATGGATTCCATTACCCCGGAGCATCGGGTGCGCACGCTGGAGCGCGAGCTGACCAACACGCGCGCCGACCTTCAGGCGACCATCGAAGAGCTGGAGACCTCCAACGAGGAACTGCAGTCCGCCAACGAGGAATTGCGCTCGATGAACGAGGAGCTGCAATCGGCGAATGAAGAGCTGCAGAGTTCCCAGCAGGAGGTTCAGAGCGTAAACGAAGAGCTGAATCAGAAGCTCGTCGAGCTGGATCGATTGAACGCCGACCTCAACAACCTCCTGGAAAGCACCGATATTGCCACGCTTTTCCTGGACGAGGATTATCGGATCAAGTGGTTCGCTCCGGCCACGCGGCGTCTGTTCAACCTTATGGACCGCGACGTGGGCCGGCCGATCACGGATATTGCGACCAAGTTCGACGATGGCAAGCTGCCGGCGGATCTGGAGCGTGCGCTGCGGGACGGACGCGTGCACCAAAGCACGGTTACGCTGGCGAGCGAGCCGGCGACCTACACCATGCGCGTTCACCCCTATCGCACATCCGAAGGCGCGATCGCCGGCGCGGTCATCACGTTCCAGGACATTACGGAGCTGACCGAATCGGGCCGGCGGCAGAACCTGCTTGTTGCCGCGCTCCAGCACCGGGTGCGCAACATCCTGGCGACGGTGCGCTCGCTGGCGCGCGAAACGCGTGAGCACAGCGATTCCCTGGACGCGTTCTTCGAGCGGTTCGACGGGCGCATGCGCGCGCTGGCGACCAGCGAGACCATCGTGGCGCGCACAAGCGAGGGCGTGGTGGATCTGTTCGAGCTGGTGCAGGAGGCGCTGCCGCGCGATCTGCATCTGGGCGAGCAGGTCAGCATCGCCGGCCCGCACCTGGAGCTCGCGCCGCGTGCCGGGCAGATGCTGGCGCTGGCGCTGAACGAGCTGGCGACCAACGCCATCAAGTTCGGCGCGCTCGCGGGTGACGGCGCGGTTCAGGTGAGCTGGTCGCTTGCGGATTCGCACGAAAACGACGAGATCCGCATCACCTGGGCGGAAACGGGGGTTGTATCGCTGGCGCCGCCGGACCAGCGCGGCTTCGGCCTGGCGCTGATCGAGGAGGGGCTGCCCTACGAGCTGGGCGGTTCGGCCAGCGTGAGCTTCGAGCCGGACGGCGTGCGCTGCCGCATCGCGATCCCCGCGGCGCGGAACCTTGCGCCCGCGCCGAACACCTCGGGCAGCGCGGGAGGGGCGTGATGACGGCGGACTTGTCGGCGTATCGCCTGTTGCTCGTGGAGGACGAGTTCCTGGTGGCGCGGCACATCGGGGCCGTGCTGACCCGGCTCGGGGCGCGCCTCGTCGGCCCCGTTCCGGATGTCGCGGGCGCGCGCGCGGCGTTCGAGCGCGAGAAGGTGGACGCGGCGCTGCTCGATATCCGGCTGGCCGAAGGCGATGTGTTCGGCTTTGCGGATACGCTTGCCGAAAACCGGGTGCCGTTCGTGTTCGTGACCGGCTACGACGGCGGGCAGCTTCCGGCGCGCTTCGCCGGCCACCCGCTGGTGGAGAAGCCGGTTGAGCCGTCCGATTTGCGCGATGGGCTGTTGCGCGTCCTGCCCGCCGTGCCCGCGGGCGGCGGGTGAGTCACGCATTCGGCACGAAGGTGCTTTCGGCGTATTCGGCCTCGTAGCGCTTTTTCTGCAGCTCGGCCGCCTTGATCACGTTGCGCATCAGGATCGCCACGGTGACCGGCCCGACGCCGCCGGGCACGGGCGTGATCCAGCCGGCGACCTCGTGGCAGGTGGCGTAATCCGCGTCGCCCACGACCTGCGTGCCGCCGTCCGGGCCGGTGATCTGGTTGATGCCGATGTCGATCAGGGCCGCACCCGGCTTCATCATGTCGCCCGTGATGAGCTGCGGCTTGCCCACGGCGACGAACACGGCATCCGCCCGGCGCGAGTGGACGGTGAGGTTGCGCGTCATGTGGTGGCAGACCGTGACGGTCGCGCCCTCGCTCATCAGCAGGAAGGCGATGGGCTTGCCCACGATCTCCGAGTGTCCGACCATGACGACCTCCAGGCCGGGCAGGTCGAGGCCGGTCTCCTTGAGCATCTCCACCGCCGCGACGGCCGTGCACGGCCCCAGGACAAGGTCGTCGTAGACGATGTTGCCGATCGAGGCCGGGTGCATGCCCTCCACGTCCTTCAGCGGATGGATCGCCGTCTGCAGCTCCTTGATGTCCAGGTGGTCGGGAACCGGACGCTGGACCAGGATGCCGGTGACCGTGGGATCGGTGTTCAGCACCCGGATGGTCGCCAGCAGCTCTTCGCGCGTGATTTCCGCGCTTAGATACCGGTCGTCGAACGCGACGCCCAGTTTCTCCGCCACGCGCTTCTGGTTGCGGACGTAGAGTTCGGCGGCCTCGGCGGCGCCGACCGCGAGCGAGACCAGGCGCGGCCGCCAGTTGGCTTCGGTCAGGCGCTCCACCCGCGGGGCGAGCTTCTCCCGGATTCCGCGGGCGACCCGGCGGCCGTCCAGGATCTTGTGGTCCACGTGCGCCTGATTCCCCGATTCCGCCATCGCCGCCGTGCCCGACATGCCGTCTCGCTCCTCTCATCGCCGGTGTGTGCGCCGTTCTGCCGCGGCCTGTAGCCCGCCGCGGCCAGACGACGCAAGGGTGGCCGCACGGCGAGGTTGCGCAAAAACCGGATGCGGCGCGGCCGTTCAGCCGAAGATCACATCGGGCAGCCAGGTCGCCAGGCTGGGGAAGAGCGCGAGCAGGAGCAGCCCCGAAAGCTGGATCAGCACGAAGGGGATGGCGCCACGGTAGATCGCCAGGGTCTCCACCGACGTTGGCGCGACTCCGCGCAGGTAGAACAGGGCGAAGCCGAACGGCGGGGTCAGGAACGATGTCTGCAGGTTCATCGCCATCATCACGCCCAGCCAGACGGGCGAGAGATCGCTTTGCAGCAGCGCCGGCGCGACCATGGGCACCACGACCAGGGTGATCTCGATGAAGTCCAGGAAGAAGCCCAGGAAGAACATCACCACCATGACCACGATGATGCCCCCGGTGAGGCCGCCCGGCATGTTGGTGAGCGCCTCGTGCACCATCTCCTCGCCGCCCAGGCCGCGGAAGACCAGGGAGAACACGGTCGCGCCGACAAGGATGACAAAGACCATCGAGGTCACCGACATGGTGCTGCGCACCACGCGGGTGAGGATGCCGCGGTTGAAGACGCGCACCAACGAGGCGGCGAGGCCCCAGAACAGCACCAGGCACCCCATGCCCGCGGCGACGATGCCGACCCAGTCGCCCAGGGGAATGCTGTCGCGCTTGACGCGCAGGTCCACCTGCGCCTGGAGCGTCAGGACCAGGACGAGGCTGGCGAAGGCGAGGATCATGGGCCAGGGCGAGCCGTCGTCGAGCAGCCGCGAGATGGGCCCGCGCGGGCCGGCCGGCGGGGTTTCCGCGCCCAGGCGCTCCAGCTCGGTGATGCGCAGCCCCGCCAGCAGCGTGGCCCCCATCGCGCCCACCGACGCGGCCTCCGTGGGCGTGGCCACGCCGGCGAGGATCGAGCCCAGCACGGCGACGATCAGGATCACCGGCGGGATCAGCGCGCGCAGCACCTGCCGGAGGAGCCCGCCGCTTTGCTCGGATTCGTCGCGCGGCACCGGCGGCGATGTCTCCGGACGCAGCCAGGCGATGAGGATCTGGTAGGCGATGTAGAGGCCCACCAGCATCAGACCGGGCAGAAGCGCACCGGCGAAGAGGTCGCCCACGGAGACGGGGTCCGGCGACCAGTTCCCCATGGCGCGCTGGGCCTTGGTGTAGGCGTTGGAAATCTGGTCGCCCAGGAGCACCAGCACGATCGACGGCGGGATAATCTGGCCCAGGGTGCCCGAAGCGCAGATCGAACCGCACGCCAGGCTCGGGGCGTAGCCGCGCCGGAGCATCGTGGGCAGGGAAAGCAGGCCCATGGTGACCACGGTGGCGCCCACGATCCCGGTGGACGCCGCCATGAGCGCGCCCACCACGGCCACCGAGATGCCCAGGCCGCCGCGCAGGTTGCCGAAGAGCTTGCCCATGGTGTCGAGCAGCTCCTCGGCCACGCGCGAGCGTTCCAGCATCACGCCCATGAAAATGAACATGGGCACCGCGATCAGGACCACGTTGGTCATCGCGTTGCCGTAGATGCGCGAGGGCAGGGCGCCGAAAAAGGACATGTCGAACACGCCCGCGGCCCAGCCCGCCAGGGCGAAGATCAGGGCCGTCCCCGCCAGGGTGAACGCCACGGGAAAGCCCGCGAGCAGAAACCCGCAGACCACGACGAACATGGCGATGTCGAGGATTTCCTGAAGCGGCATGGTGCTCCGCTCGCGCGATGGGACGAAAGCCGGTGGACTGGCGGCGGGGTCAGGCGCCGGTGCCGGCGGCGTTTTCCGATTGGCGCGCCCGGCGCTCGGCGGGCAAGGGTGGCGGGGTCGTGCCCGCGAGGCGGAGGATCGAGCGCAGCGCCAGCGCGATCCCCTGCAGCGCCATGAGCGCGGTGAAGATCAGGATGACCGTCTTGAGCAAGTAGACGCCCTGGATGCCGCTGGCCTCGATGGAGCCTTCGCGCACCGCCCAGGCCTTGGTGATGTAGGGCCAGGAATAGATCGTGATGAGCGTACACACGGGCAGCAGAAAGAGCACGACCCCGGCGAGATCGACCACCGCTTGCCGGCGCGCGGCGGCCTCCCGGTAGAACACATCGACGCGCACGTGCTCATTGTAGAGCAGCGTATAGCCCGCACCCAACATGAACATGGTGCCATGCAAATAGATGATGAGTTCCTGGAGGTAGAGGGCGCCCACGCCGAAGACATAGCGCAGCAACACCACCAGGAACTGCACCAGCACCATGGCCAGGGCCAGCCACGCCACGCCCCGACCGATGCGGTCGTTGAACGCGTCGATGGCGGCGGTGATCCGGGCAAGCGTGCTCAGCCGCGCGGTCCTCACCACGACAGTCCCCCGTGCGTATTCGGCACACGTCCCGCAACCGCCCCCGCGCGCCGGCGGGGCGCGGGGGTGCGACGCGCCGCAGGGCCGCACCGTCTGTCCCGACGGTGCGGCGCGGCAACGCGGCTTCGGGCCTCGTGCACCGCGTTACTTTGCGTAGGTGAAGGGCAGGCTGCGGGCGTTCATGTAGCCCTGCTGCGAGTACTTCATCCAGGCGATCTGGTTCCGGCGGAAATTGACGAAGCTGTCGTAGACGCGCTTGACGATACCGCCTTCCTTGCCGACGTCGCTCATCACGTCCGCCGAGGCCTCGCCGAGCTGCTGCAGAACGGTGTCGCTGAACTTGTGCAGCTCGACGCCGTGCTCGTTGCGCAGCTCGTCCAGTGCGCCGCCGTTGCGCGCGTTGAACTCGGCCAGCCCGGCCATGTTCTCGGCGTCGCAGGCGTTCTTGATGATCTGCTGGTCCGAGGGCGAGAGCTTGTCCCAGACCTTCCGGTTCATGCCCATGGACAGCGTGGTGCCCGGCTCGTGGATGCCGGGCCAGTGATAGTGCTTGGTGATCTTGTAGAAGCCGAAGGCCAAGTCGTTCCAGGGGCCAACCCACTCGGTGCCGTCGATGTTGCCCGACTGCAGCGCGGGGAAGATGTCCTCGCCGGCGAGTCCCACCACGGAGACGCCGATCTGGCGCAGCACTTCACCGCCCAGCCCGGGCATGCGGAATTTCAGGCCCTTCATGTCCTCGAGCTTGGTCACCGGCGACTTGAACCAGCCGCCCATCTGGACGCCGGTGTTGCACGCGGCGAAGGGTTTGATCCCGAAGTCCGCGGCGAGTTCGTCCCAGAGCTCCTGGCCGCCGCCGTGGTGGATCCAAGCGTTCATCTCCTGCGCCGTCAGGCCGTACGGGACCGCGGCGAAAAAGGAGAACGCCTTGGACTTGCCCTGCCAGTAATACTCGGCGCCGTGGTACATGTCGGCGGTTTCGCTGGAAACCGCGTCGAAGGCCTCAAGCGCGGGGACGATTTCGCCCGAGCCGAAGACCTTCACCGAAATCCGGCCATCGGTCATGTCGGTGATGCGCTTGGCCAGCCGCTCCGCGGACGTGCCCAGACCCGGGAAGTTCTTGGGCCAGGTCGTGACCATCTTGAGCTGCATCTTGTTCTGGGCGATGGCCGGGGCGGGCATCGTACCCGCCGCGGCTGCCGAGCCGGCGACCGCCGTGGCCGTGCTGCCGCGAAGGAACGCGCGACGATCCATGCTTTACCTCCCTGCAAGATCCGTTGCGGCCATATGCTTGGCGGCCGGCCGAGAATCCCGCCGCCTTGTTGTCGAGCCGGGCGGAGTGTATGGAGGGGTAATGGATGACGCAAGCCGCGCCCCTGGATTGTCGGTCATGCGGCGAAGGATCGCCATCCGGCCGGTGTCAGGCGTTCCAGCCCATTAAAGCGCGACTTGTAGGCCATTTTCTGCGAACCGGCGACCCAGTACCCCAGATAGACGTAGCGGCCGCCCCAGGCGGCCGTGGCGCCGATGAGCCAAAGGACCGTGTAGGTGCCCAGGCTGCGTGCGGATTCGCCCGGATCGAAGTAGGTGTAGACGGCGGAGGTGCCGTCGTCGAGGAGGTCGAACAGGCAGGCGCCCACCAGGCTGCCGGCCGCGTCGCGGAATTCGGCGATGCGCGTGGACACGGCCGTCTGCTCCACCATGTCGCGGTAATCGCTCTCGCCCATGTCGGCCATTTCGCCGTCCCGGTGCCGTGCCCCGAGATAGCGCGCGAACACCGCGTATTGCTCCACGCTGGCCCGGGCGGGCGCGACCGTCACCGTGACATCCGTGTTGCGGCGCAGGATCCGTCGTTGCGACTTGGACGGGACGTGCTGGTGGGTGTCCACGCGCACCGGCACGCAGGCGTCGCAGCCCCGGCACGCCGGGCGGTACGCGAACATGTGGCTACGCCGGAAGCCGGCGCGCGAGAGTTCGGCGTGTTCGGCCTCGGCGTCGCTGCCGCTGAGGTCGGTGATGACCTTGCGCTCCTGGCGGCCGGGCAGGTACGGGCAGGGCAGCTCGCGCAGCACGTAGAACGGCTTGGGCGCACGGCCGGGGCCAAACGGCGGCGGATTGCCGTTGCCGATCGAGCGGCGGTCGGTCATGGCGCGCTCACTGCGGTTTGGATCGAAGGATCGCCGACAGTTTGCCGTACACGGCCGCCGAAGGCCACCGTTCGCGTGCTGCGCGCGCCTTCCGCTATTGGTCGGTGTCCTCCTCGTCCATGATGCTCGGGCCGGTGCGCGAGGCCGGCTCGGTCTCGCCCGCGTCCGGGTTCTCCACGGCGATGATGCTGCCGTCCGGACCACGGCGCACGCTCACGCCGTCCGCCGCGCGCGCCTCCTCGGGCTTGACGTAGCGCAGCAGGATCGCGATGCGGCGGTTGCGCGGGCTCGTCGGATTGTCCGGCAGAAGCAGGTTTTCGTCTGCGCGCCCCGCGACTTCCGTGACGCGGTCCGGCTGAAGCCCGTTGTTGACCAGGACGCGCCGGCTCGCATTGGCACGGTCGGCAGAGAGCTCCCAGTTCGAATAGTCGTTCCGGTTGCGGAATGGTGCGGCGTCGGTGTGCCCGGTGATCTCCACCTCGTTGGGAAGGCCGCGGATGACCTCGGCGACCCGCCCGAGAAGCCGCTGCGTGCGGGGAAGGGGTTCCGCACTGCCGCTGGCGAACATGGGCTTGTCGAGCTGGTCGACGACCTGGATCTTCAGGCCGTCGTCGGTCTGCTGGACGCGCAGGTTGTCGGAAAGCTCGGTCAGCCCGGGCTGCTTCATCGCCTCCTGAAGCTTCCGCTTCGCCGCTTCGAATGCGTCGCGCTGCTTCGCGCGGAGCTTTTCTTCCAGCTCGGCCTTGGTCTGGCCCTCCGCGTCCCCCTTTTCGGCTTTGTTCACGTTTTCGGGCGAGCCGAGCTGGTCCGCCGGCGGCAGCTTGATGTTGATCCCGAGGGGCGCGCGCCGGTGGACCAGCGCGCCGTCCTTGGCCACCGTCTGCCCTGAGAGCATGCCGCCCCCGCCGCTGGTGCTCTTGCTCACCGAGGTCGGGGAAAAATAATCCGCGATACCGTCGCGCTGCTCTTCGGTTGTCGCATTGAGCAGCCAAAGCATGAGGAAAAACGCCATCATGGCCGTGACGAAGTCGGCATAGGCGATCTTCCAGGTCCCGGCGTGCGCCTCCTCCTCACCGCCTTTCTTCTTTTTCTTGATGATGATGGGTTGTTTTTCGTCGTCCTTTCCGGCCATGACCGGGCCCTTGCCACCGTCTTCCGCACGCGGGCGGAGAGTCCCGCCCGCGCCCTTAAGACCGCGTTAAACCTGCCTGCGCTCGGCCAAGGTTCGGGCGGGCGATGCCGGTGGCGGGCATCAGCTTTGCGTCGGTCCGTCGCTGGACAGTGTGGACAGCACGCGTGTGCGGAAGCCGCCGGACTCGAGATTCTCGATGATCTCGCGCACGTGCTCGCGGTTGCGCGTCTCCACGACCGTATCGACCTCGGCCTTGCGCACGGGCACGTCGTGGAAAAGGCGCTGGTGATAGACCTCGACGATGTTGGCGCCGGTCTCGCCGATGATGCCGGAGAGCTTGGCGAGCACGCCGGGGGCGTCGTTGATCTCGATGCGCAGGCTCACGAGCCGGCCCTCGCGGACGAGGCTGCGCGTGAGCACCGAGGCCAGAAGCCGCGTGTCGATGTTGCCGCCGCAGATGACGAGGCCGACCTTTTGTCCGCGGAACCGCTCGGGATCCATGGCGAGCGCGGCAAGCGGCGCCGCACCGGCGCCCTCGGCGATGACCTTTTGATAGTCCGCCAGCGTGGCGACAGCGTTCTCCAGGGTCGCCTCATCGGCGAGCATAATCGCTTCGACATGGCGCTCGACGATCGGACGGGTGAGCGTGCCGGGGCGCTTGACTGCGATGCCGTCGGCGATGGAGGCGCCGCCCGAGGTGGGCGCCTGACCGTGGATTGCCTGGTACATGGACGGGAAGAGTTCGGCCTCGACGCCATAGATCTTGACGGCCGGCTTGATCGCCTTGGCTGCCAGCGCTGTTCCGGAGATGACGCCGCCGCCGCCGATGGGCACGATGATGCTGTCCAGATCAGGCTGATCGGCAAGCATCTCCATGCCGACGGTGCCCTGGCCGGCGATCGTCGCCGGGTCGTCGTAGGGATGCACGAAGGTCAGCCCCTCGGCGTCCATGAGTTCGCGGGCCTTGTCCCCGGCCTCGTCGATCGTTGGGCCGGTCTGCACGACGCGCGCGCCGAAGCTGCGGGTGCGCTCGACCTTGCTGAACGGGGCCGTCGCCGGCATGACGATGGTCGCCGGGATGCCCAGCCGCTGCGCATGATAGGCGACGCCCTGGGCGTGGTTGCCCGCGGACATGGCGATCACGCCGGTCCGCTTCTGCGCTGCGGAGAGGCTGAGCAGCTTGACGTAACTACCCCGATCCTTGAACGAGCCCGTATACTGCTGATTCTCCAGCTTGAGATAGAGTTCGCAGCCGAACATGGCCGACAGCCGCGGCGCGGAAATCAGCGGCGTGCGGACGACCTGGCCCTCGAGCTGGCTCGCGGCGGCCCGAATCTGGTCCAGGCCGACGCCGAAGTCGGTGGCGTCGTTCATGATGGGCGCTCCCTGGGGCGCGGGTTGAGGCTCCGGTCCGGCGCCGACGGCGCGTGCCGGGTCACTGTGGCGCAGGGGTTAGCCGCAGAACCTCGGCATCTTCTTGCGTCTCGCCGACAAGTTTTACGTAGCGCCCGCCGCGCCAGTCCTCGGCGAAACCGGCGTAATGCCGCGAGAGGGGGTTGCCGGACTGGCCGTCCGCGATCATGAAACGCGAGCTTGCCGGTGGCTGCGAGAGGTCGTGCAGCGCGCGCAGTCCGGGGCCGTGGACGTGCTCGTAGCGCTGCCGGGGTCCGTTGCCGGTGTAGGTCGCGCCGCCCCGGTTGACCGTCTCGTCGCCCCCGCTAGTGGCAACCGGATGCTCGAACAATCCGCCTATGACGGGGATTCGCGACAGCGCCGGGTGGGGCAGCCGCGCGCGGTGCGCGTCGCCCCAGGCCCAGCTTTCCATGTCGTTGCCGTAGGCTTCGGCGAGGTCGGTGAGCGCCTGTTCCAGGGCCACCTGCACCTGGTCGCTGCAGCTTTCGGTGACCTCGCGCGTGTCCACGTTATCGCAAAAGTCGGACTCGCGCGTGAGGATCCGCTTGAGCCGGCGCGGATCGGGACGCCGGAATTCGCCGAAGAGCCCGCCCAGCTCGTCCTTGAGCAGCTTGCGGTTGAGCACGTCCATCCACGCCACGAAGATCAGTGGCTCCGGTGCCGTGCGTGCCATGGTCCCGTCCCAGTCTCGAAGCATCTCGACAGCCGTGCGCCCGCGCTCGGTGCGCCCGCCGTGCCTGAGCAGCACGGGCAGGAGAATCCGCGCGGCCGGGCTCTTCACGTCGAGCTGGATCTGCGCCATGGCATCCAGGCTTGCGTTCGGCCCGGCTTTGTCGAGCAGCGTGCGGATGCGGTGGGCGCGGAACGGCGGCGGCCAGTTGGCCGCGATGCTGTACGGGTAGGCATCCGGCACAAGCTTGTTGTTGGCGTTCACCAGGCGTCCGTCCGCCGGGTTCTGCGTTCGCGGCAGCGCGTCCACCGGGATCAGGCCGTTCCAGTCGTAGTCGCCCGTCCAACCGGGAACGGGACGGGTCCCGTTGCCACGTTTGCGCACGGGCACGTGGCCCGGCGCGGCTACGGCCGTGTTGCCCTGATCGTCGGCCAGAAAGATGTTCTGCTGCGGGCTTCCCACGACATCCAGGGCGTCCAGGGCGGCGTCCACACCCGCCGCATGGTTGACCCGGCGAATCGCATCCAGCGTGCGGTCGCGCGCACTGAGACCGGTCCAGGCGAGGGCAACCACCTTGTCCTGCCCGGCGACGAGGCGATCGGCGCTGTCAACGGCATCGGAAATGACCGGTCCGTGGCGCGTGCTGCGAACCTTGAGCGTTTCGGGCGTATCCCGGCCGGCGACGGGGATCGTCTCTTCGCGCACCTCGAACGGCGCGCTGCCCGTGGGCGTGACGTAGCGCTTCGGATCGCCCGGCGCGAGCTTTTCGATGAACAGGTCCTGGGTGTCGCTGTGCGTCGTGGTCAGGCCCCAGGCGAGGTGACGGTTCCGGCCCAGGATCGTGAAGGGCACGCCCGGGGCGGTGGCGCCCACGAGCGTCTGCTCGGGGGTTTCGATGCGCGCCAGATACCAGTAGCCGGGCGCGCGCAACGCGAGGTGCGGATCGTTGGCGAGAATGGTGCGGCTCTCGGCGGTTGCGGGCCCGTTGAGCGTCCACGCGTTGGAGGCGGACTTGGGTTCAAGCTCCCAGGGCAGCAGGTTCGCCAGATCCTTTAGGGGAACCCCGCGTGTCGCGCGCTGGATCGTCTCGATCGTGGGCGAGCCCGCGCCGGCGCCGTCGCCGTAAAGCAGCGCCAGGCGCCTGTCCGTGAGCTTTTCCGAAACCCGCGCGCGCTCGATCTCGCTGCGCCAGTTGCCGGAAAGCTGCAGCGCCATGAGCTGGCGCCACGCCAGGCTGTCCGCGGGTTTCCACCGCTCCGGGCTGTAGCGCAGGATCTGGAATTCCAGGGGCAGCACCGGATCGGTGTCCAGGAACGCATTGACGCCGTCCGCGTAGGCGCGAAGGGCCGCGCGCGTCTCCGCGGACAGGTTGTCGAACTGTGCCTGGGCGCGCGATTGAAAACCCAGAATGCGCATGAATTTGTCGATGCCCAGCACCGCCGGCCCGACTTGTTCGGCGAGGCGGCCGGCGGCGGCGCGCCGGGTCAGTTCCATTTGGAACAACCGGTCCTGCGCATGGAGAAACCCGAGCGCGGTGTAGGCGTCGTCGAGACTTTGCGCCTTGATGGTGGGTATGCCGCGGTCGTTGCGTGCCACCCGGACGGGCTGTTCCAGGGCGGGCAGGGTAATCCGCCCCGTCGTCTGCGGCAGCGATTGCAGCAGATACGCGTAGGCGCCGGCGGCGGCCAGAATGACGACCACGGCCGTGCCGGCCAGGCTGATAAGGAGCCAGCGGATGCGTCTGGACATGACCGAGAGATGGCTGATTCCTCTGGCGCCGGCAAGTCGACCCGTTCCATCGGCCCGCCGAGGGCGGTATGTTTGACCTGAAGGTATCATGCTGACGTCAAGGCCATGAGCGAAACCGCGAACCGCGAACCGCGACTCTTCACACGCACCCTCGCCAATCTCGCAGGTGCCTGGCGCGAGGTCTCCGCCGGGGCCGCACGGACGGTCGAGCGGGTCACGCCGGATAGCCGGCGCAACGAAGTCGACGGGCTGCGCTGGCTGATGCAGGCCTGCGTCGAGGCGCGGGGCGGCGAGGTCTCCGCGCGCGGCCGGGCAGCCGAGCTGGGCCGGCGCTACCTCGCCATGACCCCGGAGCAGCGGCTGACGTTCTTCACCCTGCTGGCTCAGGAGTTCGGCTGCCGCAGCGATGCCGTCGAATCCGCCATCGACGCCTATCACGATGCGGCGGACGCGAGCACGCGCGTGCGGGCGGAGACCCGGCTGCGCCGGGCGCTCGAGCCGCAGCGTGTGACCATTCTCCGCCAGTTCCACGCCATCCCGGACGGCACCAAGTTCCTCGTGGACATGCGCGCGGAGCTGCTCAAACACGTTGGCGCGCATCCGGAACTGAAGCGGCTCGACGACGATCTGCGCGATCTGTTGATCGCGTGGTTCGATGTAGGTTTCTTGGATTTCCAGCAGATTACGTGGCATTCTTCAGCCGCGTTGCTGGACAAGCTGATCGCCTATGAAGCGGTCCATGAAATCCGCGACTGGGACGACCTGCGCGACCGCCTGGATTCGGACCGGCGCTGTTATGCCCTCTTCCATCCGCGCATGCCGGAAGAACCGCTGGCGTTCATCGAGGTCGCGCTGACGCGCAGCATGGCCGCCAGTGTGCAGCGGCTGCTCGATGACGAAACACCACCGGACGATCCGGGTCAGGCGCGCGCCGCCATCTTCTACTCGATTTCCAACACCCAGCAGGGACTGCGCGGCATTTCCTTCGGCGATCACCTGATCAAGCAGGTCGTGGGCCGGCTGCACCAGGAGCTGCCGCGCCTCGAGGTCTTCGCGACATTGTCGCCGATCCCGGGTTTCCGCGAATGGCTGGCGCATGTGCCGCCGGCCACGGTGCGCGCGCTCAGCGATGAGGACGAGCGGCGTGCGTGGGCGGAGCTGGCGGGGCACAACGACCCGGCCACGGCCCTGATCACCCTGGTGGAGCGCCTCGCCGACGAGGGGGCGGGCTCGGATACGCTGGCGAGTGCGCTGAAGGCCCCCTTGATGCGGCTGTGCGCGCGCTACCTTCTTACGCGGCGGAACGACGGCTTTCCGCGGGACCCCGTGGCGCGCTTCCATCTCAAGAACGGCGCGCGGCTGGAGCGGTTGAACTGGCTGGGCGACGTTTCTGCCAAGGGGATGCGGCAGTCAGCGGGGATGATGGTAAACTACCGTTACCACCTTGGGGAAATCGAATCCAACCACGAGGCGTACATGCGGGAAGGCCGGATCACGCTGGGGTCGGACGTCCAGAGCCTTTTGCGCGGATGGAAGGATCCGGACGGCACGCCGCTGCGCAATCTGGCGGCGCGCTAGCGGGGTGCCGGGGCAGGCCGTATCGGCTGTGAACGCCTGCTGTAGACGCCCGCTGTGTGGTTTTGTAGACGATATAATCTTCCACGAGGTTGCAGGGGCCTCGGCCCACGCCGGTGTCGTTCGGTGCGGGCAGATGCGTTCACGGCGCGACGAACAGGGATCGGGGCGATGACCGAGGCAGCCGCCGAGCGCGAGGGGCGCGCGCGATTTGCCAGCGTGGCCGATGCCGTTGCCGCACTGCGGCCCGAGGCGCCGGTGCACTGCCTGCGCCCCCACGCGGCCCGGCGCGCGGCGGCGGAGTTCGTTTCGGCATTCCCGGGCCGCGTGCTCTACGCGGTGAAATGCAACCCGCATCCAGCCCTGCTTGACGCCCTCGCGGCCGGCGGCATCCACGGCTTCGACGTGGCCGCCATGCGCGAGGTCCGGCAGGTGCAGCGGCTGCTGCCGGGCGCGCGCTGTTATTTCATGAATCCTGTGAAGGCGCGTTCAGCGATCGAGACGGCATACCGCGATGGCGGCGTGCGCCATTTCGTCGTCGATCACCCCACCGAACTGGGCAAGCTCGTGGAGATCCTGGGGCGCGATCCGGAGGTGACGGTCGTGGTGCGCATGACCACCTCGGCCACCGGCGCGGCGATCCACCTGTCGGACAAGTTTGGCGCCGGCCAGGCGATGGCTGCCGAGATCCTGGGTGAGGCGGCGGCCCTGGGCTTTCGGCCGGGGCTCGGCTTCCACGTCGGATCGCAATGCACCGTGGCCGACGCGTACCGCGCGGCGCTGGCGAACGCCGCCGGCGTCGCCGATGCAGCCGGCGTGCGCCTGCAGTGCCTGGATGTCGGCGGCGGATTTCCCGCCACCTACGCGGGTCCCCCGGCGCCTCCGCTGGCCGCCTTCGTCGACGCGATCCGCGAGGGTCTGGCGGCGCTCGACCTGGCCCCCGATGCGGAAATCCTGGCGGAACCCGGGCGCGCACTGGTCGCGCATGCGAGCACGTTGATCACGCGCGTCCAACTGCGCAAGGGCGGTCGACTTTACATCAACGACGGTGTCTACGGCAGTCTGTCGGAGGCCAAGCTCGCCCGGATCCCGTTGCCCGCCCGGCTGATCCGACCCGACGGGGCGCCCGCATCGGAACAGCGCGCCTTCGAACTCGCCGGCCCCACATGCGATTCCCTGGACATCCTGCCCGATCCGGTTACGCTTCCGACGGATGCCGACGAAGGCGACTGGATCGCCATCGATGCGCTCGGCGCCTATTCGACCGCGCTCGCCACGGACTTCAATGGCTGTCAGCCCGAAACTTTCATCGAGGTCGCCGACGAGCCGCCCGCCCGGGTATGACGCCGCCCGCCCGCCGGCAAAGGGCGCGCAGGTGGAATGTCTGGGAGCGGCGCGCGAGTTGCCGTTACCGCCGTTCCGGCCGAGCCGTCTCTGGCGGCCGGCGGATCTGCAGACCATGCGCAACTATCTGCGGCGGCCCCATCACGATCTGGCCCCCTGGCGATGTCAGCGCATCTGGCTCGATGTGGCCGGGGGCGACCGGCTCGCCGCCGCACTGCATGCGCGCGAGCGCATCGGCCACGCGCCCCTGGTGGTGCTCATCCACGGCCTGACGGGGTGCGCGGATTCGCACTATCTGCGCGCCAGTGCGCACGCCTGGTTGAGCGACGGGTTTCCGGTGTGCCGGCTCAACCTGCGCGGGAGTCCACCGTCGCGGCCCGCCTGCCAGGGCCACTACCACGCCGGCCGGAGCGCCGACATCGCCGATGCGCTAACCGGGCTCATGGCGCACTGCCCGGAAATCGCGCGCAGCGGCGTGGTGCCGGTCGGCTATTCCCTGGGCGGCAACATGCTCATCAAGTTCCTGGCGGAGACGGGGCGGCGCTTTCCGGTACGGGCCGCCGCGTGCATCTCGGCGCCGATCGACCTTGCCGCCACCTCGCGCCGGTTTCACGCCCCCCGGAACTTGATCTACCATCGCTGGCTGCTGCGCCGACTCAAGATCGAGGCGACGCAGCCGCCGGCCGCGCTGAGCCGGCGCGAGCGGGCGGCCATTGCGCAGGCGCGCAGCGTCTACGCCTTCGACGACGGCTTTATCGCCCCGCACCACGGCTTCGCCGACGCCATGGACTACTATGCCCGATGCAGCGGCGAGCAGTTCCTTCCGGGTGTCGCGGTTCCCCTCCTGGCCATCCATGCGGCCGACGACCCCTGGATTCCCGTCGCCGCGTATCGGCGAACGCCGTGGGCCCAGAATCCAAACATCGGCGCCGCCCTGACGGCGCGCGGCGGCCACGTCGGCTTCCACGCCCGCGACCATGCCGTCCCTTGGCACGATCGCGCAGTGATGGCGTTCACTCGGACAGTACTCAGCGGTTGAGGGCGCTCGCGGGGACAGGCCTTAACCGCCGAAGAGCCGGATCCCGGCCGTCTCCAGGAGCATCCGGCTGCCCATGACGCACAGGAACCCGGCGAACAGGGCGCGCAGGGCCGGTTGGGGAATGGCGTGTGCCACCCGTGCACCCAGGGGCGCGATCAACACGGTGGTGGGTACGATGGCGGCGAACGCTACGGGATTGACGAACCCCAGTGAGAACGGCGGCAGGCCGGGGACGTTCCACCCGGCGATCATGAACCCGATCGTTCCCGGGACGGCGATGATCAGCCCGATCGCCGCCGAGGTGCCCACGGCGTAGCGCATGGGATAGCTGCACAGGCTCAGGATGGGCACGGAAAGCGAGCCGCCGCCGATGCCCATCAGGGACGAGATCAGGCCGACGATGACGCCCAGCACGCTCTTGATCGGCTCGCCCGGAAGCCGCTCGGCCAGGCGCGCCCGGTTGCCCAGCGTGGCCATGTAGATCGCGACGAGGATCGCCACACATCCGAAGATGCCTGTCAGCACCCGCCCGGTGACGAAGCCGGAGACGGCGCTGCCCAGGGCGACGCCGGCGAGCACGGCCGGGCCCCACCGGCGCAGGAGTTCGCCGTCCACCGCCCCATGACGCTGGTGCGCGCGTGTGGAGCGCAACGCCGTTGCCACGATGGTCGCCAGGGACGTGCCCACGGCGACGTGCATGCGCACCTCGGGCGCGCTTTCCATGAACCGCAGTACCTCGAACACCGCGGGCACGATGACGATTCCGCCGCCTACGCCGAGTAGGCCCGCGATGAACCCGGCCACAACGCCGGCTCCCGCCATGGCGAGCGCGAGCACGGCGAGTTGGATGACATCCCCCGAAAGCATCTCCATGGCCGGGGGCCTGTAGCAAATCGCCAAGCGCGCGGTCACGGCGTTTTTTAACCCCTTGCCGGGGGTGCGACGCCATGGCTGCGCCCGGTTGCGTGCCACGGATTCGCCATACCACGGGCATGGCCAGACCCGGCCGTGTTAGGCTACACAGCGCAGTCAGGCCCGCCCAAAGGCAGGGCTCCGGATGAGGCCGAAACCCAGGAGCGATCCCGTGGCAGCAGACCATCGCGGCGCACGCCCCAACGCGTCCGCCGGTCCCGATACCGGCCCCCCGGGCCGGCCCGCCATGCCCGTGGCCGGCGGCGGCTCTTCCGGTGCGGTCAAGCGCCAGGGCGTGAGCGTCGGCGGCGGTGGCCGGCGCGCCGCAGCCGCCGCAACAACGGGCCCGGCCCATGGGCAGGCGCGCGCCGACGGCGATCTCGTTGTCGGCGAGGGCGTGCACGTGACCGGCCAGATCACCGCCTGCGAACGGCTGATCGTCGCCGGTCGGGTCGAGGCGGAACTGCCCGCGGGCACGCTGGAAATCCGCGAAAGCGGCGTCTTCCACGGCGAGGCCAGGGTGCATGCGGCCGTGATCGCGGGCGCGTTCGACGGCACCCTCTCGGTGTCGGGCGGTCTGGTCCTGACGGAAACGGCGCGGGTACGCGGTCACATCCGATACGCCACGCTTGAGGTCGCCTCGGGCGGAGAACTGCGCGGCGACGTCGACCGGCTGGACGACCCGGCTGCCGGCGAGTCGCCGGGGGAGTCCCGCGAGCCGGAGCGGCCCGCGGTCAAGGCGTGACAGGGAAGGAGCGGTCCCGGTGATCGGTACATGGGGGGTCCTGGGTGGGCTCGGTGGCCTCTACGGCGCCGTCGCGCTGGGCATGTACGCGGCCCAACGGCAGATCCTCTTTCCGCGCACGACGCGGCCGCCCGACCCCGAGCTGGCGAAGGCCGCCGGGATGGAAACCGTCACCATCCCTGGCCACGACGGCCTGCCGATGCAGCACTGGTACCGGCCAGCGCAGCCCGGTGTGCCGACCGTGGTGGTGTTTCACGGCAATGCGGGCACGGTGGGCGATCGCGTGGCCAAGCTGCAGCCCCTGCTGGACGCCGGCTTCGGTGTCTTGCTGGCGGAGTACCGCGGCTATGGCGGCAATCCCGGCCGGCCCACCGAGGGGCACCTCCTGGGCGATGCCGAGGCGGTGCTGGCCTGGCTCGCCGAGCGCGGGATTCCGGCCATGCGCACGGCGCTCTATGGCGAATCCCTGGGCACCGGGGTGGCCGTGGCCATGGCCGCGCGACGCAGCGTGGGGGCGGTGGTGCTGGATGCCCCGTTCACCTCGATCGCCGAGGTGGCCCAGCGGCACTACTGGTATGTGCCCGCGAAGTGGCTGGTGCGCGACCGCTTCGATTCCGTGCGACGCATTTCCGAGGTGGCCGCGCCGGTCCTGGTGTTGCACGGTCGCCGAGACCGCGTCGTGCCGCTGGGCTTCGGCCGCCGGCTTTTCGCCGCGGCGAACGAGCCCAAGCAGGTGTGGATCGCGTCCGAGGGCGGCCACATGGACCTTTGGGACCACGGCGCCGATCGGGTGGTGGTCGAATTCCTGGCGGGATGGCTGCCCATCGCCGCGCACGCGATTCAGGGCTGCGCCCCGCCGTTCTGCTCGGCCGTGCCGCGATAGGCCGCCAGCGCGGCCGGGGTGTCCAGGTCCAGTGCAATTCCCGGGTCGGGCACGGGGACGGCCGCCACGTCTTCGGCATGCTCGCGCAGCACGCCGCGCGCGCCAACGTCACCGCCGCAGGCGCGCAGCTCGGGGAAGAAGCGCCGGGCGAAAAGCACCGGGTGCCCGCGCACCCCGGCGTTCTCCGGAATGCAGATCGTACGCCCGCCGGGTGGGTCGAATGCGGCCATCAAGGCTCCGACCGTGCCGGCACGCACCGCCGGCATGTCGCCGGGCAGCACGAAAACGCCGTCGAGCCCGTCGGGCAGCGCGCCGATCCCGGTGCGGATGGCGGCGCCCATGCCCTCGGGATAACCGGGATTGGCGACCAGGGTGACGGGCAGCTCCGCGACCGCGGCGGCAACCTGCTCGCCCATGTGACCGGTTACCACGATAACGGGATCGACACCCGCCTCGGTCAGCGTCCGCACGCTGCGCCGGATCAGCGGCTCGCCTTCGAGGTCCGCCAGCAGCTTGTTCGAGCCGCCCATGCGCCGCGATTCGCCGGCGGCGAGCACGATCCCGCCAATGCGCCAGCCCGTGCCCGGCTCGGCTGGGTGCGCCGGTGCCGCCTCACGCCGGGGTAGCGGGCGTTCCGGGGTATCCTTGAGCAGTCCGCCCGCGCCCATGCCCGTCAGCACCGCCGCCGTCACCGGCAGATCGGCGCACAGCCGTTGTAGCACCCAGTCGTTGCCGCCCGTCCGCGGCGAGCGCGCCGAGCCGGGCAGGGCAAGCACGGGCATCCCGTGCAGCCGGCCCAGGACCAGCAGGTTCCCGGGATCCACGGGCATGCCGAAGTGGACGATCTCACCGCCGGCGGCCTCGACGGCGGCGGGGATGGTGTCGCGCCGGTCCGCGGTCGCCGAGGCGCCGACGACCAGGACGAGGGCATGGCCATTGTGCGCGAACGCGGCGAGCGCCGCGGCAAGTTCGGCCGTATCATGGCCGATCGTCCGGCTTTCGGCGAGATGGCTGCCCAGGGCTTCCAGGCGCGCGCGCAGGGTCCGTTCGGTCTTGGCCAGCACCTTGTCGGGCGTGCCGGGCAGGCGGGTCTGGATCAGGCCCGCGGCCTTGGGGGCGAACGGTGCCAGACGCAGCAGCGGGGTACCCGCCGCACGTGCCGCGGTTTCCGCGCGGGCCACGGCGCCGCTGGGTGCCGCGAACGGAATGATCTTCACGGTGGCCAGGATCTGCCCGGCCTCGACGCGCGCATGGGGGGCCACGGCCGCTATGGTGATGGACTCATCGATTTGATTCAGCGCGTCGAGTGCGGCGCGCTCGTAGACGACGAGTCCGTCGGCGTCGGCGAACAGATTGACCCGGCCCGTCGCGGCGGTGCCGGCGGTGCAGCCGTGACCGGCGCAGGCCGTGGCGACGCGCGCGGCGGCCGCATCCTCGTGGATGTCGTCGGGACCGAGCCGCGCCACGGTGAGATGCGTGACACCGGCAGCCTGAAGCGCGGCCAACGTGTCCGCCTCGAGCACGGTGCCCTTTTTCAGGCGTCGCCGACCGGCGTGCTGGCTGTGCGCCAGGATGGCGCCCTCGCACGCCGAAACGGGGAAGCTGCCGAATTCCATGGGGACCGGTCCAAGCGCCGGGCGTGGTGCGCTCAGGCGCGCTTTTCCAGCGGCGGCGCGCCGTGCAGCACCTGGGTCATCTGCGCCAGGGCGGCGATGGCGATCTCCGCCGGCGCGCGTCCGCCCAGCGGGAGTCCGAGTGGCCCGTGGATGCGCCGGAGCTGGTCGTCGGCCAGACCTGCCTCGGCGAGCCGGTCGAGGCGCTTGGCGTGCGTGCGCGTGGAGCCCAGCGCGCCGACGTAGAATGCCTCGCTGGCCAGCGCGGCCGCGAGGGCGGGATCGTCGAGCTTGGGATCGTGCGTCAGGGTAATCAGGGCCGTGCGATGGTCCGGGGCGAGGGCGTGCACGGCCTCGTCGGGCCAGTCGTGGCGCAGCGCCACGTCGGGGAACCGGCTGTCCGTGGCGAAGGCGCGGCGCGGGTCCACCACGGTGACGGCGTAGCCCGCCAGCCCGGCCATGGGCGCGAGCTTCTGTGCGATGTGGACGGCACCCACGATGATGAGACGCAACGGCGGATTGAAGGTCTCGACGAAGAGGCGGCTGTCGGGTTCGGCTAGGCATCCGCTGCGGTCGCGCTTGAGCGCGGCTTCGGCCGCATCCAGCGCCGGACTGGAGAGAACCAGGTCGCCCGCCACGACCTCGCCGCCATCGATCAGGGCCTTGCGCCCGTCGTCCAGGTCGGTGACCAGGGCCACGGGCCGCTTGGCGCGCCGTGCGTCCTGGAGCGCCGCGAGGGTCGCGCGTCGCATCACCCCAGCTTCTCCACGTAGACCTGAACCGTACCACCGCAGGCCAGGCCGACCTCCCAGGCCTGCTCATCGGTCACGCCGTATTCCAGGAGCTTGGGCGGCGCACCGTCCATGACCTGCTTAGCCTCTTGGACCACAGCGGATTCGATGCAGCCGCCGGAGACGGAGCCGGCCATGTTACCCTCGGCATCGACAACGAGCTGGCTGCCCACGGGCCGGGGCGACGAACCCCAGGTCGCAACCACGGTCGCCCGGGCCACCTTGCGCCCCGCATCCAGCCAGGCCAGGGCGGTGGCCAGCTCGTCGTCGGAAGGAATGGCGGCGGTATCGTCGCCGCCTATACGGTCATCGCCTGCCATGCGCGCATGCCCTCCTCGCGCGGCCCGGCGTCGCGCCGGCTGAGCACATCCACCAGGCTCTCCAGGCTCGCCAGGTTGTGCACCGAGCGGAAGCTGTCGACGTGCCGGATCATCACCCGCGCGCCCTGCGATTTTGGCGCGTAGCGGTCGTAGCGCAAGAGCGGGTTGAGCCAGATCAGGCGCCGGCTCGACTTGTGCAGCCGCTCCATCTCGCGCGCCAGCCCGTCGGCGTTGTCCCGGTCCAGGCCGTCGGAAATGAGCAGAACCAGGGCGCCCTGGCCGAGCACGCGACGCGACCAGTCGCGGTTGAACGCGTGCAGGCAGGCGCCGATGCGCGTGCCGCCCTGCCAGTCGGTGACCTGTTGCCCGACCTTCTCCAGGGCTGCGTCCACATCGTTGTGGCGCAAATAGTGGGTGATGTTGGTCAGGCGCGTACCGAAGACGAAGCTATGCACGCGTTCACGGTCGCCCGTCAGGGTATGCATGAAGTGCAACACCATGCGCGAATACTGGGCCATCGACCCGGACACGTCGCACAGCACCACCAGCGGCGGGACGCGGGTGCGCGGGCGCGTGTAGCGCAGCGGGATCGTCCCGTGGCCGCCGCGCAGGGCCGCGCGCATGGTCCGGCGCAGGTCGGCGCGCCCGGGTGTGTGGCTGGCACGGTGGCGGCGCGTCTTGACGCGCTGAACGGGCAGGCGCAGCCGGGCGATGGCGCGCTTGGCCGCATCCAGCTCGGCACGCGACATCTGCTCGAAGTCCTGGGTTCGCAGGGTTTCCTGGTCCGACCAGGTCACGGCCGCATCGAACTCGTATTCGATCTCTTCGGATTCCGCCTGCCCCGGGGCCCCGTCCTCGCGCATCGCCTCCGCAAGGCGTCGGGCGAGCTGCTCCTGCTCCGCTGAGTCATCGGGTGTGGTTGGCAGAACCAGGCTCATCATCCGGTCGAGCAGGCGCGGGTTGCGCCAGAACACGTGGAACGCCTGGTCGAACAGCATCTGCTCCTGGCGCCGGTTCACGAAAACGGCGTGGAGCGCCCAGTACAGGTCCTCGCGGCGCTCGACGCCGACCGCCTGCACGGCCCGGAGCCCTTCCAGTACGCGCCCGGGCCCGACGGGGAGCCCGGCCGCGCGGAGCGTGCGCGCGAAGAGCATCAGGTTCTCGACGAGCCTGCCGGGCGCCGATTCCGCTGCTTCCGTGTCCGTCGTTTGGGGCAACGATTGCGGCATACTCGACCTATGACGCCTGAGGGCGCATGGGCATTGGCGCTGGTGACTCGGCCTCACCCTTCGACGGGCTCAGGGTGAGGCCTTTATCATGGGTCGACCAGCGCACAGTGCGGCCTTCCATGTTAGGTCGTCGCGTTCCGGGCGAAGCCCTCATGTTGAGCCTGTCGAAACATGAGGGCCGTCCCGTGCAGCGTGCGGGGGTTTAGGAATCGCTGGTGGCGGCAGCCTCCGCCATCTCCCGCTTCACCTCGTCCAGGATCCGGCGCGCCTCGCTGCCTTCGATCTTGGCGATATCGTCCTGGTATTTCAGCAAAACACCCAGCGTGTCGTCGACCGCCTCCTGGGATAGGACCGCCCTGTCCAGTTGGGTGAGGGCGTCCGCCCAGTCGATGGTCTCCGCCACACCGGGAAGCTTGAACAGATCCATCTGGCGCAGCTTCTGCACAAAGCCCACGACCTGGCGGGACAGCTCGGGCGCGGCCGTGGGCGCCTTGACGTTCAGGATCTCCAGCTCACGCGCTGCACTTGGGTAGGCGACCCAGTGGTAGTAGCAGCGGCGTTTGAGGGCGTCGTGAATCTCGCGGGTGCGGTTGGACGTGATGATGACGATGGGCGGCTCGGGCGCCTTGATGGTGCCCAACTCGGGAATGGTGACCTGATAGTCCGAAAGCACTTCCAGCAGGAACGCCTCGAAGGGCTCGTCCGTGCGGTCCAATTCGTCGATGAGCAGCACCGGCGGTCCCGCGGTATAGGGATGCGGGCGCAGCGCCTTCAGGATGGGGCGCTCGATGAGGAACGGCTCGGCGAAAATGTCGGACGCGAGTTGTTCGCGGTCGCGGTCGCCCACGGCTTCCGACAGGCGGATCTCGACCATCTGCCGGGCATAGTTCCATTCGTAGACGGCCGAGGCAACGTCCAGCCCCTCGTAGCACTGCAGCCGGACCAGATCGCGGTTCAGGGTCTCGGCGAGCACCTTGGCGATCTCCGTCTTGCCCGTGCCGGCTTCGCCTTCGAGAAAGAGCGGACGCCCCAGGCGGAGCGACAGAAAAAGGACCGTGGCGAGACTCCGGTCCGCGACGTAGCGCCCCTGCGACAGGAGATCCTGTGTCGCATCCACGGAATCGGGGAGATGCTGCATCATACCGGGGTCCTTGAGTCGCTTGGCGAAGTCCGGCGCGCGCCGGATTCTGGACCAGATCGCTACGCTACGTCTATTTCCGGACGTAGCCGCCGCCAGGTTCCTTCAGGTAGGTGCCGGGCGGCGCATCTTTCCAGATCTGCTCGGCGTAAACCTTGCCGACGGCTTTCACCGATACGCCCTGGTTCTCGGCGCGTTTCTCGTAGATCTGGCGGCGCTTGGCGTTGACGCGTTCGACGATCCGCTTCGCCTCGGCCGGGGCGTCGCGCGTGCGCAGTTCCACGAGACCGTCGTAGCGCTCGGCGATGACGCCCTGGGCGCGATAGGAATCCAGCGAGCCCGCCCGGACGGCGCCGGGCGCCAGCGCAAGCGCGGTGGCGCCGGCCAGGGCGGTGAGGGTTCGGCGGCGCGTGGTCGCGATGATCGGGGACATGCGGCTGCGGGTGCTCCCTGTCCATACGGGCGGCGCGCGGCTGGGGCAAGATGCGATCAGGTTGAGTTGCCTGGTCTCTGAATCTTGCCCCATCTCCAAAGAATAGCGTGCGATTCAGCGATCCATCCGGATCGCATCGCACTCTAGAAGATATCGGGGTTTTTCTCGATGTCTTCTTGCGCCTGCTCCTCCAGTTTGACCCGGACCTCGGCGTCCAGCTTCACGTTCAGATTGATCGTAATGGGTTCCTTGGGCGCCTGCACGCGCACCGCCGGCTGGCAGGCCGGGGCCAGGAGGGCGGCGGCGAGAGCGAGCAGGCCGATACGGGTGCGAGTGACGGTCATGATGCCTCGACGCATGTCCGGCGTTTCGCGGCCGGCGTCTAACGCGAACCCTTATCAGCTTCCAGGGCGCGTTGCAGCAAGTCCGTGGTGAGCTTGCGCCCTTCGCGCAGCGCCAGAAGGATGGGCTCGATGTCACCGGTCAGGGTGATGTTGAAGGCAAAGGGATAGCCGTCGAGGACGGCCGGGTTCTTGCCTTCCATGTTCACCCTGAGCGAGAGCCCCTCGGCGGGGCGCCGGTTCACCGTCAGCGCCAGGGTCTCGTAACGGAAATCCTGCATTGCCCGGACCATGAGGCGGACCGGGCGGGATTGCTGCTTGAGCGCCTCGCCGGTCCGGGCCAGGTCGATGCGCAACACGCCCCCGGTCTCCGCGGCGAGCTGGCCGTTCGCGACGGTCACGCCGTCCGCGGCGATGGTGACTGGAACGGCGCCGGAAAGCTTGCCTTCGCCGCTGACATCCTGGAGTTCGAGCTGGTCAAACAGCGCCTGGAGGGAAAGCCCCGACATCCGCACGGTCACGGTGTTTTCGGCTGCGCCGGGCCGGTACGTGGTGTCGCGGAGGAAGACCTCGCCGTCGGCGAGCGTGCCGCGCACGCGGTCGATGACGAGCGCCGTCCCCCTGTTGCCGTCGGTCTGCGTCACACGGAAGCGCGCCCGTACGTCGGTCAGGGGCACACCCGCCACGATTCGCTCGGCCGTGACCGTCTGGTCCGGCTTGCTCATGGGCGGCGACAGGCTCGCCATGCGGATGCGGCCCGAGAGGCCCTCAACGCGCGCCGCCGGTGTTTCGAAAGCGACATCATCGAGGGTCATCCGTGCCGGCGTCTCGACGGTTCCGTTCGCCCAGCGCAGTGCGGTTCCCAGGGTGACCGCACCGCGCACGCGCGACAGGCGTTCAAGCACGGGGCTGAGCGCGGCCGGCTGAAGCTCGCCGGGGGCGAAGTTCAAGCGGGTCTCGCGCACGCGCAGGATGCCTGATCCATCGGCGAGGTCGTGCCGGCCGGCGAACGGGGCGCTCACGCCACGGTCCAGGACGCGCAGCGTACCCGCGGCGATGAGCTGGTCCGCGGCGCGGCGCAGCACGGCGCGCAAACCCAGGGGCGCGAAACGCGCCGGGGATTCGCCGTCGGTGAAGCGGCCGATCGCCAGCGTCCCCACGGGCTCGCCCGTCGCGCCCATCTGCACGTCCGCCGCGATTCCCGACGCGCGGAGCTTGAGAGCGGGCAGGCGCGCCCTGGCGTCGTTCAGCCGGGCGCGAACTCGCGGACCACCGTCGCCGGATTCGAGCCGGAGCCGGACGGGGCCGGGCGTGATCCGCGCGCCGTCGGCCAGGCCGCCGGCCTGCACAAGACGGAGTGTACCCGGATCGAGGGTAGCCGAGCCCGTCCAGCCGGCCGCCCCGGCGCGCAGGCGAAGCCGGGCCAGCCGGATATCCAGCGGCTGCAGTCGGGCGCCGCCCATGTCCAGCGTTTCCGGATGGCGGATGCGGCCGCTGTCCGTCGTCCGGAGTTCCAGCCCATCATCCTTGTAGTTCAACCGGATGGGGAGGTTCGCTGAGACGTTGCTGTAGCGCCGGCCATCAAGGTTGATGGCGGCGAAGTTGGTGGCGAGCTTGCCCGGGAGCGTGAGTCCGTCGGCGCCCCAGGCGGCGCGGCCGTCGAAATCCGCTGCGGCGAGCTTCTGGCCCGCGGCGGCAAGCTCGGTCAGACGGAGCTGCAGCGGATCGGCGGCGAGTTCGGGGGGAGCCCCATCGAAACCGGGCCGCCCGCGCACCGCGGCGCGCAAGCGCGCCCGGCCGCCCTCGCGCAGTTGGGCCGTGAGGGTGCCCCGGCCGTTTGCGCGCCAAGCGTCGCCCTCGCGCCGCAGCTCCAGGAGTTCGCCGCCGGGCGTCCAGGGCGCGAGCGTGAGCATTTCCGTGCGTCCGACCAGCTCTGCCGCGACGGCCGGCAGCCCGAGATCCGTCAGGACTCCGGCGTCGAGGTTCGCCGTAGCGATGCGTAGCGGCTCGGTGAAACCCACCACGGCTGCGGTTCGGCGCAGATCGGCGCGCAGGGTCGTGGCGACCTCGGCCCGGGTGAACGGCGGCAGCGCCAGTCCCTGCGCATCCACCGCCAGCGAGGCCGTGGCGGTGCCGCGCGCGAGATCGGCGATACCGGCGATTTCCTTCAGCGCCGGCAGATTCGCATCGACGGTCAGGCGCAGGTCCGCTGTGCCGGCGCTGGGACGCACGGGCCATGCGGCGGGCCAGGGCAGGGCGGCGACGTCCAGCGGACCGTCGATTTCCGCGTCCAGGGCGGGCGTGCCGGCGAGGTCCGCGCCGGCGAGACTGACCTGGAGCGTGCCCGCAGCGGTCTCGGCCGATCCGCGCAGGGCGGCCTGCACCTTGCCGTCGTCGCGGCGTTCGAGGCGGCTGTTGAACCGAAGCGTGGCGTCCGCGCGGGTGCCGAGCAGGCGCACCGTGGCATCGTGAAGGCTTACCGAGGGGAGGCGGAAGTCGATGCCGCCGGCTTCCGCGGCCGTTTTGGGCGGGCCGCCGGAAGCCACGGCGAGGCCGTGGAGCGGACGCTCGCGCCGGAGATCCACGATCGCCTCGATTCCGTCCGCGTCGACCCTGCGCACCAGATGCGCCAGGCCGCCGCCCGGATCGAGGGTGAGGGCGATGCGGCGCGCGCGCCATTCGCGGTCTGGCAGCGCGGCGTCGCGGACGACGAGGCGCTGAGGATGCAGTTCCGTGACCCGAAGGTGCAGCTCGGCCATCCCCTGGGCGCGGGCCGCCGCGCGCGCGATCTCCTCGGCAAGCGGCAGGCGCACGCCGATCAGGGCGGCCAGCAACGCCAGTGTGACGAGCAGCGTGTTCAGGACCCAGGCGGCGGCGCGGGATGGCGGAACGCGGCGCGTGCGGCGGGGCATGTGGGCATGGTGGCCGCTGAGCGCCGGGAAAGCAAACGGCCGGCGTCCCCTTGGCACGCCGGCCGTTTGTCTTGTTGTCGCAAAGCGAATTTGCCTGACCTGGGAACACAACATATAGGCTGGCTTCGCCGCTCAGCGGCAAGCCACCTTTTGGCGAACCGGGTCTACCGCGCGTCGGCCACGGCGCGCTTGGCCATGACGGTGGTCAGGTGCGCCCGGTATTCGGCACTGGCGTGCAGGTCGGTGTTCAGTTCGTCCGCCGCGATGTGGATGGTGTCGACCGCTGTCGGGTCCCACGTGTCCGCCAGAGCGCGTTCCATCTCGGGCACGCGGAAGACGCAGGGGCCCGCCCCGGTGGCCGCGACGCGCACGTCATTGCCGGTCTTGCTGACGAAGACGCCCACGATCGCGTAGCGCGAGGCGGGATTGTAGAACTTCTGATACCCGGCTATGTCCGGCACGGGAAAGCGCACGCCCGTGACGATCTCGCCATCGTCCAGCGCCGTTTCGAACAGCCCCTGGAAGAAGTCGTCCGCGGCGATGGATCGCTTGTTCGTGGTGACGGTGGCGCCCAGCCCGACCAGCGCGGCCGGGTAGTCCGAGGCGGGGTCGTTGTTGGCGATCGAGCCGCCGATGGTGCCCCGGTTGCGCACCTGGGGGTCGCCGATCCCGTCGGCGAGCTTCGCCAGCGCCGGGATGCGCTTGTTCACGGCGACGTCCGTAGCGACGGTCATGTGCGTGGTCATGGCGCCCACGACCAGCTCGTTGCCGTCCTCGCGCACACCCACGAGTTCGGGGATTGCGCCCAGGTCGATCAGGGCCTCGGGTGCGGCCAGGCGCTGCTTCATCGTGGGCAGGAGCGTCATGCCGCCGGCGACGATGGCGGCCTCCTCGCTCTCCGAGAGGAGCTTCGCCGCTTCGTCGATGTTGGCGGGCTTGTGATAGTCGAACGCGTACATGGCTCACGCCTCCCTTACTCGGCCGCCATGGCCGTCCGGGACCGGGCCGCGCGCCAGACCTTCTCGCGCGTGGCCGGCATGCTGATGTCCTCGGTCCCCAGCGCGTCGGTGAGCGCATTCATGAACGCCGCCGGCGCGGCGATCGCACCGGCCTCGCCGCATCCCTTGGCGCCCAGCGGATTGTGCTCGCACGGTGTCTCGGTATAGCTCACCTTGAACGCGGGCAGGTCGTCCGCGCGAGGCATGGTGTAGTCCTGGTACGAGCCGGTGACGAGCTGGCCGTCCGAATCGTAGACCACCTCTTCCAGCATGGCTTGTCCGATGCCGTGTGCGATGCCGCCGTGGACCTGCCCCTCGACGATCATCGGGTTCAACAGGGTGCCGAAGTCGTCCACCGCGACCCAGTTCGCGACGGCGATCTCGCCGGTCTCGGGATCGATCTCCAGCTCGGCGATGTGGCAGCCAGCCGGGTAGGTGAAGTTCTTCGGATCGTAGAAGCAGCGCTCGTCCAGCCCGGGTTCCATCTCCTGCAGCGGGAAGTTGTGCGGAACGTAGGCGGCCAGGATCACCTCGCCGATGGTCTTCGTTTTGTCCGTACCCGCGACCGAGAATACGCCGTCCTCGAAGGTGATGTCGGTTTCCGAAGCTTCCATGAGGTGCGCGGCGACCTTTCTGGCCTTGTTCACGGCTTTGTCGCACGCCTGGGCGATCGCTGAGCCGCCCACGGCGAGCGAGCGCGACCCATAGGTGCCGTGACCCCACTGCACTTCGCCGGTGTCGCCGTGGACGACACGGACATTCGCCATGGGCACACCGAGCCGCTGGGCGACGATCTGGGCGAACGCGGTCTCGTGGCCCTGGCCCTGAGTCTGGGTCCCGGTGAAGACGGAAACGGTTCCGGAGGGGCTGAAACGGACCTCGGCCGTTTCGTAGAGACCGATCGAGGCGCCGATCGCACCGGCGATGTTCGATGGTGCCAGCCCGCAGGCCTCGATATAGGTGGAAAAGCCGAGGCCGCGGCGCTTGCCCCGACGCTCGGACTCCTGCCGGCGCTGGGCGAAACCGTCATAGTCGATGACGCGCAACGCCTCCTCGAGCGTGGCGTTGTAGTCGCCCAGGTCGTAGGCCAGCGCGACCGGCGTTTGGTAGGGGAAATCCGACTTCGGGATGAAGTTGCGTCGCCGGATCGCCGCCCGGTCGATACCCAGCTTGCGCGCGGCCACCTCGACCAAGCGTTCGGTGACGAAGGTCGCCTCGGGCCGGCCCGCGCCGCGTTCGGCGTCGATGGGCGCGGTGTTGGTGAACACGCCGGTGACATGCGCGTATACGCCGGGGATCTTGTACTGTCCGGAGAGCAGGCAGGCGTAGAGATAGGTCGCGGACAGGGCCCCGAACGTGGAGAGATAGGCCCCCAGGTTGGCGGTCGTGTTCACGCGAATGCCCTTGAAGTGGCCCTGGTCGTCCAGTGCGAGTTCGGCATGGGTGACATGGTCGCGGCCGTGGGTGTCGGACATGAACGCCTCCGAGCGCGAGGCGGTCCATTTCACGGGGCGACCCACCTTGCGCGCGGCCCAGGCGACCACGGCTTCTTCGGGATAGTGCGGGATCTTGGAGCCGAAACCGCCGCCCACGTCGGGCGAGACGATGCGAACCTTGTGCTCCGGGACACCGAGGACATGCACGGCCAGAAGATGGCGGGTTATGTGCGGGTTCTGGCTCGTTGTGTAGAGGGTGTAACTGCGCGTCCCCGGATCGTATTCGCCCACGCTGGCGCGCGGCTCCATGGCGTTGGGCGCCTTCCGGTTGTTGCGGAAGTCGAGGGAGACAACGTGCTGCGCGCTGGCGAAAGCCTGCTCGGTCTCCGCCTTGTTGCCGATCTCCCAGGAGACACAGTGGTTGCCGGGCGCATCCTCATGAAGCTGTGGCATGCCCGGATCCTGGGCGTGCGCCGGGTCGACCACCGCCCCCAGCTCCGCATAGCCGATGTCCAGGCGTTCCGCGGCATCGCGCGCCTGCTGCGCCGTCTCCGCGACGACGAAGGCGACCATGTCGCCCACGTAGCGTACCTTGTCCCTGGCCAGCGGGGGGCGCTCGGGCATGTTCTGCGGCCCGTTGCCCGGAACGAAGCCGCACGGGATGCCGCCCAGCCCATCGGCCTCCACCTCCGCGCCGGTAAGCACCGTCAGCACACCCGGGGCCTGTCTGGCCGCGTTCGTATCGATATGGGTGATCTTCGCGTGTGCATGCGTGGCACGCACAAACACACCGTAAACCTGTCCGGGCCGGCCGATGTCGTCGGTATAGCGGCCCCGGCCGGTGAGAAAGCGGTCGTCCTCGACGCGCTTCACCGCGCCCGTGCTGTCCTGCATCGCCATGGCGTCACCCCTGCATCTCCCGGGCCGCATGCCGGATTGCTTTCACGATGTTGTGATAGCCCGTGCAGCGGCAGATGTTGCCTTCGAGCCAAGTGCGGATCGTGGTCTCGTCCGGGTCGGGAACCCGGTTCACCAGATCCACCGCGCTCATCACCATGCCCGGCGTGCAGAAGCCGCACTGGAGGCCGTGATGGGCCTTGAATGCAGCCTGCATGGGATGCAGGTCGCCGTTCGACGCCAACCCCTCGATTGTCGTGATCTGCCTACCTTCGGCCTGGACCGCCAGCATCGTGCAAGCCTTGACCGAGGTGCCGTCGATGTGGACAACGCAGGTGCCGCATTGGCTGGTGTCGCACCCGACGTGCGTCCCGGTAAGGCCGAGATGGTCCCTGAGAAAATCCACGAGCAGCGTACGCGCCTCGACCTCGCGCGATACCGTCTCGCCGTTCACCGTCATGGTCGCGGTGGGCATCGCCAAAACCTCCCCTGTCTTGGCCGGTGAGCCGACACCCCGGCGCTTCCGAGGATGTCCGCACCGGGACCGGCAGCCCGGTGCGTGCGGCATGGCGCCGCGCTCCTCGGGGAGTTTGTGGAGTGGCGCGTGGAAGGTCAAGCAGACCTGTTGGTGGGGGCGGGGGACACGCAACGCCGTTGCGTAACGGCCGGGCCCCCGTCGGCGGGTCGGGCCCGGCCTGCTCAGACGCTGAAGATGATCAGCAGAAGCAAAACGATGGCGATCAGGGCGCCGATCCAGACGCGCGGACTTAGCCCGCCGCGTTCCGGCTCGGCGCGGGGTGTCGGGACCTCGCTTGCGCCGGCCGGCGCCGTGCCACCGCTGGCCGCGGTTGCAGCCGCGGCGGTTGGCTGTTCGGGCATCGGAGCGGCTTCGGCCGTTTGCGTCGCCGCTTCCCCCTGTGCGCCGCTTTCGACGGCTTCTGCAGGGCCTTCGACGTGCGCCTTGAAGTTGTCGAAGAACTGCTTGGCGTATTTGTTCGCCGTGGACTGTATGAGGCGCTGGCCGAGCTGCGCCAGCTTGCCGCCCACCTGGGCGTGGACGTTGTAGGTCAGGCGCGTGGTCTCACCCTCGTCGGCAAGCGCGACGTCCGCGCCGCCCTTGGCGAAGCCGGCCGCCCCGCCGGAACCTTCGCCGCTGATGGTATAGCTCGCCGGCGGATTGATGTTGCTCAGCGCGACATTGCCCGAAAACGTCGCATTTACGGGGCCGACCTTGGCCTTCACTTTGGCGGCGAAGTCGGTGTCGCTGGTCTTTTCGATTTCCTGGCAGCCGGGGATACAGGCCTTGAGTACCTCGGGATCGTTGAGCGCGTTCCAGACGGTCTCTCGCGGTGCGGCGATCTCGTGCTCCCCGGACATGTCCATGGCGGTGTTACCTCCCCGTGGCGTTCCAACCCCGTTCCGGCCTGTCGGCCGTTTCGCGTCTTCTTGAAGCCTGCCATGCCCGCCGGATGGAACGGCGCAATCGCAGGCCCATCCATGAAGTCTTAGCGGCCCAACGAGGCAGCTCGCGCCCGTCGCGCCTTGGAGCGGGTCTAACGAGTTGAGCCGTCGGGTTCAATCGCGCGGATTCAATTGCGCCAAGCTATACCGCCGCTGCACGCACGGCGATGAACGCGGGCAGCACTTCAGTCAGCGCTCGCCACCAGCCGGCTGGCGCAGAGCGCGACATCCACACGGTTGCGCAGGCCGAGTTGCCGAATTACGCGGTGAACGTAGATCCGTACCGTGCCTTCGCGAAGATCCAGGGCTTCGGCGATGTCGCGATTGGTGTTGCCGCGGCCGAGCAGCGCCATAACCTCGCGTTCCCGACCGGTGAGCTTGCTCAGCCGCAGCTCCAGGTCGGCGGGTGCACCCGCGGGCGCGGCCGGCGGGGCGGCGGATTCGTCGATGTAAAAGCGCGTCCCGGCGAGAGCGCAGCGAAGACCCGCCTGAACCGCATCCGCCGGACAGCCGGTGGTGATATAGAGCAACGCCTCAACCTCGCGCGCTGCGCGTGCCGCATCGGGAAAGTGGTCGCTGCTGACGACACCCAGCGGCTGCGCCGGGCAGCGCGACCGCACGGCCTGGAGGAAATCGATATGGGTACGCCGCCGATTGGGAACGGCGACGAGGATCAGGTCCGCACCGGCTTCCGCCGGCTCCTCCGGGTTCGCAACCCGGATGGTATGCGATCCGGGGATCATACTTCGAAAAAACAATAAAGCTGCCTGCGCACACCAGTCGGCACTGGCCACAACCGCCAGCCGCGCGTGGCTTCGCCCATCTATATCCGAATGCGTCATTTTCCTCCCCCCGCAAGCCAGCATGGACGCCCCAATGTGGCGTCGGGTACCTCTTTTTATGCGTTCTAGTGTTTTGAGTAAAGCCAAAATTTTGCCCGGCGAAACTTTTCGCATTTGCGTGATGATTTGTAATCAAATATTCGCAGGGGCGGGCCGGCAGTGTGCGGCAGACGGCAGGTGACGCCCGCGGCAGGGCGAGCCGAGGTTTGATCGGTGTGCGGCGCACCTTGCCACGCTGCGTCGGGTGACTTTAGTGTCACGGGCCGATTTGCGCCGACGATAGCGAACCACGATCCATCACGCCCGGCCCATCATGATCCTTCCGGCCGTTCTCTCGGGTTTCGTCCTGGGCGCCTTTGCGCCCGCCATCTCGCGTCGTGCGGGGGAATGGACGCATTGGTACCTGGCGGTCCTGCCCGCTGGTCTGACCCTTTATTTCGCAGCGCTCGTACCGGCGGTGGCCGATGGCGGCGCGATCCGCACGGTGTTGCCCTGGGTGCCGGGTCTCGGCGTGAATCTGTCGTTCTATGTCGACGGCCTGGGATTGCTGTTTGCCCTGCTTATTAGTGGCATCGGGACCTTCGTCACGCTTTACGCCGGCGGCTACCTGAACGGGGATCGGCAGATCGGTCGCTTCTACCTGTATCTGTTCAGCTTCATGGCGGCGATGCTGGGCCTCGTGTTGGCGGACAACGTCATCACCCTGTTCGTTTTCTGGGAACTGACCTCGGTCACCTCGTTCCTCCTGATCGGCTACAATCACGATGAGCCGCGCTCACGCCGCGCCGCGCTTCAGGCACTGGTGGTGACGGGAGCGGGCGGTCTGGCGCTGCTGGCCGGCCTGTTGCTGATGAGCGCGGCCGCCGACGGGGCGATGGCGCTGTCCGAGTTGAACCAGCACGGCGACGCCCTGCGCGCCAGTCCGCTCTACGCCGCGATGCTCGTCCTCGTGCTGCTGGGCGCGTTTTCCAAGTCGGCGCAGTTCCCGCTGCACTTCTGGTTGCCCAACGCCATGGAGGCGCCCACGCCGGTGAGCGCCTACCTGCACAGCTCCACCATGGTGAAGGCCGGGGTCTATCTCCTGGCGCGGCTGTCGCCCGGGCTGGGGGGCACGGAGCTTTGGACCTGGGCGCTCGTGATCTTCGGCACGGCGACCATGTTGACGGGCGCCATCCTGGCGCTGCGGCAGACGGATCTGAAGCTGACGCTCGCGTACACAACGGTTGCCGGGCTGGGCACGTTGGTCATGCTGATCGGGCTGGGCGAGCCGCTGGCGTTCAAGGCGGCCGCAGTATTCCTGGTCACGCACGCCCTCTACAAAGGGGGCCTGTTCATGTCGGCCGGCGCGGTCGACCATGAGTCGGGTACGCGCAATCCGCTGGAACTGGGCGGACTGGCGCGCGCCATGCCGGTGAGCTTCGCCGCCGCGGGCCTCCTCGGCCTGTCGATGTCGGGAATCATCCCGTTCATCGGCTTCATCGGCAAGGAAGTGATGTACGAGGCGACGCTGCAGTTCGGCCCTGCCGGCGGCGCCCTGCTGACGGCGTGTACCGTGCTGGCCAACGCGCTCACGGTGACGGCCGCGGGCGTGGTCGTGCTTCGGCCGTTCCTGGGGTCGGCAAAGCCGTTGCCCAAGACCCCCCACGAGGCGCCGCCGTCGCTCTGGCTGGGGCCGGTGGTGCTGGCGGTGCTCGGTCTCGCCGCGGGCGTGCTGCACCCGTTGACCAGCGGGCTCTTCGTGGCGCCCATGATGGCCAGCCTCGCCGGGCAGGCGCCGGTGGCGCACGGCGCCGACCTCTACCTCTGGCACGGCTTCAAGCCGCCGCTGTTCCTCAGCCTGGGCACGCTCGCGATCGGCGTACTTGCATACTGGCAGTGGGATCGCGTCCGGAGCGGCATCGCCGCCGCCCTGCGCTGGCTGGGGTGGGGGCCGGACCGCGGCTACGACCAGGCCGTCGCCGGTCTGGAGCGGCTCGCCTACGCCCAGGTACGCGTGCAGCAAACGGGCTACATGCGCCACTACCTCATCGCTAGTTTTCTCTTCCTGGTTGGCTTCGTGCTGCTCACGCTGGTGCTGTTCGGGGGCTGGCCGGGTGCGTTCGGGATGCCGGCCATGCGCATCACGGAAGTGGTGGCCCTCATGCTTTTGCTCGGCGGCGCGGTCGTGGCCACGATCGTTTTCAGCCGGATCGCCGCCATCGCCGCGGTGGGCACGGTCGGCTACGCCGTGGCGCTGCTTTTCGTGCTGTTTTCAGCGCCCGACCTCGCGTTCACCCAGTTCATGGTGGAGACTCTGACCGTGGTCATTCTGGTCATGGTCCTCATGCGCGTGCCCTTGGAGGTTCATTCCATCCGCAGCCGCTTCTGCCGGCGCCGTGACGCCGTCGTCGCGGCGCTCGTGGGCGGGACGGTCAGTCTCATGCTGCTCGCCGCGGTCCAGGGCGATCTGGACATGCGCCTGAGCCGGTTTTTCCTGGATGCGTCCGTGCCCGAAGCGCACGGCCACAACGTGGTCAACGTTATCCTGGTTGATTTCCGGGCGCTGGACACGCTGGGCGAGATCTTCGTGGTTACGCTGGCGGGACTGTCGACGCTCGGCCTGGTGCGCCTTGCGCGGGCGCGCCGGCGCCGGGCGGCCGGCGAGGAGGCGTGGTGATGCAGTCCGTCATTCTGCGCGCGGGTACGCGGTTGCTGGTGAGCCTGATCCTGATGTTTTCCGTCTACATCCTGTTCCGCGGCCACAACCAGCCGGGCGGCGGCTTCATCGGGGGCCTCATTGCCGCCAGCGGGATCATCCTGTACTCCGTGGCCTTCGGCTACGAGATGGCGGTGCGCGCGCTGCGCGCGCCGGGCGTCTCGATCGCCGGACTGGGCCTGGTTTTCGCCCTTGGGGCTGGTGTGGCCGCGGTGTTCGCGGGCGAGCCCTTCCTTACGGGGCTGTGGTACATCCCGCATTTGGACATGGACATCAAGCTGGCGCTGTCGACGCCGCTGCTCTTCGACATTGGGGTGTATTTCGTGGTCGTCGGTGCCTTGACCACAATTGCGCTCGAACTCGAACACGCGGGGCTGTGAGCATGGAGAACGTGCTGGCGATAGCCGTGGGCGTCCTGGTGGCGTGCGCGGTGTATCTCGTGCTCGCCCGGGATCTGGTGCGCGTCATGCTGGGCTTGACCATTCTGGCGAACGGCGTGAACTTACTGATCTTCACCGCGGGCCGGGTGACGCGCGACGCGCCGCCGCTGATTCCCGGCGACGCCCAGGGGCCCGCCGGCGTCATGGCGAACCCGCTGCCCCAGGCGCTCATCCTCACCGCGATCGTGATCAGCTTCAGCCTGACGGCCTTCGCCCTGGTGCTGACCTATCGCGCCTATGTCGCCATGCGGACCGTCGACGTGGATGCCATGCGCCTGGCCGAGCCCGCATATCCGGGCCAGCGTCTGCCGCGGCCGGGCGACGCCGATGTCGCCGACGCGGGCGCGGCCGGGTCCGAGACTGGTGACGGGGCGGCACGGAACGTGCCGGAGGCGGCGCAATGACATGGCTGCTCGTTGCGCCCATCGCCCTGCCCATGGCGACAGCCGCGCTGTGTCTCCTGGTGTGGCGCCGGCCCCGGGCGCAGCGGGCGATCTCGCTGACCGGGGCGGTTGCGCTGGTCCTGGCGAGCGCGGGACTCCTGCGCGCCGTCTGGACGACCGGGCCGATGGCCGTGCAGCCGGGCGACTGGGCCGCGCCCTACGGCATAACCCTGATCGCCGATCCGTTGAGCGCCCTGTTGGCGTTCCTGGGGGCGCTCGTCGGCCTGGGCACCGTGGTCTATGCGCTGGGCGACCTGGACCGGGGGCGCGAGTTCACGGGCTTCCATCCCTTGCTGCATGCGCTGCTCGTGGGTGTCGGCGGGGCCTTTGTGACCGGCGACATCTTCAACCTCTACGTCTGGTTCGAGGTCATGGTGATCGCCGCCTTCGGCCTGATTGCCCTGGGCGGCGAGGATCGGCAGGTCGACGGCAGCGTCAAGTACGTCGTGCTCAACCTCATCGCGACGACGATCCTGCTGACGGCCATTGGCCTGCTCTACGGCATAACGGGCACCCTCAACATGGCCGACCTCGCACAGGTGGTGCCGGCACATCCGGATCAGGGTTTGCTCACGGCCGTAGCGGTGCTCTTCCTGGTCGCCTTCGGCATGAAGGCGGCCGTCTTTCCCATGTATTTCTGGCTTCCGGCGAGCTATCACACGCCCGCCGCGGCCGTATCCGCCGTGTTCGCGGCGCTGCTGACCAAGGCCGGTGTCTACGCCATCATCCGGGTGTTTACGCTGATTTTTACCGAGGGGCAGGCCTACACCTACGGTGCCATGCTCGTGGTGGGCGTGCTCACCATGCTGACCGGGGTGCTGGGCGCGATCGCACAAAGCGACCTGCGTCGCGTGCTCTCGTTCAATCTCGTCAGCGGGATCGGGTTCATCCTGATCGGCGTTGGGCTGGGCACGGTACTGGGCCTGGCGGGCGCGCTGTACTACACGGTGCATCATATCGTGGTGATGTCGGCGCTGTTCATGGCCGCCGGGCTGATCCAGCGCCTGGGCGGCGCCGATGGTCTGGACCGGCTGCACGGTTTTTATCTGCGCGAGCCCTGGATCGCGGTGCTGTTCTTTATTGCGGCGATGTCGCTCGCGGGCGTCCCGCCGCTTTCGGGATTCTGGCCCAAGGTTATCGTGGTCAAGGCGAGCTTGGCGGAGGAAGCCTACATCGTCGCCGCGGCCGCGCTGGTAACGGGGTTTCTCACCCTGTACTCGATGGCCAAGGTCTGGCTTCTTGCGTTTTGGCGCAGCGAGCCGGCGCCGGCCTCGGCGGGCGCCGCCGCCGCGCCCCGGGACACGCAGGGCGAACGCGCGCCGGTACACGGGCGCAGGCTGCTCGTGGCGCCCATGGCGATCCTGGCGCTGGCGAGCCTGGGCATCGGGCTGTGGGCGCAACCGCTGATGGTGTTCACCGAGCACACCGCCCGGGATCTTCTCGCGCCCGACACCTATATTGAGACGGTGCTGGGAGAAAACGGCGCCGCCACGGCGGACGGGGAGGGAGCGCATGACGCAGCCGGCGAGTAATCGTGCGGTCAAGCGGTCGGGGCTGGATCTCTTTGCCCTGAACGCGCTGCTGGCCTTTGCCTGGGTGTTCGTGACCGGGATTTTTACCGCCTTCAACATGATCGTGGGCTTCGCGCTCGCCTTTGCCGCGCTCTACGTGCCGCGGCATATCTGGGGCGACACCCACTATTTCCGGCGCGCGGGCCAGATCCTTCGGCTGTTTGGCGTCTTCCTCTACGAACTCGCGGTCTCGGGTTTCGCCGTGGCGTGGCTGGTCTTCCAGCCGCGCATGCGCTTCAAGTCGGCCATCGTGGACATTCCGCTGGATACCGAGAGCGAACTGGAGATCATGCTGTTCGCCAACCTGATCTCGCTCACCCCGGGCACGCTGAGCCTCGACGTGTCCGATGACCGGCGGGCGCTCTATGTCCACGTTATGGATTGCAGCGATGCGGAATCCGAGCGGCAGGACATGAAGCAGACGTTCGAACGGAACATCCGGGAGGCGCTTTCGTGACGCGCTTGATCAATCTGGACAGCTTCCTGGGCGTGACCGTCACGGTCGCGCTTGGATTGCTGGCGCTCGCGCTGATCCTGACCTTCGTGCGTCTGCTGCGCGGGCCCAGTCTTTCCGACCGTGTGGTCGCCCTGGACATGTTCAGCATCATGGCGATGGGGCTGATCGCGCTGCGCGTCATCGCCACGGGGCAGGCGCTCTACCTGGAAATCGCGATCGCGCTGGGTCTCGTCGCGTTTCTGGCGACCGTATTCTTCGCCCGCCTGATCGAGGCGCGCGGCGGCGAACTCCGCGAGGGTTCCGATGTCGGGGTGCCTGAAGAACCCGGGGAGGGGTCGTGACCATGGCCGCCGTTACGGATGTCGTCGCCGGTCTTTGCGTGCTTGTCGGCGCGTTTTTCATCCTTGCCGCGGCCGTGGGCATGCTGCGCATGCCGGATGTCTATACCCGCATGCACGCTGCCACGAAGTCGGGCACGCTCGGCTCCGGCCTGATGCTCGTCGGGGTCGCGGTCGACGCCGGCAGCAGCGCGGTCGTGTTGCGCGCGCTCGCCGCCCTGGCGTTTCTGCTTGCGACCGCGCCCATTGCCGCGCATTTGCTTGGCCGGGCCGCGTACATCTCGGGTGTGCCAACATGGAGCGGCACCGCGTTCGACGCGCTGAAAGGCCGCTATGACCAGCGGCACCGTCGACTTGCCAGCCATGTCTCGGAAGCGGCCGACGAGGCACGCGACGGCACGGATTCGCAGGACGGCGAAACGGCTGCGCGCTGAACCCACCTTGGGGGGCGGGGTAGCGCCTCAGCGTTACGCGATATGACGGCTCCGGCGCGCTTCATCGGCAGCGAGATCTATCGCGGCTCCCGCTATGGCCGGAAGCATCCGCTGGCGATTCCCCGGGTGTCGACCTGTATGGACCTCTGCCACGCTCTGGGTTGGCTGCCCGCCGGGGTTTATCTGGACAGTCCCCGCGCCGGGCCGCGCGAACTCGCACGCTTTCACGATCCCGCCTACGTCGCCGCCGTTCAGACGGCTGAGGCCGAGCAACGTGTTTCCGAGGCCGTGCGCACCCGCTTCGGGCTGGGCGCCAACGGCAACCCGGTCTTCCCGGAGGTCTTCCGCCGGCCGGCGACGGCGTGTGGCGGCTCCCTTGCAGCGGCGGATCTGGTACTGGCCGGCACGCCCACCGTCTACAATCCGGCGGGCGGCACGCACCACGGCCGCCCGGCGCGGGCAAGCGGGTTCTGCTATTTCAACGACCCCGTTCTGGCCATTCTTCGTCTGCTCGACCGGGGCTGCGCACGTGTGCTCTACGTCGACCTCGACGCGCACCACGGCGACGGGGTTCAGGACGCCTTCCACGCCGACGCGCGCGTGCTCACGGTCTCCGTCCACGAGGACGGGCGCTGGCCCATGGCCGGGGCAGACCCGGGCGACCGCCCCGTTCCAGGGGGAAGCCTGGACCGGGCCGGGGGAGCGGCGCGCAACATCCCCGTGCCCCGCGGATTCAACGACAGCGAGATGGCGTACGTCGTCGAGGCGGCGATCCTCCCGCTGGCGGCGGCATTCGATCCGGCGGTCGTGGTGGTGCAGGGGGGCTGCGATGCGCTTGCCGAGGATCCACTGAGCCGGCTGTCCCTATCGAACCTGGCGCTGTGGCGCGCCGTGCGCGCACTCGTGGATGTCGCGCCGCGGCTGATCTGTCTGGGCGGCGGCGGTTACAATCCATGGGCGGTGGCGCGCGCCTGGGCGGGTATATGGGCGAACTTGCAGGGCTCGCCGATTCCCGACAGGCTCCCGCCCGCGGCCGAAGCGGTCCTGCGCCGTTTGACATGGCGGCATAGCTGGGGACGCTCGCCGCCGGAGGCTTGGTGGACCACACTCGCCGACCGGCCGCGGGGCGGCCCCGTCCGCGCCGAAGTGCGGACGGCCGTTGCGCGGGCCATGGCGGTAACGGGATGATCCGAAGGGACGGTAAGCCGATGCGCGATCGCATTTCCGGTTGGCACCCTGGGCGCCGGCCCCGGGGCGTGCTCGCCGTGTGCCTGTCCGTAGTGCTGTTCGGGGCGAGCGCTGCGGCGTCCGCGGCCGCCGTGGGGCCCATCGCCTTCGACCGGGGCGAGCTCGCGATCGTCACGCAGGCGGGTGCGACGCATCGCTTCTCCGTCGAGATCGCGCGCACGGAGGCCCAGCACGCCCGCGGCCTGATGTACCGGGAGGAGCTGGCGCGCGATCACGGCATGCTCTTCGTCTACGATCCCGTCCGCCACGCCTCGATGTGGATGAAAAACACCTTCATTCCGCTGGACATGCTGTTCATCGCGCGCAGCGGGCGCATCGTGCGCATCGTCGAGCGCGCGGTCCCGCGCTCCACCACCCCCATCCCGTCGGGTCAGCCGGTGCGGGGCGTCCTGGAGCTGCGCGGGGGCACCGCCGAGCGGCTCGGCCTGGAAACGGGCGACCGGGTGCGCCACGATGCCTTCGGAACGGCGCAGGGCGCTGGTTCGTAAGCGGCTTCAGCGCTTGCGCGCCAGGGTGATTCCATCGCCGACAGGCACCAGGGTCAGGCCCACGCGGGTATCGGCGTGCAGCTTCGCGTTCATCGCCCGGACCGCTTCCGTGGTCTGGTCCGTTGCCGCCGGCTCCGCCACGCGCCCGCCCCAGAGCATGTTGTCGAAGACCACGACGCCACCGCTGCGCAGGAGCCGCAGCGCCATCTCGTAGTAGGTGTCGTAGTCCTCCTTGTCGGCGTCGATGAAGACGAGATCATAGCGTCCGGCCGCACCATCGCGGAGGAAGCCCGCCATCGTTTCCTGCGCCGGTCCCAGGTGGAGGTCGATGCGTCCGCCTACGCCGGCGGCGTCCCAATAGCGCCGGGCGACGCCTGTGGTTTCGGCGTTGGTATCGCAGGCATCGATCCGACCTTCGGGGGTCAGCGCGAGCGCCATGCACAGCGTCGAGTAGCCGGTAAACGTGCCCACCTCCAGGATCCGCCGTGGCGCCATCAGCTCCACCAGGAAGGCCAGGAATTGGCCCTGCTCCGGGGCGAGCTGCATGTGCCCGCCCGGCATGGCGGCGGTCTCCGCGCGAAGCTGCTGGAGCAAGGGCGTGTCGCGCACGCCGACCTCCACGAGATAGCGGTTCAGGGTGTCGTTCATGGCGACGGTGGTGGGCGACATGACGGGGCTCCCGGCGGAATTCGGATGTCTCGCGGTGGACATGGCGCGCCGAGGGGGTGCGTGCAAGCGCCGGGCTTGCAGCCCGTGCTGCCCGTCAGGTATGTCACGGGTGTGGTTCAAAATCCGCGCGCAGCGTGCACCGGGGCGTAGCTCAGCCTGGCAGAGCGCCTGCTTTGGGAGCAGGAGGCCGCAGGTTCAAATCCTGCCGCCCCGACCAGCGCAGCCCGGCGCCTGATCCGGTTTCGTTTCTTTCGCCGCTGGGGGCGGTTTGCCGCGGGCGTTCGTCGCGGCTCTCGACGGCACGGTTCCTGGCGGCCATATCCCCCATGGCCGATGTCGCGCCACAGTTACGGCAAAATTGCAGGTAAACCTGCAGCCGGATGGCGCGCGGTGCCGTCCGTTCGCCGCCGCGATCAGGCGTGGCGGCTCGCCTTTCGATCCGCACGGGATATCCATGCTGCACCCGTCCCGCGGCCGCGCCAATCCGAAGGGCCGCGCGCCGCACAGCCGAACATCCGCACACCGGCGCTTCGTACCGGCACTCGCCGGGCTCGTCGTGCTCGCGGCGGGGTGCTCGTCCGCACCCGAACCGGTGGACACGCGCGGTGAGCTTCCCGACGCGTTCTCGCGCAGCGGCGAGGCGGAGCCTGTGGACCGCTGGTGGCGCAGCTTCGATGATCCCAAGCTGACCGATCTGGTGACCATGGCGCTGGCGGATCGGCCACAGATCCAGGCGACCTGGGCGCGGCTGCTGCAGGCAGAGGCTGTGGGCGGGCGTACGCGTGCGGACCGCTTTCCCAGCGTCGACGGCACCGGCGAAGCGCGCGTGGACGACCGCTCCGGACAAGACGAGGCGGAACGGACCTATTCGCTGGGTCTTTCCGCGTCTTATGAACTCGACCTCTGGGGCCGCATTGACGCCACAGCGGATGCCGCCCGCCTGGACGCGCGCGCCTCGCGCCAGCAGCTGCGCGCGGCGGCGCTGACCCTGTCGGGCGAGGTCGCCGACGCCTGGTACCGCTTGGTCGCCCAACGCGCGCGCCTGAATCTGCTCAGGCGCCAGCTCGAGACCAACCAGAAGGTCGAGACCGTGGTAAACGTGCGCGTGCGCCAGGGGCAGGCGGCGTTGGCCGATCTCCTGCGCCAGCGCGAACTGGTCGAGCGCACGCGCGAACAGATCGCCACCGCCGAGGGCGAGGTTCGACTCATCGCCAACGAGCTGGCCGTCCTGTTGGGCCGCGCGGCGGGCGAATGGACGCCGCCGCGGCGCCGAAGCCTCCCCGGCGTGCCGTCGCTTCCCGAAACCGGGGTGCCTGCGGACCTCCTGGGCCGACGGCCGGATGTGCAGGAGGCCGTGCTGCGGGTTAAGGCGGCGGACAAGCGTGTCGCCGCGGCCATTGCGGATCGCTTCCCGCGCATCGATTTGACCGGCAGTCTCACCACCCAGGCGAAGCGGCCGACGAGCCCGATGGCGACGGTGCCCGCGAACCTGTTCAGCATCTGGCTGGGCAACCTGGCGAGTCAGCTCACGGTTCCCCTGTTCGACGCCGGGCGGCGCGCCGCGGAGGTCGACCGGACCCAGGCCGTGCTCGCCGAGCGTGTGGCGCAGTTCCGCGACACCGCACTCACCGCCATTCGCGAGGTGGAGGACGCGCTCGCCCGCGACCGTCAGCAGCGGCGCCGCGTGGAACGCTTGCGCCGGCAGATCGAGCTGGCGCAGCAAAGCCTAGAACGCCTGCGCGGGCGTTACGTCAACGGGAACACCGACTTTCTCGACGTGCTCGACGCCCTGACGCGGGTGCAGGACCTGGAGCGCGACCTGATCGACGCTCGCCGGCGCCGCCTGGCTGCGCGCATCGCGCTGGCGCGGGCGCTCGCCGGCGGGGTGACGCCGCCGCGGCCCAACGGGCGCGGTTTCGACAGCGTGGACATGACAACCGGCGCGGCCCAACCTCGGAATTCCAATGACGCGCCAGATGTCGGGGATTCGACGTGAGAGAACCCAGCACCGTTCAGGCCCCCCGCCAGACCGGCGTCGACCTCGCGAGCCGCTCGGCCGCTCGGCCGAACCGGCTGGTGCGCCTGGTTCAGGCGATTGTTGCCATCGCGGTTCTGGGCGGGGCCGCCGCAGCCGTTTACGTCATGATGAGCAACCAGCCGGGTGCGGGCCGGAGCGGGGCCGCGCGTGAACAACAGGCGGTGCTCGTGGATACCGTGCGCGCAGAACGCGCGCCGGCGACGGCCGTGATCGATGCCTGGGGCGAAGTCATCCCGGCCGATCGGGTGGCGGTGGCGCCGCGGGTGAGCGGCGAGGTGGTCGAGGTGAGCCCGAAGCTCGAAGCGGGCGGCCGCGTCGCCAAGGGCGAGGTGCTGGCCCAGCTCGACGAACGGGATTACGAGATCGCCCTGGAGCAGGCGGAAACGGCGCTCGCCAAGGCGAAAGCGGACCTGCGCATCGAGCAGGGCAACCAGGAGGTCGCGCGGACCGAGGCGAAGCTGCTGGGCGAGGAGCTGACCGAGCAGGAGCGCACTCTGGTGCTCCGGCAGCCCCAGCTGGAAAGCGCACAGGCCGACGTCGCCGCAGCGCGCGCCGACGTCGAGGACGCCCGGCTCGACCTTCAACGCACCACCATTCGCGCGCCCTTCGACGCCGTGGTTCAGAGCGCGGATGTCGAGGTGGGCAGCCAGCTCGCCGTGGGCCAGACCATCGCGGAACTCGTGGGCACCGCGCGTTACTTCGTCGAACTCGCCGTGCCGGCGGCAAAGCTGCGCTATATCACGGCTGCCGAGGACACCGCGGGCCAGGGCTCCAAGGTTGTGTTCAGCAATCCGGCCGTGTGGGGCGAGGGCGAGACGCGTACCGGCGAGGTGGTGCGCATACGGCCCAACCTGAGTGCGGAAGGGCGCATGGCCCAGCTCCGCGTGGCCGTCCCCGAGCCCCTGGACCGCAATCCGCGCATGCTGGTCGGCGCCTATCTGCGCGGCCGCATCCAGGGGGCGCCGCTGGGCGACGTGGTGGCCCTGGACCGCGCATACGTGCGGGAGAACGATACCGTCTGGGTGATGTCGCCCGAGGAGACCCTGGAGATCCGGGCGGTGAAGGTCGTCTATCGCGGACCCGAGAAGGTCTATGTCGATGTCGGGCTTTCCCAGGGTGAGCGCATTGTGGTGTCGGACATCGCCACACCCGCCAGCGGCATGAAGCTTCGCACGCGCCCCGACGATGGCGGCCGCGAGGGCGGCGGGCCGCAGGTCGCGGAGGATCCGGCATGACCGATTCCGCCGGCAACAACGGGCCCGAGGGCGGCGACGCCGGGCGCGCCGGTGCGATCGCCTGGATGGCGCGCCACCCCGTGGCCGCGAACCTGCTGATGGCCGTGCTGATCGCCGGCGGCCTGCTCATGACGACGCAGATCAAACAGGAGGTCTTCCCGGACTTCCAGAGCGACACGGTGATCGTGCAGGTGGCGTATCCGGGTGCCAGCCCGGAAGAGGTGGAGCAGGGCGTGATCCTCGCCGTCGAGGAAGAAGTGCGCGGAATCACCGGCATTGACGAGGTGCGCTCGACCGCGCGCGAGGGGACCGGTTCGGTCACTGTGGAGGTGGCCCAGGCCGCCGACTATCAGAGCATCTACCAGCAGGTGCAGCAGGCGGTCGACCAGATCACCACCTTCCCCGACGACGCCGAAGAGCCCGAGATCAAGACGCGTGAGTGGCGCCGCGACGTTCTGGACATGCAGATCTACGGCGACGTCGAGCGCGACGTCCTGCGCGCCTCGGCCGAGCGGGTGCGCGACCGGCTGCTCCAGCATCCGGACATCACGCAGGTGGGCCTGGAGGGCACGCGCGAGCTGCGTGTCATGGTCAACGTGCCCACCGCGAGCCTGCGCGCCTACGACCTCACGCTGGACGACATTTCGCGCATCGTGCGCGAATCCGCCCTTGATCGCGCGGGCGGCAACCTTGAGACGCGCGGCGGCGATCTCCTCGTGCAGGTCAAGGAACGCAAGGACTGGGCGGACGAATTCGCGCGAATTCCCGTGGTCTCCAGCGAGTCCGGCTCGGTCGTCCGCCTGGGCGATATTGCTACGGTGCGCGACGGGTTCGCCGACAGCGACACGCGGGCCGAGTACAACGGCAAGCCGGCCATCGGGATCGAGGTGTTCCGTGTGGGCAAGCAGACGCCCATCGGCGTGTCCAACGCCGTCCACGAGGTCTTGCCCCAGGCGCTGTCGACCCTGCCGGCCCAGATCGATGTGGCCATCCAGGACGACAAGGCGAAGATCTACCAGCAGCGCGTGAACCTGCTGCTCAAAAATGGCTTTATCGGGCTCTGCCTGGTCCTGGTCCTTCTCAGCCTGTTCCTGGAGTTCAAGCTGGCGTTCTGGGTGACCGTGGGCCTGCCCACCGTGTTTCTGGGGACGCTGCTGTTCCTGCCCGGGCTGGGTGCGTCCATCAACATGGTGAGCATGTTCGCCTTCATTCTGGCGCTGGGCATCATCGTCGACGATGCGATTGTCGCCGGGGAGAACATTTACGAGCACCGGCAGCGGGGGCTGGGGCCGGTGCGCGCGGCCGTTCTCGGCGCGCGGGACATCGCCGTGCCCATTTCCTTCGCCATTCTCACCAACATCGCCGCGTTCATGCCCATGGCGTTCATTCCGGGCACCTTCGGGCAGATCTGGATCGTCATTCCCTCGGTGGTCGTAACCGCGCTGCTGATCTCCTGGGTCGAGGCGTTGTTCATCCTGCCCGGCCACCTGGCGCACGTGCGCGAGCGCCAGCGAACCGGCCTCGCGGCGAAGCTGCACGGGTTCCAGCGGCGCTTCGCCGACGGCCTCGACCGCTTCACGCACAACGTCTTCGGCCCGTTTCTGACGGCGGCCATGCGCGCGCGTTACCTCACGCTGGCCGTGGCGGTCGCAGTGCTGGCCGTGATGGTCGCCATTCCCGTGAGCGGGCGCATGGGCTTCATCCTCATGCCCGAGGTGGAATCCGAGGTCGCGGAAGCGACGGCAACGCTGCCCGAGGGCGCCCCTGATCGCGCCAAGACGCAGGTGCGCGACCGTCTGGTCGAGGCCGCAAAAGACGTGCTTGCGGAAAACGGCGGCGAGAAACTGGGGGACGGCACCTACGCCATGATCGAAGGCAACAGCGTTGAGGTGCGCGTCTATCTCACGCCGCCCGGCGTCCGGCCCATCTCGACCCGGGCGTTTACCGAGAAGTGGCGCGAGCGCGTGGGTCAGGTCTCGGGTGTCGAATATGTCCGGTACAGCAGCCAGGGCGGGCCGGGCGGCGGCCCCTCGGTGTCGGTGGAGCTGAACCATCCCGACATCGCCACGCTGGAGCGCGCCGCCAAGGATCTTGCGGGGCGCATGGGCGAGCTGACGGCCGTGGCAGACGTCGACGACGGCACCGGTGCGGGCAAGGGGCAGCTCGACATCACGCTGACCGAGGAGGCGCGCGCCCTTGACCTGACGGCGGCCGAAATCGGCCGTCAGGTGCGCGGGAGCCTGTACGGCCTGGAGGCGGTCAAGCAGCAGCGCGGGCGGAATGAGGTGACGGTGCTGGTGCGCAAGCCCGAGGACGAGCGCGACGGCATGGAGGACCTCGAGGACATGCTGGTCCAGACGCCCGACGGCGGCGACGTACCCCTCGCGCAGGTGGCCGACGTCACGCGCGACCGGGCCTACACCGAGATCACACGACGCGACGGCCGGCGTACCCTCACGATCACCGCCAACGTCACGCCCATCGACGAGACCAGCCGGGTTCTCAGCACCCTGCGCGAGGCGATGCTGCCACGACTCATGGCCGACTACCCGGGGCTGGACTACGGTTTCGAGGGGCGGCAGGCATCCATGCAGGATGCCTTGAACTCGTTCGTCTACACCGTGTCCGGGGCGCTTTTCGTTATCTTTGCACTGTTGGCAATTCCGCTGCGCAGCTACGTCCAGCCGCTGATCGTCATGGCGGCCATCCCCTTCGGTCTCGTAGGCGCGATCATCGGGCACCTTATCATGGGGTTTGCCCTCTCCATCATTTCGATCATGGGGATTATCGCGCTGAGCGGCGTCGTGGTGAACGATTCGCTGGTCATGATCGACTACGCCAACCGGCGGCTGCGCGAGGGCAGATCCGTGTTCGACGCCATGCACAGCGCGGGCACCCGGCGCTTTCGGCCAATCGTCCTGACCACGTTGACGACCTTCGGCGGCTTGGCCCCCATGATCTTCGAGACCAGCCGGCAGGCGCGTTTCCTCATTCCGATGGCGCTCTCGCTGGGCTTCGGCATCCTCTTTGCGACCGCGATCCTGCTCGTGCTGACGCCCTGCCTCTATCTCGTGCTCGCCGACGTGCAACGGGCCCTGCGCTGGCTCGGACGCGGCGGCGCGCATGCGCCGGCGCCGGCCCAGCCGGAAGAACCCTAAGCCTGTACCGGCGCGATCATGGGCCGCCCTCGACACCCGGTTTGGCGCCTGCTATCTGACGGACCTGGACGGGGCGATGCAGTTTACCGGTGGAACACGCCGACCATGCAGGCACGCATCTACAAAGAGCCGAAAGTGGCGACGCAGTCGGGTCGCGCCAAGGCGGCGGATTGGATTCTCGAGTTCGAACCGGCAAATAAGCGCGAGCCCGACCCGCTGATGGGCTGGACGTCGAGTTCGGACACGCAGACGCAGGTGCGGCTGCGTTTCCCCAGCAAAGAGGATGCGATCCGGCACTGTGAGCGCGAAGGCTACATGTATAGCGTGGAAGAGCCACGCGAGCGCCGCGTGCGCCCCAAAGCCTATGCGGACAATTTCCGGTACGGCCGGCTCGGTCTCTGGACCCACTGAAGCGCTGAAGCCGGCATCGCCATGTGCGCCCGTAGCTCAACCGGATAGAGCACGAGCCTTCTAAGCTCGGGGTTGCAGGTTCGATCCCTGCCGGGCGCACCACCTTCGCCGCGAAAAAAGTTGACGACACCGGTGCGCGATGGAGGTTGCGGCCAGTGGGCAATGGGCCGCGTTTGCGCGTTTTACCCCGGCGGCAGACCGACCAGGCGCTCGGCCACCAGGGCGGCTGCACCAAGCACGGCCAGAAGGCCGCCGACGAACGGCAGCAGGCGGGCGGTTAGGGGCCGCTTGGGCTGGGGCAGCTTGCGCCCTGGTCGATCCAGCGTGGCGCGATACTCGCCGCTCTCGCGCCGCTCGTAGTCGCGCATGTCGACCATGTTAAGGGCAGCGCCCACGTTGCGCACGCCGGCTTCGGCGAGTCGGCGCGAGGCGTAGCTGATGGCCGTCTCCGGTGTCACATTCGCCCGAAGCAGGAGCAGCGTGTCGTCGAACAGGTCCGGGTGCGACAGGATGCGAATGTCGTCGAGGAGCGACGGGGCATCCAGGATAATCGTGTCATAGTGCGGGCGTAGGCCGTTTATAACCTCGGCGAAATTCTGCGAGGCCTGCAAGTCGTAGGCGCGTTCGGTCGACCGACCGGCGGGCAGGAAATCGAAGCCGCCTTCGGGATGGGTCAGCACGATATCCGCGAGCGGCTTGCCATCTTCCAGGTGCTGGATCCAACCATCCTCGTAATCGCTGCGGAGTAGGTCGTGACCTTCGCCGCGGTGGCACTCGACGACCAGACATTTTGTGCCCAGAGATTGCGTAAGGGCGGCGAGGGAATGCGCGACCGTTGTCTTGCCATCCCCTGCCCAGGGGGAGGTCACGAGAAGACAGGGCAAGGGCTCGCCATATTCCCGAAGGAGGAGAACCTGCCGAAGGCCGCGTACAGCATCCACATAGGTTGTGGCCTCGAGCTTGCGGCTGGATTCGACGAGGCTGCTCTTCCGCGGCGGCTTTTCGTGAGGAAGAACCGCCAATGGCCGTACATCGACGGCGGATGCCAGTTCGGACAAACTGCCGACCCCGCGGCGGAGGAACTCCAGCCCGATGGCGAGCGCGCACGCCAGGATCGAACTGCCCAGCAGCGCGGCCGAGATAAACACTTTCTCATTGGGGTAAAAAGGCCCGCTCGGCGGTTGCGCACGATTGATGATCGATGCCTCGGCCTCGGGCTTCATCTGCTCGCGCAGGCTGGTTTCCTGAAGGCGCTGCAACAGCGTCCGATACAGGTCGCGGTTTGCCTGGACCTCGCTTTCCAGTGTCCGTACCTTGCCTTCGGCTTTGCGCAGTCTCTCGACTTCCTTTTCGACCTTCGCGATCTGGTCCTTGAGTCGCTGGATTCGATCCTGCAGAACTTCAAGCTTAAACTTGAAGTTCTCCGTAATGGCTTTGGCTTCGCTGCGGATCTTGTCGTTGATATTTCGTAGTTCCGAACGCGCGTTCTGGATCTTGGGGTGCTCTTCCCGGTAACGTGTCTTGAGCTGCGCGATCTTTTGGTTCAAGTTTAAGCGTTGCACACGCAGCCGCTGGATCAGATCCGATTGGAGGACCTGGCCGATGTTCTCCGCAGACGCTTCTTTCTGAAGGAGTCGCTTGGCCTGCTGGTAGCGCGTTCGGATCTTGTTTGCCTCGGTTTCTGCATCCAGCAAGCGGTCATTGAGACGGCTGAGCTGCTTGCTCGGCAGCGACTTCGCGGCCGTTTCCGTGAGTCCCTTGCGCTGGCGAAGATCCTCGAGCGCCTGCTCGGACTCCAGGAGTTTCTCGCGCGCGTCGTTGACCCGCTCGCGCAGCCACGCGTTGGCCTCGCGCACCGCGCGTCCCTGGGCCTTTTTCTTGCGCTGCCGGTAAAGCTCGGCGGTGGTGTTGGCTGCGGTGGCGGCGAATTGCGGATCACCCGATGTATAGGTGACGCGCATGATGCCCGTGTTGCCGTTGATGTTGACGGACAGGCCGCCGAGATACCGTTGCGCAAGAACGGACGTGGGCGGGGCAGGCTGGCCCGAGGCTATACCGGAATCGCCGTCGCTGGGCTTGGTCGTGCCGCCACCGACCTTGTCGGGCGCATCTTCGAGCGCCTGCGCGAGCTGGCGCTTGATGAGGTTGACCGCGCCGTTGGCGCGGTCGCCACTGCTCACGAACCGTGGATTGTTCTGAAGATTCAACCGCTTGACTGCTTTGCGCGCGAGTTCACGCGATTTTACGAGGGCGGCCTCTTTCGCGGTATTGATCTCGGTCTTGCCGCGCTTGACCCCTTTGACGGGCGAAATGTCGGGTTGCGGCGGGTCCAGCAGGACTTGCGCGCTGGCGCGATAACGGCGCGGTTCATTGCTGGCGTAAAATGCGCTTGCCGCCGTTACCACGGCAATGATCGCCAGAATAAGCCACTTGTGCTTGAGGAGCGCGACCACGAAACGACCGAGGTCAATGCTTTCCTCGTCGTCCTCAACCAGACCTTCGTCCGCTGGCGGACGCGCCGGACGCGCCGCGGCGGGCGTGGGTGCCTCGTCCGTGTCGGGGTCCGTGGGCCAGCTCATGGGGATCGCCGACGCGCGCCGTGACGGTTCAAGTCCTTGAAGTGCGTGGTACCCCGAAAGGCCACGCAGGGGATCCTTATAACATGAAGCCCCGCCATATGCATCTTTGCGATTTCCGTGCCGAGGCGATGCCGCTTCGGGCCGCGGAACCCTGTGCGGCGGCGCGATCGCGTAAACGCCCATCGACGGATGGTCAGAAAAGCCGTCGCTGGACCTCGATGGTATCGCCGGGGCGGATCTTCGAATCCAGGTTTGCGGTGTAGACCTCCATGCCCTGATCGGTCGGCCGGCGCAGGATCACCTCCTGACGTGCGGCCCGCTGTGTGAAGCCGCCCGCTTTGGCGATGGCTTGCCGCACGGTCAAACCTGGTTTGTATTGGTATTGTCCGGCCGAAGCGACTTCACCCATAATGAAGAAGGGTCGGTACGTCAGGACTTCGACACTGAGTTTGGGGTTCACGATGTAATTTTCATTGAGTGCTTTTGTTAGTTTTTGACGGACTTGGGCCACGGTAAAGCCGGCTGCTTGCACCTCTCCCAGAAGCGGGAAGTTGATGTTGCCGGCGCTGTCGATCTGGAACTCGCCCGTGTGTTTGGGATGGCCGAAAACCGCGATCCGCAGGCGGTCACCGACGGCCAACTTGTAGGCTGCATCCGCGCCGTGTGCTGGCTCCAGCGGCGGGGGCGAGGGATTCAACCCACAACCAGCCAGAAGAATGGCGGCCGTTATTTGGTTCAAGACATGTCGACGGCGTAGCACCGGGAAACCCATGGCACCCCACTGTGTCGAACGTTTCAATAGGCAGCGACAAACGAGATGACGAAACTGTTGGTTACAAAACTGGCTTGTCCGCCGCGGCCAAGGCGGCGCGTGTGTCGGTACCGCCCCATGATCTGAGCGCGCGGATGCAACTGGTAACCGGCACTTAGGCCGCCAGACCAGGTGCGGGCGTTGGCATCGGCCCCCTGAACATCTTGGGTTGAAAGGTGCGTGCTTGCTGTAAGTCGAACGCGCGGGAGGAGATCGTGACTCACCCCTATGTGTTGGCGCCGCTGAAGCAAAACGCCGCTTCCGCCAACGCCCGTTTGGCTCGCACGGGTGGCAATACCGGTATTGATTGTTGTTAGATCGGTGACCCGCCACTTCATGGCACCACGGAGGACGAAGGCATTTTTGTCTTGCGTTTCCATGCCCAAAGTTGCCGTCCGCAACCAGCCCATACCCATTTCGAGTTGCGTAATGCCCGTATACCTATAGACGAAGCTGGCGAGGGCACTGACGGTATAATTGTCGTTTGCTGACGTGACTCCATTGTTCGGAAGCCGGTCCACATAGGTTCCCCGACCAATTAGCACAATGCCGAGTCGCCGCGCCAAGGTTCGACCGACACATCCACTGGTTTTATAGGTAATGTTATCGCGGGTGGTTGCGAATTCCGTTGAATCGGAAAGAAAACGTCGGTGACTTATAGTTTGTCCCAACGAGACGAAACCATCCGCGTGTGCGTAGGTAACTCCGGCACCTCCCGACGCTCTGACAAAGCTTGCCAATTCGCGCCGTGTTCCGGCCGCCTCCAAACTTTCACGGCTCTCCTGACCACGTCGGAACGAAGCGATGGTATTGACAGAAGTGTTTCGACTGATTCTCCATGTTCCGTTTGCGGATCCCCTTAAATCGATGAAATTGTTACTGGACCGACGAAATTGCCGGCGTGTGCTTAGCCCGAAGTTCATCCCCAGATCATGCCGCAATCCGAGATAGTCCACCTCCAGGGAAGGGCTCAATTGAACGAAACCGTCACCCACCGCGTCGCTGGATTCGCGAAATACGTTGTCGGTGTATCCCACATCGATTTTCGCTTGCGGGCAGGCTCGCACGGAAATGCCGGACTTTGAATCAAGATCGCGCGTGATGCACCGCGGCTCCATCGTCGTTCCGGAACCTGCGCCTCCCATATTGATGCTGCATTTCGTAACCTGCTGTGCCATCGCCATCGGTGCGCTCACGGTGAGCATGGCGGCGAGCATCGCGAGGCGTCTGGCGTCCGGT
>Ga0207714_1000066_pt1 | contig 60032 bp, 62 predicted proteins | sample PonA232FremontCA_2_FD_187270 | JGI IMG/M metagenome (GOLD analysis project Ga0207714, IMG submission 187270) | Marine sediment microbial community from Fremont, CA, USA - Pond A23 Sediment 2 (SPAdes) | ecosystem: Environmental > Aquatic > Marine > Unclassified | place: USA: Fremont, California... | reverse complement strand
AATTAATTAAATAAAAGTAGTTATTTCAACCTCCCCTTATGGTTTTTAACCATGAGGGTTTTTTTATTTAAAAAATAGTATATATAATTAATATAATTAACTGATTACTTAAATATATTGATAAAAATATTAAAAATAGTGTTTAAAACCATTAATTAACCGCTTTAAACCAAAAAATATAAATAAAATTAGATAAATAATTAAATATATTAATAAATATATTAAAAATATTAAAAAATACTTGACAATATTAAAATATTGGTTTATAATGATAATAGATTAACAAAGAAGGAGGTGGAAAAAGTGAGAAGAACAAATGAAAAGTATCAAATGATAGAAAACAGAAATAGTAGAAGAGAAATAAAACTAAATAAGAGAAATAGAAGAATTACTGATGAATACATAAACCAGTACTTCTAAATAAAATCAAAAACAAAAAGGAGGTTTTAAAATGTTTGATAAATTAAATGACTTTTTTTCAATAGAAAACAAGGAAGAAAGAGAATATCAAAAAAGTAGATTAAAAGATCGTTCTCAGATTGAAAAATACAAAAGTGAGATACTATAAAAATTTTAAAGGAGGAAATATAAATGAATAAAATAAAAGATTTCTTTATGATAGAAGATAGAAATGTTCGTAATTTAGTAAGACAAGATAGAAAAGAAAATACTCGTCTAGAAACTTATAAAATAATGGGACAATAATTGAAGGAGGAAATATAAATATGTCTGAAAAAGTAATAGATTTAAGAAAAGAACTAATTATCAATAAAAAATATAACCGTATGAGAGTTAATCATATAAAAAGATAAGAGAAAGGAGGTGAAATTTAATGAGTAATTTATTAACTCCTTTTACGGTTAAAGAGATTAAAACAGAATATTTTATTTAAAAGCTCCCTTGGCTTAATTTACAAGAGGAGCTTTTTTTATGTTATAAAGCTTGTTCTTGAGATTGATTTGTTTTATAATAATATCAATCAATTTAAGTTTGGGGTGAAGTATATGAAGTCAGTTCGGGAATATTTATGGTTTAATACAGAAAAAAGAGTAGAATTAATTAATATTACACGTACGGTAGAAGAAGTTGTGAAACAAAGTGGAATCCAGGAAGGACTCTGTTTAGTAAATGCAATGCATATTACTGCAAGTGTTTTTATTAATGATGATGAAACTGGTTTACATAAGGATTACAAAAGATGGTTAGAAGAACTAGCACCTCATGAACCCATTTCTCAATATGATCATAATGGATTTGAGGAAAATGCAGATGCGCATTTAAAGAGACAAATCATGGGACGAGAAGTTGTGGTTGCTATTACAGAGGGAGAATTTGATTTCGGGCCCTGGGAACAGATTTTTTATGGTGAATTTGACGGTCAAAGGCGCAAAAGAGTATTAGTTAAGGTGATTGGTGAATAATGTTACTTGCTATTGAAAAAATAATTTCATCTTTTATTACATTACCCGGACTTTTATTATTTTTAAATATTATAATTTTTCTTTATCTCATGAAGACTAGTTATTCTAGTTTCATGAAATTGATTTCAGGTCTAATTATTGTAATAATGGTGATTACTTTTACCGGTTTAGGTGTCCATCTTTTAGTATTACCCTTAGAAAATTATGCCACTGAAGCAAGTAGTTTTAATGAAAACAAATTAAAAGAAATTCCTACTGTTGCTTTAGGTGGAGGTATTAATTATAATGTAGATGGTTCTAACAGTGAACTTTCTTCAATAAGTAAAAGTCGATTATTAAAAGGTATAATGATAGCCCGTGAAAATGAAATGCCTTTGATTTATTCTGGTGGTGTAGGAGTCGGTTATGAAGATACAAGTGAGGCAGATGTAGCATTGGAATTCATAAGTCAGTTTGAGGAAATTGATTTTATTCAAGAAAAAGAAGCAAGAACCACCTATGAAAATGGTTTAGAAATCAAACAATGGTTAGAAGATAATCAATATAGTGAAATATATCTAGTTACTTCGGCTATTCATATGAGAAGATCAATGGAAGTATTTGATAGGTTTGATATAGATTACATATCGGTTGTATCTAATTATGCTTACAGTCATAATCTTTCCTGGCTTGACTATTTACCAAATCGGGGAAGTTTAAGAGCAAATATGCAGGCTATTCATGAATGGATAGGTATGGCCTGGTATAAAATAAATGATAGAATATAATAATATAGGAGGTTATTTAATGAGTGCAGATCTACACGTACACACTACTTATTCAGATGGAAGTTATACTCCACAAGAAATAGTAGATAAAGCAATAAAAGCAGGATTTAAGACAATTGCAATATCTGACCATGATACATTGGAAGGAATAAAGCCGGCAGTAAAGTATGCGGACGATAAGGAACTTGAAGTTATTCCAGCAATAGAATTTTCTACATTTAGAGGTAAAGCTGAAATTCATATTTTAGGTTACTTTATAGATTATGAAGATGAATTTCTTAAAAAGAAAGTTCGAGAAATTTATGATTCCAGAAAAAAAAGAGCCCAAAAAATGGTTAAGTTATTAAACCAAGAAAATATTGATATTACTTTTGAGGAAGTAAGAAATATAGCCGGAGATGATTACATTGGACGGCCTCATATTGCTAAACTAATGGTTCAAAAAGGTTATATAAATGAAATGGGAGAAGCTTTTACTGAAGATTACATTGGTAATGGTGGAAAGGCTTATGTTAAAAAATTTAAGATTAGTCCGCTTGAAGCGATTAATTTAATTAAGGACAGTGGAGGGATTCCTGTATTAGCTCATCCTGTCTTTATTAATCATGGAGAGCCTTTGAGAAAAGAAGATATTAAGGAGATGAAAGCTAATGGACTTGTAGGGATAGAAGTGTATCATTCTAAACACAATACTGAGGATTCGAAATACTATAAAGAAATTGCGGATGATTTAGATCTATTAATAACTGGAGGATCAGACTTTCATGGAGAAAATTCTCCCGGAGTAAAATTAGGAGATATTTGTTTAGATGATAGTTATGTTAAAAAATTAAAGGAAAAAAGATAATTTTTTTTGGAATAAAAGAGGATTATAGGAGTGTTTATTGTATATATTATAAGAGTGTTATAAAAGTGTTAATATAGGAGGGTAATTAATAAATAATGATATCACCACATGGAGGTAAATTAGTTAACAAGGTTGTTGATGATCAAAATAAAGTAAGACTATTAAATCAGGCTGAAGACATGGTTCATATAAGTTTAAGTAATAGAGACTTAGTGGAAGCAGAGAATATTGCAACAGGTCTTTATAGTCCAATTGAAGGGTTCATGAATGAAGAGGACTATAAGAGTGTAGTAGAAAATATGAGACTTGCAGATGGAACAGTCTGGACCATCCCTGTAGTATTGGGTGTGACAGAAGAAAAAGCGAAAAAAATCGAAGAAGGTAAACGTATAGCTTTAACTGATAATGCGGATAAAATTTATGCTGTTATGGATGTAGAAGATATCTATAAGTATGATGAAAAACAAGAAGCACAAAAAGTATATAAGACTAAATCTTCAGATCACCCCGGTGTTAAAAATGTTTATAGTAGAGGGAATTATCATATTGGGGGAGAAATACATCTACTTGAAAGAATCCAACATGATAAGTTTAATGAATATAGATTGGATCCAAAAGATGTGAGGAAACATATTAAAAATAAGGATTGGGACCGTGTTGTAGGTTTTCAAACTCGAAATCCTATTCATCGTGCCCATGAATATCTACAGAAATGTTCTTTAGAGATTGTGGATGGTCTACTTTTATCTCCTTTAGTTGGAGAAACTAAAAGCAGTGACATTCCGGTTGACTATAGAATTGAAAGTTATGAAGTAGTTATGGATAAAATTTATCCTGAGGGAAGAGTGTTTCTATCTGTTTTCCCTGCTGCAATGAGATATGCTGGTCCTAGAGAGGCTGTATTCCACTCACTTTGCCGTAAAAATTACGGTTGTACCCATTTTATAGTTGGTAGAGATCATGCTGGTGTGGGAGATTATTATGGTACTTATGAAGCACAAGAAATGTTCGATAACTTTTCTAAAGAAGAAATAGGTATTACACCCTTAAGATTTGAATATTCATTTTACTGTGAAGAGTGTAAAACAATGGCTACAACCAAAACTTGTCCTCATGATAGTGAACATCATATAGGATTAAGTGGAACAAAAGTAAGAAGATTACTTAGAGAAGGAAAAAGGCCACCAGAAGAAATGACAAGACCAGAAGTAGCAGATGTTTTAATAAGAGGAATGGCAGAAACTGACTAATATATATTGAAAGGGGCAAATTAAACAATGAATAAAAGAGCAAAAGGTGTAACAGTTTGGTTTACAGGTTTAAGTGGAGCCGGAAAGACTACGGTTGCTTTAGAAGTAGAAAGACAACTTGAGGAAAATGGATATTATACTCAAAGATTGGATGGAGATATAGTTAGAGAGAAATTAACTAAAGATTTAGGCTTTACAAAAGAAGATAGAAATAAGAATATAGAAAGAAATACATTTGTAGCAAAAATACTTACCGATAATGATGTAATTACTTTATGTTCATTTATTTCTCCTTATGAATCAGCACGAAGTTATGCTCGAGAAGAAATTAGTGAAGTAGGAGAGTTTGTAGAGGTTTTTGTTAATACTCCATTAGAAGTTTGTGAAGAAAGAGATGTAAAAGGATTATATAAACAGGCTCGTGAGGGTAAAATAGAAAATTTCACTGGTATTTCAGATCCATATGAAGAACCAGAAAATCCGGATGTGGAATTGAAAACAGCTCAAGAGTCCGTAGAAGAAAGTGCAAAAATTGTGATCAATCATTTGGAAGAAAAGGGACTTTTAGATAACGAGTAAGTTTGGAGGTTGTATCAATGGGTGATAAAAAAGCAACAATTAAAATCCCAAGAAATTTATATAATAATTTAAACCAAATTATAGAGGATACTGGTTTTCATAGTGTTACTGAATTTACAGTTTATGTATTAAGAGATTTAGTATCCAATCATAAGATGAACAATGAAAATTTAAGCAATTCCAGAGAGGAATTGTCGAATGAAGAAGTTCAAATGATTAAAAAAAGGCTTAAAAGTTTAGGATATTTAGATTAAAATTTAATAATTTATTTATCTATGATATAATATAAGAAATAATAAAAAGGTGGGTGATATGTATATGAAGTTTTTTATTGATACTGCCAATTTAGATGAAATAAAAACTGCAGCAAGTTTTGGAGTCATAGATGGAGTTACAACAAATCCTTCATTAGTTTCTAAAGAAGGGAATATAGATTTTCATACCAGAATCAAAGAAATCTGTGAATTAGTAGATGGTCCGGTAAATGCTGAAGTAGTTAGTGTTGATGCAGAAGGGATGGTTGAAGAAGCAAGAGAATTAGCTCAATTAGCTTCTAATGTAGTGGTTAAAGTACCAATGACTATCGATGGATTAAAAGCCGTTAAAAAGTTATCACAAGAAGGTATTAAAACTAATGTAACCCTAATATTTTCAGCAAATCAGGCACTTTTGGCTGCCAAAGCAGGAGCAACATTTGCTAGTCCTTTTATAGGTCGATTAGATGACAGAGCTCATGACGGTATGGAACTTATAAAAGACATGAGAAAAATATATGATAATTATGAATTTGATACTGAAGTATTAGCAGCAAGCATAAGACATCCACTTCATGTTAAAGAAGCTGCCAAAGCCGGGGCAGATATTGCAACAATTCCTTATGATGTAATTGAAAAGATGTCTAAACATCCATTAACCGATTCTGGTTTAGAGAGATTTTTAAGTGATTGGGAAAAATATAAAAATCAATAAAATAGATTAGTAATTAACACCTGGTGGTTTTTACCATCGGGTTTTTATTTTGTAAAGATCTAAAAATTGTATTATAATAGATTTAATACAAAAAAGAAGGTATATAAGATGAGACTTTTAAGTAAATTAGTGAAAGTAATGCATTTTTTAAAAGATAATAGTGTGCCTTGGTATAAAAAGTTATTTTTAGTTTTGCCTTTGATATATTTAATAATACCTTATGATTTCATTGGGGATTTTTTCCCAGGCCTTGGACAGGTGGATGATATTGCAGTATTTATAGTTATGTGGCCGTTTTTAAGGAATATGATGGGAAAATATTCTGGGGATAATAATGAAGAAGAGGAAACTATAGATAAATCTGATTCAATTGATTTAGATAAAGATGATTATGATGTGGAATAAATAAACTTTTAAACCTCGGAAATGGTTTTAATATGAAAATGGGCCTGGATATGATATCCAGGCCCATTTATATATAAATTATATTATTTTTTATCCACAGTGTGACCAACCGCAGTTTCTACAAGTTGAACAACCGCCTTCGTGTTCTAATTCATGTCCACATTCTGGACAGGCGGAACCATTTGTATAAGGTTCAACTTTATTATCAATTTGAGGCTTTTCTTTTTCTTCTTCAACTTCAATATCTAGATCAAAGTTCTTTTGGATTTCTTTTTCATCATATTTTTCTAATGCTCTACCTATGGCATCAGGACAAGAAAGATTATGGACATCTTTTCTTATCATTGCAGCTTCACATCTTATACCTCTTAATTGGTCAACTACTTCTTCAATAGCAACTCCACTTCTTAATGCTAAGGAAGCTAAGCGAGAAATTGCTTCTGATTGAGCATGGCAACCTCCGCCTTTACCTGTAGTTGTAAATACTTCATTAATTCCTTTTTTATCAGAATTTATAGTAATATATAGTTTGCCACAACCAATTTTGGTCTTTTCAGTAGTACCAATTGTTACTTTTGGACGGGGACGTTTAGTCTTAGAGTCATGTTCAGTTGCCTCTTCTTCATCTCCTGAGGTAGAAAGAACTTGTTCGCTTCTACTACCATCTCTATATATTGTAATCCCCTTACAGTCGAGGTCATAAGCCATTTCATATACTTTTTTAACATCTTCAACTGTTGCGGAATTATGAAAGTTTACGGTTTTACTAACTGCATTATCAACTGATTTTTGAAAAGCAGCTTGCATTTTTATATGCCATTCAGGCTCTATATCATGTGCAGTAACAAAGATTCTTTTAACATCTTTTGGAATTTCATCCATATCCTGAATAGAATTTGATTTAGCCACTTTTTCCATTAATTCCTCAGAATAGAAGCCTCTCTCTTTAGCTATTTCTTCAAATATAGGATGAGTTTCAATTAATACATCATCTAAAATATGTCTTTCATAATTAATAGCAAATAAAGGTTCGATTCCACTACTAACTCCTGCAATAATACTGATAGTACCTGTAGGAGCAATAGTTGTGGTAGTAGCGTTTCTCATCGATTTATCATATATACTACCTTCTATATTAGGGAAAGAACCTCTTCTTTTGGCTATTTTAGCTGATTCATCTTTAGAGACTTCTTCGATAAAGGCCATTAAATCTTCCGCAAGATTAATAGCTTCTACACTGTTATATGGAATTCTTAAGCGGATTAACAGATCACTCCAACCCATTACACCTAATCCAATTTTTCTATTCCCTTGTACCATTTCTTTTATTTTTTCTAAAGGATACTTATTCATATCTATAACATTGTCCAAAAACCGCACAGCTTTTCTAACGGTATCTTCAAGTTTCTTATAATCAATCTTATAATTAGAATTTACCTTTTTAGTCATATTGGAAAGGTTTATAGAACCTAAATTACATGCTTCAAATGGTAATAACGGTTGTTCGCCACAAGGATTAGTACTTTCTATTTCACCAACATTTGGTGTTGGATTATGGCGATTAATTTCATCTAAGAAAATGATACCAGGTTCACCATTCCTATGGGACATATGAACAATTTTTTCAAAAACATCCCTGGCATTTATTTTTGATGTGACTTCCCCTGAATGAGGATTAATTAACTCATAAAATTCATCATTTTCTACAGCTTCCATAAATTTATCTGTGACTGCAACTGAAATATTGAAGTTATTGAGAGCAACTTCTTTTTCTTTTGCAGTAATAAAATCCATGATATCTGGGTGGTCAACTCTTAAAACTCCCATGTTGGCGCCGCGTCTTTTACCCCCTTGTTTTACTATATCGGTTGCTTTATCAAAAATTTTCATGAAGGATAAAGGTCCGCTGGCTACTCCACCAGTGGTTTTTACAATATCATTTTTAGGACGCAGCCTAGAAAAACTAAAACCGGTTCCGCCTCCACTTTTATGGATAAGTGCAGAATTTTTTAAGGAGTCGAAGATACCTTCCATACTATCTTCGACTGGTAAAACAAAACAGGCACTTAGCTGTTGTAAATCATTATCGGCATTCATTAGAGTTGGAGAATTAGGGAGGAAATCTAAGTTGGTCATCATATTATAGAAATTTTTTCTGTCTTTTTTTGCTTCTTCATTATATTTTTCGTTAGCTTGAGCAATATTTGTTGCTACTCGATCAAACATTCCTTCGGGGTCTTCAATTAGTTCGCCTTCTTTGCTTCTTTTAAGATATCTAGCTTTAAGAACTTTTCTAGCATTTTTTGTTAAATTTATATTTTTTACTTCTGACATAAACTCACCTCAAATAGTTTTATAATTTTTGTGTATTTCATTATAGCACTCAAAAAAGAAAAAATAAAGATGAATAATTTAGTTATTCTTTTTACGAACATCTCATAAGGAGGAATTAAATTCTCATTGTTTAATATAAATATTAGGGTATTATTTAATTAATTAAGGAGGATATTTTTTATGTTAGAAAATAATTTTAATGTTTTTGAAATGCTTGAAATGGCTAAGGAAATTGAAAATCGTGGTTATAGATTATACTCTACCCATGCTAAGTATGCTGAAGATAAAGAATTAAAAAAGATTTTTAATAAACTTGCTTCTGATGAACAAGAGCATTATAATACATTTGATAAATTAGAAGAAAAATATAAAGAAAAAGAAAAAAAGGAGTATAGTTATTTAGAAGATGTTAAAGTAAACGATTATTTAAAAAGTTTAGTCGAGTATGAAGTGTTTCCGAAAGGTGAAAGGGAAGAATTAAAAGAAATGGATATCGAAGAAGTATTAGATAGAGCTATTAAATCTGAAAAAGATTCGATCCTGCTATATCAAGAACTTATTCCATATAACAATGAAGAAACAAAGGAAATATTATATAGATTAATAAAAGAAGAAAAGGAACATTATGTGAGCCTTGTAAATTATAAAAGAGAAATGTAATATTAGGAGTTGAAAGAGCCGTAAATGATTTTTTTAAAAAAGGTTTTATTTAACAAAGTGAATAATGATGATATTAGATATAGAAAGTTTGATTTTTCTTTTGTATTTAAAATAGCGATATTAATAGTAGCTGCCGGAGTCTTTTTTGATAATCCGGCTAATACTATTAATTTCAATATATATCCTTTAGAAGAAGCTATAAGAGTGAATTTAAGACCACCTCTTATAATGTTGGGTGGGATTATTTTAGGTCCTTTCTGGGGAGCTTTAATTGGAGGTATTATTGATTTAATTGCCTTCAATATATGGCATAGTGATTTAAGTTATCTTTTTATATTTACACTTTCAACTGTTTTTAGAGGCTTTATGGCCGGTTTTATTTATAATTATATTTTTAAAAGTTTTTCAATCAAAGCAGTATTTACTTCTCTTGCAGTTCCGCATTTATTAACTTCAGGTTTAATCATACCTGCTGTATTAAATTATTATTATAATATACCATTCTTAAGTAATTTAAGAGTTCGAATCTTAGTCCAAATAATTACACTTCCAATATTTACTCTTGCTTTTTATTATATTTTAAATGGATTAAAAAAATCAAAAGAATTAAGAACCTTACATCAAAAACTTAAAGTAATGTTAAACAAAGATGATCTCACAGGGATTTCTAATAGGAAACATTTTATGGATTTCTTAGATAAGATGTTTACGATGGCTAAGCGACATTCTAATCCCCTAGTATTATTAATGGCTGATGTAGATAATTTCAAAAAAATAAATGATACCTACGGCCATTTTAAAGGTGACGAATGTTTAAGAAAAGTTGCTGAGTTATTAAATGAAAATATTAGAAATGAAGACCTAGCAGCTCGGATGGGTGGAGATGAGTTTGTAGTTCTATTACCTCAAACTCAAATAAAAGAAGCCAAAAATATTGCTGATAGAATTAAAAAAAGTGTACAAGAAATTGATATAAAAGATTCAGGTTCGATTACTATCAGTATAGGTGCAACAGTTATAAGAAAAGAAGATGACATAGAAAGTTTTCTTAAAAGAGCTGATGATGCTCTCTATAAGGCTAAAAATAATGGTAGAAACAGAATAGCCTGGATGAAAACAGATAGTCTTAAACAGAAATTAAAATTTTCCTAAAAATTTAGGCTCTGGTTTTAATTTCACACCTGAAATTTCATATACTTCTTTTTGAATTTTTTTAATCAGATTTAAGATATCTTGGGCGGTTGCGTCGCCTTTGTTTATAATAAATCCAGCATGTTTTTCTGAGACTTGTGCACCACCAATTTGGTAACCTTTCATTTTAGCTTTTTCAATGAGAGGACCAGTATAATGGTTTTCTGGTCTTTTAAATGAACTACCAGCACTTGGATATTCTAGAGGCTGTTTATTTTGTCTTTTTTGGTTTAAAACGTCCATTCGTTCTTTTATCTGATCTTTATCTCCATAATTTAATTCCATGGTAGCATCTAATATAATATAATTTTTTTCTTGAAAGATACTATTTCTATAAGAAAGTTCAAGTTCTTCTTTGTCTAGGATTACTTTTTTTCCTTTATTATTTACAGCAGAAACATTTACAATGATATCATTCATTTCTCCACCGTAAGCACCAGCATTCATAAATACTGCTCCCCCTAGTGAGCCAGGAATACCAGAAGCAAATTCCATCCCAGCAAGTGAGTTTTCTTGCGCTTTTTTTGTGATATATTTTAACGTAGCCCCACTTTGTGCTTTTATATTATTTTCATTTACTAAAACTTCATCTAGTTCTCCCGTATATATAATTATACCTCTATATCCTTTATCTCCAACTATTACATTACTACCTTCACCTAATACAAAATAAGGGGTATTAATGTTTTGGATAACCTTAATAAGTTCTAATAAAGCATTTTCATTTTTGGGGGTTAAAAATATATCGGCTGGTCCACCCACTTGAAAAGTGGTATAATTTTTCAAAAGTACATCTTCTTCAACATTTAAATTATCTATTTTATTTAATTTATCAATTATTTTTTTCATTATATGACACCTCTGAAATAAATTTTATCATATTTAAATCCTATTACCAAATATAAATCTTAAATTTATTGATAGATACCTTCTTGTTAGTTGTCATTATTGGAAACTTATCAAGAATTGTAAAAAGGATTTTTGTAATTTGTAAAGAATTAGTAAAAAGGAAGTCTTTTTGTTAATATCTGATGGCATATATATAATAAAAAGTAATAACTAAGTAATATCAGATGAGCCTATTATAAATGAGCTTAGCCGACCTTCGTTTGTTGTGACATAGCTTAGTCATTAAAAATACTTAATGACGAAGGGAGGCTATAATCATGAGAAAGTGGTATGTAGCTATCTTAACTAGTTTATTGACCTTTGCTTCTACTATTGCTGCATTAGCAGAATCAGTACACTGGAGATAATTAAAATAATATATGCCATCAGATATTTTTATAATTCAGGAGGATAAAAGAGATGAATAGAGAAGTCAAATTATTTTTAGCCATTGAATCCATCATTTTTATTTTATTAGTTATTGCTGAATCAAAATTATATAATATATTCTCTTTTAAAATAGATATTATTTTTTTTACTATTACTTTATTAATATTAAGTAATTTAAGTTTATTTTTAAATTTTCAAAGTAGCACTTCAACATCAATTAGTTTACCTGTTTTAATTCCAGCAATGACAATGCTCAATCCTTTTTGGATTACCATTATTGCATTTGTTGGTACTAGTGAACTGAGTATCAAGAAAAATAATATACCATGGTTTAAATTTTTATTTAATAGATGTATGTTTGGTATAGCAGCCGGATTGGCAGCTATAGTTTATGACCTTTCATTATCATTTATAAGTCCTAATATAATTATATCATTATTTTTTGCTTCAATTACATATTTTATAATAAATATTGGTATGGTATATGCTATAATATATTTATCTGGCGAAAAACAAAAAATATCATATAATGTTTTTTTACAAGAACTTGTAAAAAGTATTTTCATTTCCTATTTTTTAGGTTTAGTACTTTACTTTAGTTATACTCAATTTGGCAAGGTGTTTTTCTTATTAGTAATAGTTTTAATATATATTACCAGAGATTTTTTCTTTTCAAGGATTCAAGTTTTAAATACTTTTACTCAAATAATAGAGAGTTTCTTGAAAGTTATTGATTCAAAGGATCATTATACAGAAGGACATTGTGAAAGAGTTGGAAATTATACTAAAAAAGTTTGTAATAAGATTAATATAAATCCAAGTAAAAAAGAAAAAATTATTAACATGGCAAAAATACATGATATTGGCAAAATATATGTGGATGATGAGATTTTAAAAAGTGATGATCTTTTAAGTGATGAAGAATTCAAAGAAATGAAAAAACATAGTGAATATGGGTATGAACTTTTAAAAGATATTGATATGTTAAATGATGATCTTGAAATAATCCTCCATCACCATGAATTTTATAATGGGAATGGTTATCCTGAAGGAATTAAAGAAAAGGAAATTCCCTTAGGTTCCAGAATATTAAATATATGTGATTCATTTGATGTAATGACTACCGGTCGCAGTTATAAAAAAGCTCTCAATAAAGAGGAGACAATTAGAGAATTCAAGAGATGTGCAGGGAAACAGTTTGATCCTGAATTAGTTGATGAATTAATTGAACTTATTAAGAATGGAGAGCTTGATGGGAGCTTTGAAAATAAAAATATTTAAATGTAATTATCATGTTAAATGGGGGTAGAGAGTATGTTCGAAGAGTTAGTGGGAAAAATTAATAAATTAGATGGGATAATTTCTTGTAAGATAACGGGTAATGATGATATTGACGAGGTGCATATTATAGCTGACAAAAAGCGTAATCCCAAAAGAATTGTAAGAGATGTAGAGACTATTATTTTAGTAAATCAAGATAAAGATATTGATCATAAAAAAATTAGTATTGCACAGTTTGAACATAATGAAGAAAAACACGATATTGATAGATTAGAAATAATTTCAATATTTAAAGAAAACAATAATCCGATTTGCCACTACAGACTTAAAATAAACGACAATATTTTTGAAGGACAAAGTTCTGATTATCCTGATGAACCATTAATGTATAAAGCTGCTAGCGGAATGGCAAAAATGTTAGAAAAGTACATAAAACTTCCCGGTAAATTAAGAGTAGAAAATGTATTCAAAACAGGATTGAGAGACGAAATTGTTCTTGTCCAAGTTACCTTATTTAATGAACATGGTATGGAAGAAAGATTATTAGGATCTTCATATATAAATCAGGACCTTCCGTTAGCGGTTGGAAAGGCCTGTCTTAAAGCATTAAACAGAAAAATAGTTGGTAGTTATTAATATATAATTAAAGGAGTAATTAGATATGGTTGAATTAATTGATTCACATGCTCATTTAGATTTTGATAAGTTTAATAAAGATAGAGATGAAGTGATTGAAAGAGCAAAAAATAATGGTATTGTAAATATTGTTAATGTTGGTTCGAATTTAGCTTCAAGTCATCGTTCTTTACAACTGAGTCAAAAATATGAGATGATATATGCAGTGGTGGGCATTCACCCACATGAAGCTAAACATCTTGATAAAAATGCTTTGAAAGTACTTAAAGATCTTTCAAAAGCTGATAAGGTTATAGGAATTGGTGAAATAGGTTTAGATTTCCATTATGATAACTCACCTCGAGATATACAAAGGGATGCATTTAGAAAGCAACTTAGACTTGCTAAAGAGGTAAATTTACCAGTGGTTGTTCATAGTAGGGAAGCAGATGATGATACCATTAAGATACTAAAAGAAGAAAAAATGAGTAATCATAATGTATTACTACACAGTTATACGGGAGGAAAAGAGTTAGCAGAAAAAGCATTAGATATGGGCTTTTATTTTGGAGCTGGAGGAATTGTTACCTTCAATAGTGCTTCAGAGTTAAAAAACATAATACAAAGAACTCCTTTAACCCATATTTTATTAGAAACTGATTCTCCTTATTTAGCTCCAGAGCCTCATAGAGGGAAAAGGAATGAACCTCTCTATGTGAAAGAAGTTGCTAAATTTATAGCATCATTAAAGAATACTAATTTGGAAAGTGTAGCGGAGATTACTAAAGAAAATACAGAGAGATTTTTTAATATAAAATAATGTATTCAATTTAACTTTATTTTTATTAAGTATATGATTTAATTATTATAAAGTAAAATCAGGAGGGATTACTAATGAAATATAAAGTGACATATGAAAAAGAAGGACTAGAAGAAATTGTTGAAGCACATGCTCCGGGACAAGCTACTTACCATTTTTTGAAAGATCATGATATAGATATAGAAGAAATAGATGAAGATGATATTAAAATATTACCATATAATGAAGAAGAATAGATATAAAAACCCCGGCATTAGCCGGGTTTGTTTTTTTAAAAGATAATAAATAATTAGATTGCTATATGAAAGAGATTTCATATAGCATTTTTTTATGCGATAAACTTTTATAATATCCCAAAAAATTTAAAAAATAACTAAGATAGGTTAATAAGTAATTGTTTATTAGTAGTTTTTAGAGGGGAACAACTACAAAGATTAGTAGTGGTAAATAATGTCAAAATAAGTTATAATTGTAAATAGAATTCCCGGGAAATATATATTAGGGGGGGTTAGATGGAATTAACCAATAATAATTTTAATTCATTAAACAAACAAGATTTAATGAAAATTAATGGTGGGGGACCGATAACAAGTACTTCACTTGTGTTAGGAGCTTTTGGAGTAGCTTCTGCAGGAATAGCAATTGGATTAGCTGTGGGAGCAGCTTATTATTATTCAACTCATTAGATTTGAGGAGGTGACCTCATTAAAGAATTAAATCAGAATGAATTATTGCAAATTAATGGTGGATTTTTAGTAAGCAGTACAACTGCTACAGTAATATATCTAGCCGCTGGTTTTGGGGGAATAGCCTTAGGGGCTTATGTTGGCTACAATAAGGCAGCAAAATAAAGAAGATAGGGGATGTCTTTTAGATCAATAAGACATTCCCTGCTTTTTAAGGAGGCAAATATAATGAACAAAAAGGAGAATAAAAAAATGACTTTATATACATTACTTAAAGGGCCCATATCAGGGCATAATTTTGTTTTGGGTTTATTTTTTACTACAGCTGCAGGTGTAATAGTGGGATTTTTAATTGGACAGGTAATATACCACTTACTTCAATAAGTATTGATAAATCATGAGAAATATTTTAAATAGAATAAATTTATTACATTTAAAAATATCTACACTAAATAAACTTATTAAACAAAAAGATAAAACTGATTGTGGTGCTGCTTGCCTAGCTACTATAGCTAATTTAAATGGTGTAAATTATCCTACTAGTAAAATCAGAGAAGCAGCCGGAACGGATCAAAAGGGTACATCTGCATATGGGTTAATAAAAACAGCGGAGGATATTGGATTTGCGGCTCAAGGAGTTAAGGCTCAAAAAAAAGATCTAACTAAAGAGATAAAATTGCCAATGATTGCACATTTAGTAAATGATGATTTTACTCATTATGTTGTAATATTAAAGATTAAAAGGGATAAGATTTTTATTTTTGATCCAGGGGTTGGATTAAAATTAATTGATAGGTCAGAATTTGTAGTCAAATGGACTAACATATTAATACTATTTTCTCCTAAAAAATTAGAAAAGAATAATTATCAGAAGAAGTTTGGGAAGTCTTCTTTTATAAGAAAACACCTATTAACACATAAAAAATTATTGATATATATTTTTATAGCTTCATTACTTTATACCGTCTTAGGTATAGCTGGTTCTTTTTATTTTAAATATATGATTGATAGTATTTTAGTTAATGGTCTAATTAAAACTCTCCATATAGTTTCGTCAGGAATACTTTTAATTTCAATACTTAAAGTTATGATGGATGCTTTTAGAAATCATCTTACATTATTTTTAAGTCAACAAATTGATATTAGTTTAATTATGGATTATATTGAACATATTTTAGAACTACCAATATCTTTTTATGAAAAAAGAGAGATCGGAGAATTAATTTCAAGAGTTCATGATTCTGGTAAAATAAGAGATGCTTTATCTAGTGCTGCGATTTCAATAATGATAGATTCTTCTTTAATTATTGGGGGTGGGGCAATTTTATATCTGCAAAGTAGATATCTTTTTAAAATTGCTGCTATTTTAATCCCCTTTTATATATTATTAGTATTATCTTTTGCTAAAAAACATAATATAGTGAGAAAAAAGGAGATGGAAAAGGGAGCAGAATTACAATCTACTTTGGTGGAAACTATTGAAGGTATAAAAACTATAAAAGCTCATAATAATGAGAGAAAGAGTTATATTAATAATGAAAAAAAGTTTTTAAGTTTCATGGAAGAGATTTTTTCCGCAGGAGTGTTACAAAATATACAAAATTCAATTGATAACTTGTTAGCTGCAATAGGAGAAATAATCTTGTTATGGGCAGGAGGTTATCAGGTGATTGAAGGTAATTTAACTGTTGGGCAATTGATTACATTTAATGCTTTATTAGTATATTTTTATGATCCGCTGCAGAATTTAATAAAATTGCAGCCCAAAATTCAAGAGGCCTTAGTAGCTTTAGATAGATTAAAAGAAATTATGGTATTGGATAATACTAAACATACTAAAGAAACAATTGAATTAAAACAAATAGAGGGAAATATTGTATATAAAAATGTCAATTTCATTTATAATATGAAAAATAGAGTTCTAAAAGATATTTCCTTTAGTATCAAAGCGGGAGAAACAGTCGCTTTCGTGGGTGAAAGCGGTTCTGGAAAAACATCAATAATTAAGTTACTAATGAAATTCTATTCTGTAAGCAAAGGGAACATTTATTTAGACGGTAAAAATATAGAAGATATTAATACAAAAAATTTCAGGACAAAGCTCGGATATGTTCCTCAAGATATATTTTTATTTAATAAAACAATAAAAGACAATATAGATCTAAATGGGTGTAAAGATAACCTTAATGAAGTTGTTAAAGCGGCTCAAAAAGCAAAAATACACAGTCATATTAATCAATTACCTGAAAGATATCAAACAGAAATTACAGAAAAAGGAAAGAATCTTTCCGGTGGTGAAAAACAAAGAATAGCTATTGCAAGAGCCTTTTTCAAGAATCCAGATTTAATAATTTTCGATGAAGCGACTAATAACCTGGATTATTCTACAGAGAATAATATATTAAAAATAATAAATAGATTTTCTTCTAATAAGACTGTTATAATAATAGCTCATCGTTTAAAGACCATTGAAAATGTTGATAAAATTTTCTATATGAAGAAAGGAAAAATTACTGAAAGAGGAACTCATGAAAAATTACTTGCTCAAAAAGGTGAATATTATAACTTATGGAATGATCAGAAATATTCTAATTAAAAATGAGGGTATATTAATTGAAATATAAATATTTAGATATTAATAACTTAACCAAGAAGAAATATCAAAAAAACTCTAAGGATAAACTTTTTCTAAAATTAACTATCCTAGCTGTCTTAATTGTAATCATAATTGCATTAATTTGGATGTTTTTTGGAGAAATCGATGTTATAATCGAGACGAGTGGAGTGATAAAATATCAGGATAATATAAGTACTGTCTATAGTATTGAAGGTGGTATATTAAGCCATATAATTTCAGAGAACAAAACACAAGTAACAAAAGGAGATATATTATTTAATATTGAAAGCAGTGCGTTGATTAAAAGAAAGGAATACTTAAGCAATAAAATTAGCGACAATAAAAATAAAATAGCAGATTTGAAATTTATAAGAAATTATTTAAAGAATAAAAATAATTATTCAGAAGAACAATTAAAAACATTGCATAATGAATATAAGAACATAAAAAACAAGGTGAATAACTTAAATGCAAACATTCACTTTAAAGAAAACGAACTTAATATAATGAAAAAATTTATGCCTACAAGTATATCTGAAAGTGAATATAAAAAAGAAAAGAGAAGACTTAGAGATTTAAAATACAAACACAAAAATTATAAAGTTAAAAAAATTCTAGAGATTGAGAAAAAAATCAATAAATTAAAAGATAATAACTTAACTAATAAAATAGAAATAGTGAATATTAGAACTAAACTTTCAAATTATAAAATATCAGCTCCTATAAGTGGGAAAGTACAATTTTTAAAAAACTTTAATAAAGGGGATTATATTCCACCTGGAAATAAAATTTTGAAAATAATTCCTAATAAAAAACAAAATTATTATGTAGAATTATTGATCAAAAACAAAGATATATTAAGAATAGAAAAAAATGATAAAGTACGTTATAGAATTTCATCTTATCCTTACAAGGAATTCGGAGTTGCTGAAGGTAGGATTTTAAAAATAAATTCAGTTGCCACTAGAGTTAATGATAAAAATCATGTGTACAAAATAAAGGCTAGCATTACTAATTATTTAAGTAAAGGTGCAAATATAATAGATGTGAATTATAAGAATGGTATGATTACAAAAGCTTCTATAGTAGCGGACAAAAGGAAAATCCTATACTATGTATTAGAAAAAATAGATTTTATAAACTAACACAATAGGGGTGTTTTGATTGGATATTGAGCAAATGTATTTTGATTATAATTTAATTAAAGAGGAAGTTACTTCATCTTGGACTAGGTGTTTAAAACATAAAAAAAGTCGTTATATAAATCCTGAAACTGCCATAAATGAAGAAAAAAATATATATTATATGGATGAATATATTAAAAAATATTTCTTGAAAAAAGTTGAAAATATTAATCAAAGATTGGACCACAATTATAGTTTTTTCTTAATCAATAATAAGTTTATAATTGAGGAAATTGCAGCTGGTTTTTTGGAAAGTAATAAATTAAAAAATGATGGGATTCAAAGAGGCTTTTCTTTTTCAGAAGAGTTTTCTGGAACCAATGCTGTTTTTTTGGCAGGAAAGTTAAAAAAGCCCGTACATATTTTACCAGGACACCATTTTTGTAGGCCTTTAAATGGGTGGTATAGTGTTGCCACGCCAATAATGAAAGGTGAAAGTATTTATGGATTTATAAACTTAATACATAAAGATTTAATCCGTAATGAAATAATTTGTTTGAACAATCTACTGGTGGAAAATATTGAACAAAAAATTACTGATAAGAAACTGTATCCAATAAATAAAAACAGAAAAGAGCTGAGTGAAAAGCAGTATTTCATTTTGAAAAAACTAGCTATAGGTTTGACTGATAAAGCTTTAGCAAGAGAATTACACTTAAGTAACAGTACAATACAATATCATAAGAAAAAATTATTTCTCCTGTTTAAAGCCCATTCTACAGTCGAAATGATAGTAAAAGCATTCAAATATGGTTTTTTGACTTTTGAAGAGGTAAGTTTTAAAAAGAGGATTTAGCCCTTTATTAATGAAATAATAAATATAACGCTAATAAATAAAGGGGAGAGATATAATGTTTAAGTTATTAATAATAAATCCAGGCTCAACTTCTACTAAATTATCCATTTTTGAAGATGAAAGTGAAGTTTGGAATAAAAACATTAAACATGCAAGTGATGATATAAAACAGTTTGAAAAAATAATTGATCAATTAGGCTGGAGAGAATCACTTGTAAAAAAAGAAATTTCAAGTTCAAATCATGATATTAATGAATTGGACGCCGTAGTAGCTAGAGGTGGAGTTGCGTTAGACCCTATAGTAGGGGGAACTTATTTAATAGATGAAAATATGGTTAATGATTTAAAAATAGCAAAAAATTCCTCACACGCTTCTAATTTAGCAGGTATTATTGCATATAATATTGGGGAAGAATACCATATCCCTGCGTATACTGTAGATCCTATATCTGTTGACGAATTTGAGGATGTAGCAAGATTGTCAGGGTTACCAGAAATCCCGCGTAAATGCCAATCACATGCTTTGAACTTAAAGTCAATTGGGAGAAAAACAGCGGGGTATATTGATAAATCTTTTGGAGATTGTAATTTAATAGGAGTTCATTTGGGCGGGGGTATTTCTATCGCTCCAATGAAAAAAGGAAAAATTGTTGATGTTAATAATGCTAACCAAGGGGGACCTTATTCTCCTGAACGTGTTGGTACATTACCTAGTCTAGATTTAGTAAAATATATTTATGATAATAATCCCGACAAGAATAAATTCATTAAGAAACTTCTAGGTAATGGAGGATTAACAGCTTATTTAGGCACAAATGATGGTCTGAAAATTGAAAAAAGAATAGAAAGTGGAGATGAAAAAGCAAAATTAGCCTATGAAGGTATGATTTATCAGATCGCAAAAGAAATTGGGGCGATGGCTACAGTATTAAATGGAGATGTAGATGCGATATTTATTACTGGAGGTTTGGCTAAATCTAAATATATTACTAATAGAATTATAAAAAAGGTTGAATATATAGCGGAAGTGTTTGTTTATCCAGGAGCTGAAGAAATGGAAAATTTAGCACAAGGAGCTTTAAGAATACTTAGAAATGAAGAGGAATACTTAAAATATGAGGATGGGAAGATAGATGTTGATATTTTTCAAATATAAATGGAGGGTGTTATATGGCTAAAGTATTTTTAACCCGCAAAATACCTGATATTGGTATAGAACTACTAAAACAAAAACATGAGGTAAGTATTTTTTCTGATCAAAAAAATCCAAATAAGCAACAATTAATAAAGAATGCTCAAAATGCAGATGCGATTATTTCTTTATTAAGTGATCAAATTGATGAAGAAGTAATAAATAAATGTAATCACTTAAAAATTATTGCTAATTATGCAGTCGGGTATGACAATATTGACCTTAAGGTAGCTCAGGAAAATAATATAATTATAACAAATACTCCCGGTGTTTTAACTGAAGCTACGGCTGATCTCACTTGGACTCTGCTCTTAGCTACTGCTAGAAGAATAGTAGAGTCTGATAAATATGTAAGGGATTTAAAATTTGATGGTTGGGGACCAGAATTATTATTAGGTCGAAAAACTTATGGTAAAACCTTGGGAATAATTGGCTTCGGTAGAATTGGACAAGCTGTAGCTAAGAGAGCACATGGTTTTAATATGGAAGTTCTATATAATAAAAGGACTCCTCTTGCTCAAGATGAGGAATCTAAACTAGGTGCTAGGTTTGCAGAATTAGATAAATTACTGAAAGAGTCAGATTTTATTACAATTAATGCTTCTTTAAATGACTCTACTTATCATCTTATAGATGAAAAAGAATTTGAGAAGATGAAGGATAATGCTATCATTGTTAATACAGGTCGAGGCCCTATAGTAAATGAAAAAGCTTTGGTAAAAGCACTTCAACAAAATAAGATATTTGGAGCAGGGTTGGATGTATATGAAGAGGAGCCCAAAGTTAATCCTGAATTATTGGAATTAGATAATGTAATTTTAACTCCTCATACTGGTTCCGCTACCACATATGCAAGAAACGAAATGGCAAAGATGGTGGCTAATGATATACTAGCCGCTATAGAGGGTAAAGATCCTGTAAATAGAATTGTATGAGAGGAGCGAAAAGCAGATGAATCAAAATAGTGAGTTTTACGATATTTCTCTAAATATTGAAGAAGGAATGCTTAGTTTTCCCGGTGATACTATTCCGGAATTTAATAAAATAAAGGAAATAGAGGTTGATAATTATAATCTGAGTAATATGATGGTAAGTGTTCATGTGGGTACACATGTAGATGCTCCATCTCATTTTATCAAGAATGGTAAAACTATTAATGAACTTTTACCTGAAAGATTTTTAGGGGAGGTCCAGGTAGTTGAGATTAAAGATGATAAAGAGATAAGTATAAAAGAATTAGAAAATGTAGAATTTCATAGCGATAAAATTCTTTTTAAAACTCAGAATAGTAACATGATATCAGATAAAAATTTTAATAATGATTTTGTATATTTAAATCAAAAAGGAGCAAAGTATTTAATTGAATCAGGGATTAATTTTATAGGAATTGATTATTTAACTATTGAGAGTATAGATACGCAAGAATTTAATGTGCATAAATTGCTATTAGAAAATAATGTAATTGTGTTGGAAGGAATTAATCTTAAAGAAATACCCCCCGGAAATTATAAAATGATTGCTCTCCCTCTTAAAATAAAGGGGGCTGAAGCTTCTCCGGTACGTGCATTATTATATAGATAACAAAAGACTTTATTAACAATTTATAAATTATCAGGCTGATTCTTAAAGGGATTAGCCTTTTTTTATTTTTTATACATGATATAATAAAATCAAAATACAAAAAGGTGAAATCATGAATAAAATTAAAGTTCTAATTTTTGACAAAAACAAATTATATAAGGATGCTATTTCACATTTACTAAAAGACAAAGAAAAAATAAAATCTGTATTTTCAATTTCCCAGTATGAACATGTTATACCAGTAGTAGAAAAGTTTTTTCCCGATTTAATTTTGATCAATAATTTAAATGTTACAAAAAAAGAACTTGAAAAGTTAGTAAAGAATGTCAAAACTATTGATAACAAAATAAATATATTTCTTTTAAAAAATAAAGAAACTATTTTAAATACAAGGACAGAAAGATATATTGATTTAAAAGTATCTGTTACTAAAGATCACAAATATTTATATAGTATGATTACTAAGTATATAAATACAAGCAGTAATGAAAATATAAAAGAAAATAATACTGAATTTAAGTTTCATAACCTTACGAAAAGAGAGATGGATGTTATGAAATTGATTTCTAAGGGGTTTACAAATCGAGCAATATCAGAAGAACTAGTCATCAGTGAAAGAACTGTTAAAAATCATGTTAGTAGTATATTAAAGAAACTTTCAGTAAATGATCGCACACAAGCATTGATAAAATGTTTAAAGAAAGGGATTGTAAAGTTAGAATAAAATTGATGTTTAAAAAGGGTTAATTTTTATTATGTTTTACAATAGGATTGATAATATGATAGAATAAATATGACAATATATAAATGTAAGGAGAGTTATATGGATAAAAATATTGCATCTTTTACAAACACTAAAGATATATTAAACCAATACAACGTAAGATTGAATAAAAAATTAGGACAACACTTTTTGATAGATAATAATATAATGAGGAAAATAATAGAGGCATCAGATTTAAAAGGCGAAGAAAAAGTTATAGAAATCGGCTCTGGTATAGGATCTTTAACCCAGTATTTATTAGAAGAAGTCAAACAGGGTAAAGTAGTAGCAATAGAAAAGGATTCTAGATTTATTAAAATTTTAAAAGACTTGTTTGATGATTATAATAATTTAGAAATTTTAAAAGAAGATATTCTACAAATTCACTGGGAAAAATTTATGGGAAAATATGAATTAGAAAATGAAGAAGTAAAAATAATAGCAAACCTTCCTTATTATATTACAACTCCAATAATTGAAAATCTTCTTTTCTCCCCTTTAAAGATTACCGAGATGGTATTTATGATGCAAAGGGAAGTTGCCAAGAGGTTAGATGCTTCTCCGGGTAATAAAGATTATGGTAGCTTGAGTGTTTTTATCCAATTTCACTATAAAACAGAAATTAAATTTGAAGTGAAGCCAGAATCTTTTATACCTCGTCCAGCAGTACATTCTGCAGTAATTAAACTTACACCTTATGATGAGATCCCTTATGCAGTTCAAAACAAAGATTTCTTTTTTGATGTTGTGAGAGCCATCTTTAATCTAAGAAGAAAAAATATAAAAAATAGTCTTACATTATCTCCTCATCTAAAATTAGATAAAGATATAATTTTAGAAGGATTAAAAGAATCTAATATAGATAAGAGAATTAGAGGAGAAAATTTATCAATTCAAGAAATGGTCTCACTGAGTAATAAGTTTTGGGAATTAAAAAACTAAAAAGAGGGATAAAAATGAAGTTTATCAGCCCTACCGAAGGTAAAATGAGTATACAAGATACTTATAATAGTATTTTATCTTTCATAAAGGATAAACCAGAACAACAATATAAATTGATTATTGGTACCGATTCTCATCCGGGGTTTAGGGAATCAGTATTTGTCACTGCTATTGTTATATATAGAGTTGGCCATGGTGGTAGGTATTTTTACCACAAAAAAAATGTAAGGATGAAGAGTGGATTTAAAAAGAGAATTTATCATGAAGTATCAAGAAGTTTGAAGGTGGCCAGTAAAATTACTGATTATATTTCCTTAGAAGACTCTTCATTGGGTTTGGATGACATTGAAATTCATATTGATGTGGGAGAAAACGGTCCTAGTAGTGAGATAATTAAGGAAGTTGTAGGTATGGTTGTAGGTAGTGGTTATGATGCTCTAATAAAACCTGACTCCTATGCGGCTTCTAATGTAGCTGATAAGTATACTAAGTGATCTCCCTAGAACTTGACAGTCATTGATATTTTTTATATAATCCACTAATGCAAAGATTCTTATTTGTTATTTTTAACAAATAATTAGCTGTTAGCAAGAGAAAGCCGGGGGGGTTCTCTTATGTCAAAGAATACTTTGAGTGAGATCAAAAAAAATATTTCTCAATATATTGGGAAAGAGGTTATTATTAAGGCAGACCGTGGGCGAAGAAGGTCAATAAATAAAGAAGGAATTTTAGACAAGACTTACGATAATATTTTTATAGTAAAAGTAGTTGACAATGGGGAAGAAAGGCATCTATCTTTTTCATATGCCGATCTTTTAACAGATTCTGTAGAACTCAAATTAAAAGAGGATAAAGAAAGAATAGGGGTAATTTAGGAAATTCAGGCCCCTAAATGAATAAAAAAATAAAATTAAATATTTAGGGGGGCAATTAAACTTGTCATTTGATATGATTGTTGGCCTAACCGGAGGGTTGGGCTTATTTATTTATGGTATGAAACAGATGAGTGAAGGCTTACAGAAAACAGCTGGTAAAAGACTAAGACACATTTTAGCCTTTTTAACTAACAATACCTTTTCAGGGGTATTAGTTGGAACAGGTGTAACTTCTATTGTGCAAAGTAGTAGTGCTACTACTGTTATGGTAGTAGGTTTTGTTAATGCAGGTTTAATGACTTTAACCCAGTCTATTGGGGTAATAATGGGAGCAAATATAGGTACTACAGTAACTGCCCAGTTAATTTCCTTTGATCTGGGTGACTATGCTTTCCACGCTATTACTTTAGGTGCAATAGCATATTTATTTGCAAATAAAAAGAAATATCAGTATATTGGCCAGGTTATATTAGGTTTTGGTATTCTCTTTTTAGGACTTAATATTATGAGTGAAACGATGAACCCATTAAGAGATTCACAGTACATAGTTGAACTAATGAAAAATTTTGGTAGGTATCCAATTTTAGGCGTATTAGCTGGGATGACTATTACAGTTGTAGTCCAGAGTAGTAGTGCTACTTTTGGTATTTTAGTAGGATTGGTTTCAGTTGGTGTTATTGATTTCAATTCTGGAGTTCCTATTTTGTTAGGTAGTAATATTGGTACTACTGTAACAGCTATCTTATCAGCTATTGGCGCAAGTAAAACTGCTAAAAAATCAGCAGCAGCTCACTTTATTTTTAATATTTTAGGTACCAGCATAATGATCTTATTGATATACGTTGTACCTGGTTTTACAGGTCACCTCAAAGAATTATTAAGAGGTATAAGCCAAGTAACTAATAATACAATTAGTTCAGAACGTTTATTAGCTAATACACATACACTGTTTAATGTGACAAACACATTAATTTGGATGCCATTTGTAGGGTTTATGGTTCATCTGGTGAATAAAATAATACCCGGTGAAGATGTTTCAATTGAGAGGGGGCTTGTTCACCTTGATGAAAGGATGTTAAATACACCTCAGGCAGCTTTAACACAAGTTCATAAGGAAGTTACAAGAATGCACAGTATTGTTGAGGAAATGATTATTGAATCTAAAAAGGCAGTTATTGAAAAAGATACTGAGATGATTAAACAAATTAGACATAAAGAAGAAATTATAAATGAGATTGAAGAAGAGTTATTGGTTTTTTTAACAAATATTCCTCAGGCCTCTCTTTCTGATGAAGATATTAAAACATTAGATAGCTTTTTTGCTATTGTTGATGATGTGGAAAGTATTGGAGATGATGGTGATAGTATTGCTGATTTAGCGGAGTATGTTATTGAGAATGATCTAGAATTTTCTGAAGAAGCAAAAAAATCAATAGAAAACGCTTATGATATTGTAACAAGTTATTTGGGAGATTCAAGAGAGATTATAAAAACAGGAAATGAAGAAATTGCTGAGAAATTGTTTGCCGGCGAAGAAGAAATGGATGATATATTACTTCAATATAGAGAAGAGCACCTCAAGCGCTTAAATAAGGGGGTTTGTATTCCTTCGGCCGGAATAGCTTATCTGGAAGTATTAGAAGATCTTGAACATATAAGTGATCAGTTTGCTGATATTGCTTATAGTGTTATTGAACGTAAACAAAATAGAATTAGCTAAAATTTTAAAAGGCCCCTTAAAATGGGGCCTTTTATATATGATAGGAGGAAAAATATGGGAAAGCGCATTTTAATAGTTGATGATGAGAAAAACATAAGAGATTTATTAAAGTTCAATCTTGAAAATGAAGGTTATGAAACAATTGAAGCCAAGGATGGTCAGGAAGCTCTTGATAAAGTTCAAGAAAATATTGATCTAATGGTCCTTGATCTTATGTTGCCAAAGATTGATGGCTTAAATGTATGTAAACAAATAAGAAATGACGAAAAAATAGGTAATTTACCAATTATAATGTTGACTGCTAAAAGTGAAGATATTGATAGAATAATAGGCCTTGAATTAGGTGCAGATGACTATGTAACTAAGCCATTTAATACAAGGGAATTGATTGCGAGGATAAAAGCATTATTAAGAAGAATTTCAATGAGTCAAGATTATGAAAATGAAAGTAAAAAGATAATAAAAGTTAAGGATCTAATTATTAATATTAAAAACCATACTGTAAAAGAGAATGAAAAAGAAATACCAATGACCCCAAAAGAATTTGATTTATTAGTTTTTTTAATTAGAAATGATGATCAAGTATTCTCTAGGGATAAACTTTTAAGTAAAATTTGGGGATATGAATTTTCTGGCGATACTAGAACTGTTGATGTTCATATAAGAAGACTAAGAAAGAAGATTGATAAGGACTTAATAAAAACGGTGAGGGGAGTGGGCTATAAATTTGAAAAAGTGGAATGAATATAGTTTAAGAACACAGGTTATAATAGTTTTTGGATTAACCCAAATTCTCTTATTTAGTTTAATATTTTATTTTGTTACTATAAATTATCGTGATTTTTATCTAGAACAAGTTAAAGAAAATTTAAAAAACAATATAAAGTTAATTAAAAATGATGGCTCTATTAAAAATAATATTAACAATATTGATCAACTTGATGAAATAATAAAAGAAGTGGGCAGTTCTATTGAAACGAGAATTACAATTATTGATGTAGCCGGGAAAGTATTAGCAGATTCGAGATATAACCCTTATATAATGGAGAATCATAGCAATAGACCAGAAATTAAAGAAGTTATAGAAGGTACAGAATATGGAATATCAGCACGTAAAAGTTCAACTTTAAACCAGGACATGTATTATGTAGCTTCCTATCAAAATTTAAATGGTGACAGAGTGGTAATTAGATTAGCTAAATCCTTAGAAAACATCAATCAAATTATACGCGGAAATATTTATAGGTATCTTTTGTTTTTGCTAGGTCTACTATTTTTAAGTAACCTAATAATATGGTATTATTCTAAATCTATTATTAGGCCTCTGAAGAGGATCAAGAAAATGGCTAAAGAGATAGCTACAGGTAAAAGTAATAAGATAGAAGATGTAAAGTATTCAAATAGTGAATTAGGTAGTTTAGTTCAGGAATATAATAGATTAGGACAGGAATTAGATAGTAAAATAGATCGAATTATGGAAGAAAAAAATAAACTAACAGCTATCCTAAATAGTATGACTGAAGGTGTAATTGCTACTGATGAAAAAAAGAAGATATTAATGATGAATCCCACGGCTTGTGAAATTTTAAATGTTACTTGTGATGGTATTGAAGGCAAGAACTTCTTAACTCAAATTAGAGATCACAGATTTGATGAGTACTTAAATAAAGTATTAGAAAAAGAAGATAATTATAGTATGGAAATTACTTTTAAAAATCCTAATAAGTTATATTTGGAATGCAACTTTCAAACTATAACAGATTATAATGACCAAATAATTGGGGCTGTAATTGTTCTAATTGATGTTACAAGATTGAGGGAATTAGAGGAGATGAGAAAAGATTTTGTAGCGAATGTATCACATGAATTAAAAACCCCTTTAACTTCTATCAGGGGTTATGCTGATACTATAGTAGAAAATGAAATACAAGATTATGATACAATAAAAAGATTTGTAGGTGTTATAAGTAAAGAAGCTACAAGGTTGAATTTATTAATTAATGATTTATTAGACTTATCAAAATTAGAATCAGGTTACTTTGAATTGAAGCCAGAAGAGTTAGATAATATATTGGATAAGCCGCTCAGAATATTACAAAGTGAAGCAGAAAAAAAGGATATTGAAATTATAAAACAGTTTGATGATAATTTACCCCTAGTAAAAATGAACAGATCACAAATTGAAAATCTTCTTATTAATTTAATTGATAATGCAATTAAATACAATGAAGTTGGAGGCAAAATACTTATACGTGCCTATAAAAAGAATAGGAAAGTATATATGGAGATTGAAGATAACGGTATGGGCATTCCAGAAGAAGACCAAGATAGGATTTTTGAAAGATTTTATAGAGTTGATAAAGCTAGGTCAAAAGATATTGGTGGGACTGGAATTGGTCTTTCTATTGTTAAACACATTATCAAAGGTCATAACAGTGAAATAGAGGTAAAAACTGTAGAAGACCAAGGTACAAACTTTAAATTCTATTTAAACATTGCCAACTAAAAATATTGTTAACATAAATGTAACATTAAATTAACATCTATTTTATTTATAATTCTATTTTTATATGTTAAATTTATAAATGTAAAATAACAATTTATTTAGAAGAAAGGAGTTCAAATTTAATGTCCTCCAATATAAAAATTGAAATAAAAAATTTAAATTTCTTTTATGATGATTTTGAAGCATTAACTGATATAAATATGAAAATTAAAGAGAATACTATAACTGCCTTAATTGGACCTTCGGGTTGTGGTAAATCTACATTTTTGCGTGTTATAAATCGGATGAATGACCTGATAGATGGTACTACAGTTCAAGGAGAAGTATTATTAGATGGTAAAAATCTCTACAGTTCTGATGTTGATGTGGTTCAATTGAGAAAAAAAGTAGGTATGGTTTTTCAACATCCAAATCCATTTCCAAAATCAGTTTATGATAATGTAGCATATGGTCCACGTATTCATGGTTTAAAAGATAAGAATGAATTAGATGAACTCGTTGAAAGTAGTTTAAAAGGGGCAGCTTTATGGAGTGAAGTAAAAGATAGATTAGATGAACCGGCTTTAGAACTTTCCGGTGGTCAACAACAGAGACTTTGTATTGCTAGAGCTTTAGCAGTTAAACCAGATATATTACTAATGGATGAACCCGCTTCAGCTCTAGATCCAGTAGCTACCGCTAAAATTGAGGAATTAATGTCGGATTTAGAAAAGAACTATACAATTGTTATAGTGACTCATAGTATGCAGCAGGCTGCTAGAGTTTCAGATGAGACTGGCTTTTTCTTAATGGGAGAATTAATCGAATTCGGTGATACTGGCAAGATTTTTGAGAATCCAGATGATCAAAGAACAGAAGATTATATTACAGGCCGTTTTGGTTAATAAGGAAAGGTGAGATAAAATGCTACGAAAAGGTCTAGATGAAAATATAGAAAAGTTAAAAAATGAAATGCTTTTAATGGGTAGTCAAGTTGAAGAAGCAATTGAAAAAAGTATAGAAGCATTAAATGAACAAGATGTTGAACTTGCAGAAGAAGTAATGGAAGATGACGACCAAATTGATGAATATGAACTAGAGTTAGAAGAAATGTGTACAAGATTAATTGCTACTCAGCAGCCGGTTGCTAAAGATTTAAGAACTATCATTGTGATTTCTAAATTAGCAACTGACTTAGAAAGAATTGGAGATCATGCTTCTAATATTGCCAACATGGTAATCAAAATAGGTGACGAACCGCTTATTAAACCTTTAATTGATATTCCAAGAATGACAGATATCGTAACAAGAAGAATAAAAAAGAGCTTAGAGGCATTTGTTAATCTTGATGTTGAATTAGCTCATGAAATTGCTAAAGAAGACGAAGAAGTGGATGTATTAGATGAACAGATTTTGAGAGAATTACTTACTTTTATGATTGAGGATCCTAAGACGATAAGACAAGCTATGTCTTTGATATTTATTAGTAGATTTTTAGAAAGAATTGGTGATCATGCTACTAATATATGTGAAAGAGTTATATATATGGCAACTGGTGACTGGAATGTTTCATATTAATTAAGGTGACTTTTTTTATATAGTGAAAAATAAAGGTATAGGTGTTGATTTAACAAACAAAGAATTTGAACTACTTAATTTTTATGTTTTCTAATAAAAAATTTGAAAAATTTATATAAATACAATAAAGAGTAGGAGATATAAACTGGCAAAAATTTATTATTTAATATTCAAATGTGTTTTTTTATAATCTTAGTTCTTTTAAAAGAAATTATGCTGTACTTAACTTTCTCATTAAAAAATCTCTTTTAACAAATTATTAACTTATTTGTAAACTTTTATTCATTTGTTCGTAACAATTACCTGTTATGATATAAATGTAGTCCAAAAAAGATAATAATTATTCTAAGGAGGAATTAATGAATGAGAAAGAGCTTACTTATCGTGTTATCTGCTTTATTGGTTTTGACATTAGCTACAGGCGTTGTTGGTGCTCAAGATAATAATTTAACTATCCAGGGTTCTTCTACTGTATTACCTATTGCTCAAAAGACTGCTGAGGTATATATGGAAAAATATGATGTGAATATTTCTGTCAGAGGTGGCGGATCTGGTAATGGTATAGCTGCCCTTATTGATGGAACTACAGATATTGCTGACGCATCAAGATTTATTAAAGAAAGCGAAGTTAAAAATGCAGTAGACAATGGTTACTATCCTGTTCCACATCGTGTAGCTATGGATGGAATTGCTGTTGTAATCAATCCTTCAAATCCAGTTGAAAACCTTACTTTAGATCAACTTCAACAGATTTATACTGGCGAAATTACAAACTGGAGCGAACTTGGTGGAGCAGATAAAGAAATAGTTGTTGTTTCTAGAGACTCTTCTTCAGGAACATTTGAAGTATTTAATGAAATCGCTGTAGGAGGCAAAAGAGTTACTCCTAATGCTTTACTACAGGCTTCTAATGGTGCTATAAAAAGTGTTGTTTCAGATACAGAAGGCGCTATTGGTTATGTGGGTTTAGGTTATTTAGATGACACCTTAAAAGCTGTAAAAGTAAATGGAGTTGCTCCAACAAATAATACAGTTGCAAGTGGTGAGTTTCCAATAGCTAGACCATTATTCATGTTTACCGATAGATGGCCAGAAGGTTTAACACTCAGATTCATTAACTTTGTTAAAAGTGCAGAAGGACAAAAAATAATTGAAGAACAAGGATTTGTTCCCTTATTCTAATCATTTATAAAATTTAACTATGATTACTGAGGGGGGATTATATATCCTCCCTTTATTTACATATTTTAATTTATTATAGAGGTGGTTTAATGGACTGGAAAACGAAAGAAAAAATTATTAAATATATATTATTATTTTTTGCTTTATCATCAATCTTTTTTCTTACAGGGATTGTAATAGTTTTATTTAGAGAAGGGTTACCAATTTTTAACAAAATAGGTATTATTGATTTTATATTTGGCAAAGAATGGTATCCTACATATGACCCATCATCCTATGGTATTTTATCATTAATAATGGGTTCATTATTAGTAACCTTTGGTGCCATGGTGTTTTCTGTTCCAATTGGTTTAGCATCTTCTGTATTTATATCATATATTTTACCTAAGAAACTTAAGACTTTTGTGAAACCAACCATTGAATTATTAGCTGGGATTCCGTCTGTTATATATGGTTTATTTGGAATGAAAATATTAGGTCCTTTTTTAAAAAATGTATTTGGATTACCAACTGGGTTAACAGCTCTGACTGCTTCAATTATGTTGGGAATAATGGCTTTACCAACAATTATTAGCTTATCTGAAGATGCAATTACTTCCATTCCTAAAAGATACAGGGACGCTTCATTAGCGTTAGGAGGCACTAGATGGGAAACTATTAGTAAGGTTATATTGCCGACAGCCAGTTCTGGTATAGTTACTGCTGTAATTTTAGGTATGGGGCGAGCAATTGGTGAAACAATGACCGTACTTATGGTTGCAGGAGGAGCGGCAGCAATGCCGAGTAGTTTTTTAAAACCTGTGAGACCTATGACTGCTACAATAGCAGCTGAAATGGGTGAAGCTCCCGTCGGAAGCGAACATTATCAAGCACTATTTGGAATTGCTATCATATTATTTATAATAACATTATCTTTTAATATTTTAGCTGATTTAGCTAGCAGAAGATTCAAAAAGAAGGTGAGTGGACAATGATGGATGGGAATCTCAAATCTCGTCATAGGAAACAGAAAATTGTTTTTGCAATACTAGGGGTTACTCTTTTATTAGTTTTAGCTATTTTGGCTACAATTATTTATTTCATTTTTGTTAGAGGCATAGGGGTAATTAGTTGGGAATTTCTTACTGCTATGCCCCAAAACGGGATGACAGAAGGCGGAATTTTTCCCTCTATTGTTGGTACGTCGTTATTAGTATTGGGAGCAATTATCTTTGCTACACCCTTAGGTGTTTTTGCAGCAATTTATATGACTGAATATGCTCATAAAGGAAAGATTATAACAGCTATTCGAGTAGGGGTTAATAATCTTGCTGGAGTTCCATCGGTTGTATTTGGACTTTTTGGTTTAGGAATATTTGTTAAGTTTCTAGGATTTGGGGTTTCTGTTTTATCTGGTTCATTAACTTTAGCTATAGTTATACTACCTACTATTATTAGAGCTTCGGAAGAAGCACTTATGGCTGTACCAGATGAATATAGACACGCTTCTTTTGCAATGGGAGCGACTAATTGGCAGACGGTTAAAAATGTAGTCCTTCCTTCAGCAATGCCGGGAATTTTAACAGGGGTTATTCTTGGTATCGGTAGAGTTGCTGGTGAAACAGCACCAATAATATTCACGGCAGCAACTTTCTTCAGTATGAAATTGCCTTCATCTGCTTTTGATGAGGTTATGGCTTTACCCTATAACATATATGCCTTAGTTACAGCAGGTACTTTTCCCGCAAAACAGGTTCCTATTGCTTATGGTACTGCTTTAGTATTATTAGCATTAGTATTAATAATTAATTTAATTGCAATTGTATTAAGATTAAAGTTTAGTAGAAATCAGGAATAATTATTTATAAAAAAAGAAATTGATTATAAAAAGGTGTAAATGCCTTTTTATAATCAATTTTATATTTAAACATCATCATTTTTATCTTTTTTTAAAATAAAACATTTAAAGGTTAAAAGAAGTAAAACCTTTACTTTTTAATTTCTGAATGTAATAGTTGATATCATCTGGAATATAAATATAAAGAAATTCCAGTTTGCCTTCCACTTCAACATCTTTTAAATTGGCGGGGATCATGGCTGATTCTCCTTCTTTTAAAGTTTCAACATTATCTTCACCATATTTTATCAAACCATTATTTTCTATGCAGGTTATTAAAGCAAAGTCATTATGGTCTAATTTAAAATAATTCTTAACTGTGACTTTTTCTGAAACAAAGTGATTTGAAATAGTTAATACCTTTCTTTTATATTCCGGAGTTTCTTTTTTATAGATTGATTCATAACGTTCAATATTAGAATTTAAGTCAGTAGCCTTAATACCTTTCCCAAGATGTAAATCCCTTGACTTACCATTTTCATCGATTCTATTCCAATCATATAGTCGGTAGGTAGTATCAGAGTTCTGCTGTATTTCTACAAGCATTAGACCGCTTCCAATTGCATGTACAGTACCAGCTGGTATATAAAAGAAATCCCCTCGCTGTACATTAATAGCATTCAAATAATTTTGTAATTTTCCTTGTTCTATTACTTCTCTAAGATGGTTTTTCCCTTTAATATCATTAAGTCCAATATATAATTTTGCATTTTTTGTAGCACTAAGTACATACCACATTTCTGATTTTCCATTGCCATTTTCTAATTCTTTCGCCAATTTATCATTAGGATGAACCTGTACAGATAATTTTTTGGTAGCATCAATTATTTTTAAAAGAAGCGGGAATTGACCAGCGGAATTATACCTATCCCCTAGTAGTTCTTCTGGGAACTCTTCAATAAGTTCTGTTAACTTTTGGTTTTTATAGCCTCCATTTTTCACGATACTTATACTATCATTATTTGTCGAAATCTCCCAACTTTCCCCCACATTTTCTTCCTCAATATCTCTATTAAGGAAAGTTTTTAATCGATTTCCTCCCCATATTTTATTTTTGTAAATCGGGAAAAATTTCAAAGGATACAGTTCCATAATTATTTAACCCCTTTCTTTAATTTTATAAAAGTAATAATAAATTAAATTCATAAATAACTAATTAAAAATTAATAAAGTTTATATAAATATAATAAATATTCAAAAAAACGTTTTGCAGTTTCAAATAAAGTATGATAGAATATTAAAAGAGTAATTCATAGAAGGGAATGCAGAATATGATAAAGAAATTTTCTAAATACTATTTAAACCACTGGAAATTATTTTTGGTTGATATGGTTAGTGCATTTTTAATGTCTAGCCTTGATTTACTGTTTCCTGTAATTATGCAGCAGTTACTTGATAAATACTTTCCAAATAAAAATGCCAATATGATTATTAGGTTATTGATTATATTATTTATTTTATATGTTTTGAGATTAATTTTCCAGTATATTGTTCATTATTGGGGTCATGTCGTTGGTATAAGAATGGAAACTGACATGCGAAAAGAACTATTTAACCATTTACAAAAACTATCTTTTAAATTCTATGATAATACCAAAGTCGGTTATTTAATGTCGAGAATAGTAAATGACTTAAATAATGTCTCAGAATTGGCTCACCATGGTCCTGAAGATCTATTTATATCGGGTGTAATGTTATTGGGTTCTTTTATTATACTATTAGTTATGAAGTGGGAATTGGCGTTATTTACATTTGCCATTTTACCTGTAATGTTCTATTTTTCCCTAGTTTTGGGAGAGAAGATGTATATTTCTTTTAAAGATATCAGGGAAAAAATAGCAGAAGTTAATTCAATTGTTGAAGATAGCTTAAGCGGGATTAGGGTAGTAAAATCATTTACTAACGAAAATCTAGAAGAAGATAAATTTAATGATGGTAATCAGCAATTTAGACAGTCTCGTGAATTTGCAATGAAGAACATGGCTGTTTTTCATTCTGGCATGAATTTTTTTACAAACTTAATTACTTTGTTTACTGTATCAGCAGGTGCATATTATATTTTCAATGATACTTTAACAACAGGAGAGCTTGTAGCATTTATTTTTTATGTAAATATGTTTATGAACCCGATTCGAAGATTAGTCAATTTTAATGAACAATTTCAAAAGGGGATGGCGGGATTTAATAGGTTTTTAGAACTTTTAGATGTAGATCCTGAAGTTGATGAAAAAGAAAATGCTATAAAACTAGATAAAGTAAAAGGAGAAATCAAGTATAGAAGTGTATCGTTTGGATACGATAATCATAAAAAAGTATTAAAAGATATTAATTTAGATATAAAACCTGGGGAAACAATTGCTTTTGTTGGTCCTTCAGGTGTTGGTAAAACAACACTTTGTAATCTTTTACCACGCTTTTATGAACTAGATGGTGGGGTAATATTTATTGATGAAGTAAATATAGAGAATATCGAACTGGAGTCTTTAAGAGAAAATATTGGGATAGTTCAGCAGGAAGTTTTTCTTTTTAATGGAAATATAAAAGATAATATCTCTTATGGAAATTACTCGGCATCAGAAGAACAAATAAAAGAGGCGGCTGTAAAAGCAAACGCTCATCAATTTATTATGGAATTAAGTGAAGGATACCATACCAAAATTGGTGAGAGAGGAGTAAAACTTTCAGGTGGGCAGAAACAACGTATATCTATAGCAAGATCTTTTTTAAAAAACCCACCAATATTAATTTTAGATGAAGCCACATCTTCTTTAGATAGTGAAAGTGAAAAAATTATTCAATCTTCTTTAGAAAGACTTTCAAAAGATAGGACTACTTTAGTAATAGCACATAGATTATCAACGGTTAAAAATGCTGATAAAATTGTTGTTTTAACAGAAGAAGGAATTGTTGAAAAAGGGACTCACCAACAATTAATTAATAAATCTAATGGAGTCTATAATAGGCTTTATAAAACTCAATTTAATGGAGCAGATAAAGACCTATATTTTGAGTAATTTTATTAAATTGCATCTATAAATAATTTAACAACAATGGCCAGAGACATGGTTACAAATATAGGCTTAATAATTTTACCGCCATGTTTAATAGCCATTCTAGTACCTATAAAAGCCCCTAAGATCATTGATAAAGCCATGGGTATACCAACAGAATAAACAATTCTTCCATGGTATGCAAATAGTATAAGAGAAGTAATATTACTAGTAAAATTTAATATCCTTGCATTAGCAGTACCGATAGTAAAGTTAAATTTAAAAAATCTAATAAATGCATAAAGTAAAATAGAACCGGTTCCGGGACCGAAGAAGCCATCATAAAATCCAATTGTAAAAGCAACAATACTACCAATAACTATGGTTTTAGTGGTTACTCCTTGGAAATCATTCTCGGTTCCTACATTCTTGTTAAAAAGAGTATTTAAGGCTACAAAAATCAAAAGAACTAATATAATGATTCTTAAATATTGTTCGTTGATTTGTAAAACGGCTGTTACCCCTAAGACTGCTCCCAGAAAGCTAAAAGGGAGAATATATTTAATTAAAGGGATATGTATCTTTTTTGATTTCAGAAAGGTCAAGGTGCTGGTAAAAGAGGCATTGGTAGCCGAAAACTTATTTGTCCCCAGAGTTAGATGAGGGGGAAGTCCAGCAGCCATGAGGGCTGGTACGGTTAATAATCCACCACCGCCAGCTATAGAATCTAAAAATGAAGCAGCAAAACCGACTATACATAAAATTATAATTGTTGTTATTGACAAGTTCATCACCTAATTCATTATATATTTGTTGATTAGATATATTCAAGATATTTATATAAAATCCTTTTATTTTTTGGAGTTGATTTCTTATGGATAGATATAAAGAAGGTAAAAAGATATCATATATTACAATAATAGGAAACATATTTCTTGCAATAATAAAAATATTTATCGGGATATTAGTTGGGAGCGCAGGCCTAATAGCTGATGGGTTTCATTCTGTATCTGATACAGCTTCCACGATTGCTGTTTTAATTGCAATTTATGTTTCAAATAAACCACCCGATGAAGAACATCAATATGGACATGGTCAGGCTGAATCGATAGCTGCAAAAATACTAGGAATATTATTATTGCTTACAGGTTTTGCATTAGGTTATAATATAATTAATGAAATATTGAAACAAGAATACGGAGTTCCTGGGATTTATGGATTATGGGCAGCTATATTGTCAATTATTATTAAAGAGGTGATGTTTAGATACACTTATAAGATTGGAGAGGAAACAAACAATCAGGCTTTAATTGCAGATGCTTGGCATCATAGAAGTGATGCAATATCTTCTATAGCAGCCGCATTGGGAATATTAGGGGCTAACCTGGGTTATCCTTTATTAGACCCTATAGCAGGTATTATAGTAGCTATATTAATTATTAGAGTGGGCTGGAATATAATTGTTGATGCCATTGATTCTTTAATGGTTAAAGCTCCCTCGGACGAAGATAATCAGGAAATAAGGAAGATAGTAAAAGAGGTTGATGGAGTTGAAGAGTTAAGGGATTTACGAGCTCATTATAGCGGAGTTGACCTTTATGTTGATCTGAGAATAGTTGTAAATGCACAGCTAACTGTAAAAGAAGGCCATGATATTTCTATGAAGGTTAGGGAAGAGCTTTTAAAAAAATGTGAACAAGTTAGAGAAGTAATTGTTCATATTGATCCCAAAGAATAAATTTAAGTAGAATATTAACATATAAAAATCAAGGAGGAATAACGATGAACAAAAAATTATATCGTTCTAAAAAAGATCAAATAATTGGTGGTGTTTGTGGTGGGATTGCAGAGTACTTTGGAATTGACCCAACTCTTGTTAGGCTAGCTTTTGTACTATTTGCTTTAATAGAAGGAGCAGGAATTATAGCTTATATAATTGCCTGGATTATAATACCTGAAAGACCAGAAGGACAGTCTACTAAAAGCGAGGAAGAAGTTTATGATGTAGAATTAAACTCTGATGATAAGGATGAACAAGGCGAATATAAAGCTGAAGAAAAAAGTTCTCCTCATGAGGAAAAAAAAAGTAAAGAGCAAAGGAAAAGAGCCTTAGGATTAATTTTAGTAGCTTTGGGAATATTTTTCATAATGGATAGTTGGATTCCAGGTTTCTATTGGAGAAGATTCTGGCCTGTAGTCTTGATAGGCTTGGGTGCTTTATTAATTTATAGGGAGGCTACTAATAAATGAGCAATGAAAACAGAAACAGGTCTGCCTATATAATGGGGTTGTTTTTAATAGGTATTGGATTATTGTTTTTATTAAACTCCCTAGGAATTGCAACTTTTAGGATTTGGTATCTTTTAAGTAGATTTTGGCCATTAATTCTAATCTTGATTGGTTTAAATATAATACTAAAAAAGACAAAATTATGGTGGATAGTACCAATTTTAATTTTTGTAATATTTATAGGCGCTATAGTAATGCCTGAACCTATGATTCGTAGGTTTGACACTGGTTCATTTACTTTTTATTTAAATGACCAAGAGCGTTCTGGAGTATACAAAGAAGATAGAGAATTTGATAATGAACTAAATAAACTTAAGGTTAATTTAAAGTATGGCGCAAATCGTTTAAGAGTAGGTAAGATCATTAATGAAGATAATTTATATGATGTTGATATAGATTACAGGGGGGAAGTACCAACTGTATATTATAATAGAACCAATAATAATGGCGACCTAAGAGTAGAACAAGCCAAAAAAATTAATGTAGGAAATGGTTCTGAAAAATGGGAAGTTAATTTAACAAATAAAATACCAATAGATATTAATGTGAGTGCTGGAGCGGGAGACTTAATGTTGGATCTAGAGGGTTTAAAAGTAGATGATTTGAATATAGATGCAGGACTGGGGCAAATAAGTATTAGATACCCAGATTATAATAATGAGACTGAAATTTCTGCTGGAGCCAGTAATATTAAATTAGTAATTCCAGAGGAGACAGCTTTTCGTATTGAAACAAGTACAGTATTAAACAATATGAATTTTGACGAGGTCGGTTTAATAAAGGTACAAGATGATATATACCAGTCAATGAATTATGGAGAGGTTGAAAACAAGATTAAAATAAAGCTTTCAACCTCAGTTGGTAATATTAAAGTTCAACATAATTAGATAGTTTTACTGAAAGATAGGCGGCCAGGAACACTTTGATAAGGTCGCCTACTATAAATGGAGTTACCCCGGTTGTGACAGCAGGTAGAAATTCTAGTCCTGCAAATATCATTAAACCAGAAACTCCTAATACATAAATTGCAACAAGACCTAAAATCATGTATAGTGACTTATTTAAAAACTTTTGCTTGCCTATACCTGCGATATATCCTGCAGCCAAGAAACCAAATATGTATCCGCCTGTAGGGCCAAATAAGATTCCTATTCCCCCGGTACCTCCAGCAAAAACAGGTAGTCCAATTGCTCCTATCAAAACATAAATCACTTGTGACAGAAAACCATATTTTTTTCCCAACAAACCACCCGCCATCAGTGCAAAAAATATCTGTAAGGTGATGGGAACGGTGGGAAAAGGAATATGAATATAAGCTCCAATTGCTGTTAGAGCTGCAAATAATCCAGTTAAAATTAAATACTTTGTTTTAAATGTACTTTCCATAAATTATTAAGTCTCCTTTACATAACTTTTTTTAACGAATTTTATTATAACAACTAATAAATAAGATTGCAATAATTTTATTAACAGGAAGGATATTTCTTGTTAACAATGAAATATTATAAGTGGATGAATAAAATTGTTTTGGAGGTGATGGTTGACCTTCAATTCTATTTAAGGGGGTTAATAATGAAAAATAAAATGCACGCAGTTGTAAAAGAAAAACCCGAGTATGGAGCAGTTTATAAAGAAGTAGAAATACCAGAGATAGGTCCCGAGCAGATTTTAATAAAAGTAAAGAGTACTTCTATTTGTGGATCTGATTTTCATATATATAAATGGAACAAATGGGCTCAAGACAATATTAAAACACCTCAGATTATGGGACATGAAGTAGCAGGAGAGGTTTTAGATATTGGTTCTCGAGTTCAAAAAGTTAAAGAAGGAGACTTTGTGTCTAGTGAAACGCATATACCCTGTGGTCATTGTTATCAATGTGAAACAGGACAAGAACACATTTGCAGGAATATGAAAATACTTGGTGTCCACCAAGATGGTGTGTTCGCTGAATATGCAGTATTAGAAGAAGTAGATGTGTGGAAGACAGACCCAAGTATAGATAAAGACCTTGCTTCTATACAAGAACCTTTAGGAAATGCTATTGATACTATATTACCAGGGGAAGTAGCGGGAAAAGACGTATTAATAACAGGTGCAGGACCTGTGGGTTTAATTGCGATAGCAGTAGCGAGAACTTTTGGTGCAGCAAATATTTTAGTTAGTGAACCAAATGAATATCGTCGTAATCTCTCATATGAGATGGGAGCAGATCATGTAATAAATCCTATAGAGGAGAATTTACTAGAAGCTGTTCAAGATATATTTGGTCAAAAAGGTGTTGATTTTACCGCAGAAATGTCTGGACATCCTGATGCAATAAGAGAAGGTATCAAGGCGGTTACTCCAGGAGGAATAGTTTCATTGCTTGGACTCCCTGATGATGAAATAAGTTTAGACTTGACTAATGATATCATTTTTAAAAATATAAAAGTAATAGGTATAACTGGTCGTAAAATGTTTAGTACCTGGCATATTGCTAATAACTTATTAAAAAATGAGAAAATTAATCTTTCGCCTGTAATAACGCATAAAATGCCCTTAAAAGATTTTGAAAAAGGCATGAAGTTAATGGAGGAAGGAAATTGTGGAAAGATAATTTTAAAACCTTAGGAGGTTTTATATTATGAATGATGACTTTCAAGATTTCATGGAGAAAGAATTAGAAGAATTAAAAGAAGAAGGTCTGTATAATACGATCAGAACATTAGAAGGACCACAAGGCTCATGGGTCGAAATAGAAGGAAAAGAAGTACTAAATTTTAGTTCTAATAACTATTTAGGTTTGGCAAACCATCCTGAAACTGTGCAGGCTGCTAAAAAAGCATTAGTTAATTATGGAATAGGTCCAGGTGCAGTTAGAACTATAGCTGGTACTATGGAATTACATAACAAATTAGAAGAAAAACTTGCAGATTTCAAAAAAGTAGAAGCGGCTTTAACCTTTCAATCCGGATATAACTCTAATTTATCAGTAATTCCTGCTATTGTAGGTAAAGGAGATGTAATATACAGTGATGAACTAAATCATGCAAGTATAATTGATGCTTGCCGCCTATCAGGAGCTGAAGTAAAAGTATATAAACATGCTGATATGGATTCTTTAGAAGAAATACTTAAAGAAAAAAGAGAGGGCAAAGGTTTGATCGTGACTGACGGTGTTTTCAGTATGGATGGTGATGTGGCTAAATTACCAGAAATTGTAGAGCTAGCTAAAAAATATAATGCAATAACCATGGTCGACGATGCACATGGTGAAGGAGTTTTAGGAACTCACGGAAGAGGAATTGTAGATCATTTTAATTTGCATAATGAAGTTGATATTGAAATCGGAACATTTTCAAAAGCAATTGGTACAGTAGGCGGTTGTGCAGCTGGAAGTAAGAAGTTAGTAGAATATTTAAAACAAAAGGCAAGACCGTTTTTATTTAGTTCTGCTGTTACTCCACCTGATGTAGCTGCTACCCTAAAATCGATTGAAATACTTGAAGAAGATGATTCATTAGTACAAAAATTATGGGACAATGGAGATTATTTCAAAGAGCAAATGAAAGAAATTGGTTTTAATGTGGGTAATAGTCAAACCCCAATTACCCCTGTTATGCTTGGGAAAGCAAAAACAGCGTCTGAATTTTCAAAGAAGCTTTTTGAAGAGAACGTATTTGCTCAATCGATTGGTTTTCCAACTGTCCCAAAAGGGAAAGCTAGAATTAGAGTAATGATTTCTGCTGTTCATAGTAAAGATGATCTTGATTTTGCTTTAGATAAATTCAAAAAAGTAGGTAAAGAATTAAATATAATAGATTAAATTATAAATATATTAAATAAATAATATGTCTTTAAGCACAGGTTATAAAAATTCTCCTGTGCTCTTTTATTTATAAAATAACCAGATTAAATAAAAATCATTTAATAATAATTTTGAGGAGCATTGCTGATGAATAGAAAAAAATTAAAAAAAGAGGCGTGTACTAAAATAGATGAATATAGTGATGATATTCTTAAAATAGTAAAAAAGATATATGATAATCCTGAAACAGGATATAAAGAAAATAAAACGACAGAAGTTATTAAAAAAGAATTTGCAAAATTAAATCTGGAAACTCAAAACAAAATATCTATAACGGGAATTAAAGCTCAAGCAAAAGGTAATAGTGAAAATCCTCATTTAGCTATTTTAGGAGAATTAGATGCAGTAAAATGTAAAGAACATCCTGATGCTGATAGTGAAACGGGAGCTATTCATGCCTGTGGACATAATAATCAAATAGGAATTATGCTTGGAGTAGCATATGCATTAGTTAAAACTAATTTGATAACGAAACTCAATGGTTCAATAGACTTTCTTGCTGTTCCGGCTGAAGAGTATATTGAATTGGAGTATAAAGAGAAATTAAGAGAACAAGGTAAAATTAAATATTTTGGTGGTAAGCAAGAACTGATTAGACGAGGTTATTTTGATGATATTGATTTGGCAATTATACCTCATTCTATGGATTTAGGTGAGATGAAAGATATTATTATTGGACCCCAAAGTGAAGGCTTTATTAGAAAAAAGGTTAGATTTATAGGTGATGAAAATCTAAGTGAAAAAATATTTGAACAAGAGATTAATGCTTTAGATGCTGCAGTATTAGCTATCAATGGTTTAAGTACTAACCGGGGTTCTATTGTTGATAAAAAAAACACTAGAATATATTTAAATAATGAAGAATTATTAAAAAAATCGTGCTCTGTAATTATGGAAACATATGTAAAAGGAAATACAGTTAAGGAGTTAATGTCAGTTAATAAAATAGTTAACAGGCGAATAAAAGAAGCAATACAATCGATTGAGGTTCGAGCAGAAATTAATGATACCCCTGGATATCTTCCTTTAATAAACTATGAAGGATTAATGGATATACTTATTGATAATTTAGATGGTATAATATCAAAAGAAAAAATGATTAAAAATATTACTTTAGAAGGTTTTTTTGATTCTGGAGACCTATCTCATATGATTCCAGTTTTACACCCGTTTTTTTCAGGTGTGAAAGGACGACTACATAGCAATAACTTTAAAACTACTGATTATGATAAAGCAGTTATTACTCCTGCAAAAGTCCTTACAAAAACTATAATTGATATTTTATTAGGGCCAAAAAAGCGACTAAAAAAGTTAAAGACTCCATTTCAGAATAAAGAGGAATATTTAACATTTTTAGAAGAAATCTCCTAGTAGTTATAAATTGTAATTCTTAATTACAGGTGTTATAATAGTGATGGCAATGATTATAATTTGGTGGTGTTTAAATGAACCAATTAAGTATAAAGGCTCATGCAAAAATTAATTTGTTTTTAAATATAACAGGTTTAAGAAATGATGAATATCATGAACTCGAAATGGTAATGCAATCTATCGAGCTTCATGATAATATAATAATTACACCACGGAAAAAAGGAATTAATATAGATACTAACAGTAATGAAATTCCCATTGGATCTGATAATTTAGCATATAAAGCTGCGGAAAAGATTATTGAGGAGTCTGATTTTTCAAGAGGTGTAAATATATTTATTGATAAAAAGATTCCTGTAGCAGCTGGGTTAGCAGGTGGGAGTACAGATGCTGCAGCAGTAATAAAGGGAATGAATAATTTATTTAATTTAGATTTAGAAGACCATACAATTCATGATATAGCTCTAAAGGTTGGGAGTGATGTTCCTTTTTGTTTAAATCCGGGAACAGCTTATGCAACCGGAAGAGGAGATAAACTTGAATATCTAACCGCATTAAAAAAATATAAAGTTATATTAGTTAAACCTCCAGTAATGGTGAGTACTAAAAAGATATATGAAATGTATGATGATTTGGATCAAAATATAGAAGTACCTGTAAAGAAATTGTTAAAAAATATAAAAAAGAAAAAAAGATTAAATATTAAAGATGGTTGGGCGAATGTATTAGAACCTGTTACCAGAAATGTAATTAAAGAAGTTGGAGAAATAGAAAACATTTTACGGGATAAAGGTTTTGAATTTACGCTAATGACTGGTAGTGGGCCGGCAGTATTTTCGTTAGTTTGCAAAAATAGAGAAGAAGCTGCAAAACAGTTAGTTAAAAATTGGCAAAGGGACCAAGACTTTATTATACTCACTGAAACTATCTGACAAATATAAGACAGGATAAGTGAAATGGGGGAGGCCGAAATGAATTTTGACGCGTTGGTAGTGGCTGGCGGCAAAAATGATGGGGCTTTAAAAAATATCTCGGACAAGCAATATGAGTCATTAATTGAAATTGCTGGTAAACCTATGGTAGAGCATGTAATTGATGCTGTTAAAAAGGTTGAGGAGATAAATAATATTGTTATTGTAGGACCAGAAAAGATAAATGATATTTCGAAAGGTGATTATAATATTATAATTCCAGAGGGGCGAATGATAAATAATATTAAGCGTGGGATTGAAGCCCTTAATAACCAAAACCATATATTAATAATAACTTCTGATATTCCATTAGTAACTCCGGAGATTATTAAAGAATTTTTACATAGATGTAAAAAAGAAAAGAGATATGATTTATTTTATCCTGTGATATCTAGAGAGGTTAATTTAAAAAGATATCCAGAAGTTGAAAGGACATATGTCCACCTTAATGAAGGGATTTTTACAGGTGGGAACCTAGTTTTGGTAAGTCCCAATATAATTCAAGGTCCACTTGATTGGTATAATAAAATTCTTTCTCTCAGGAAGAAGCCTTTAAAAATGAGTAAAATGTTGGGATTTAAATTTATTATCAAATTTATTTTTAGGAGGTTATCTATTTCAGCAGTAGAAGATAGAATTTCTGAAATTATTGGTCATGATTGTAAAGCACTTATATTAGAGTATCCTGAAATAGGATTTGATGTAGATAAACCGAGCGATTTAAAGATGATGAGAGAAAAATATTTAAAAACTTAAACTAAACAGTTGATATTTGGTTTTAACTTGTTATAATAGACACATAATTATTTTATAAAAATTTATATAAAGGAGTAGTGAGTAGTTAATGAGTAAAATGAGTAAAAGAGATGTATTAAAAAAAGCTGAAGAATTAAATGTAAAATTTGTGCGACTTCAGTTTGTAGACATTTTAGGAATAATCAAAAATGTTGCTATTACAATTGACCAACTAGAAGCAGCGCTTGAAGGGAAAATCATGTTTGATGGTTCTTCAATTGAAGGTTTCACAAGGATTCATGAATCTGATATGTATTTAAAACCTGATTATGATACTTTCGCAATATTCCCGTGGCATAAACAAGAAGGTGCAATTGCAAGATTGATGTGTGATGTTTATACCCCGGATGGTGAACCATTTATAGGTTGTCCCCGCAACACATTGAAGAAAGTTATAAAAGAAGCAGAAGAAATGGGTTATGAAATGTGTGCTGGACCTGAACCAGAATTCTTTCTATTTGAAAAAGACCAGGAAGGCAATCCCACAACAATTACTAATGATAATGGAGGATATTTTGATCTTTCACCTGTTGACTTAGGGGAAAAGGCAAGACGAGATATTGTGTTGGCTTTAGAGGAAATGGATTTTGAGGTTGAGGCTTCCCACCATGAAGTTGCACCCGGCCAACATGAAATTGACTTTAAATATACTCCAGTTTTGAAAACTGCTGATAATATAGCCACTTTTAAGTTTGTTACAAAGCGAATTGCAATGGAACATGATCTTCATGCGACTTTTATGCCCAAACCTATTTTTGGAGAAAATGGTTCTGGTATGCATGTTCATCAGTCACTATATAAAAATGGGGAAAATGCGTTTTACGATCCAGATGATGAACTACAGTTAAGTGAAATAGCTTATCATTATATAGGAGGTCTACTAAAACACTCAAAGGCATTTGCTGCAATTACAAATCCTATTATTAATTCATATAAAAGATTATTACCAGGATATGAAGCACCAGTATATATAACTTGGTCAACTCAAAACAGAAGTGCTTTAGTAAGAGTACCTTCGGCTAGGAAAGATGGTACTAGATTAGAATTGAGAAACCCCGATCCAGCAGCTAATCCTTATTTAGCTATGGCGGTTACCTTAAAAGCTGGTTTGGAAGGAATAAAAAATGAAATAGATCCTGGGGAACAAACAACCGATAATATCTTTGATATGAATGCAATTGAAAGAAATAAAAGAGGTATTGAAAGTTTACCAGGCGATATTATGAAAGCAGTTGATTTTTTAAATAATGATGAAATAATCAAAAACACTTTAGGGCAACATATTTATGAGCACTTTGTAGTTGCCAAAGAAGTAGAATGGCATGAATACAACACAAGGGTTCATGATTGGGAACTTGATCAGTATCTTATGAAATATTAAGTGTTGGGGGGTTGCATTATGAGAGTTGATATCAAAAATCAAATTAGAAATCTTTCTTTTAATAATCTTACTACTCGCCTCATATCATTTTTAGCGATGTTCACAGCTTTTGTAGCTGTTGGAACTTATTTACATATTCCTGGGCCAAGCTCTTCATATTTTAATTTAGGGGAAGTGGCTATTTACATTGTTGCTCTGATATTTGGTAGTAAAGCAGGAGGTATTGCTGGGGGAGTAGGATCTGCTCTTATGGATATATTTTTAGGATATTCATTGTGGGCCCCTTTTACTTTAATCATTAAAGGTTTAGAAGGTTTCTTTGTTGGTAAGATTGCGAAAGAAGGAGATTTAAAGAGCAATATATTAGCTATAGTTGTAGGTGGTAATATTATGGTTATTGGTTATGCAATAACTAAAGGATTTTTAATAAGTTGGCCTGCTGTTATTCCAGAAATAGGAATCGATTATGCTCAGATGATTATTGGAGGTTTAGTCGCATTACCCTTATCCAGGCAGATAAATAACTTGTTAAAATAACAAGGGAAAATGTTTGTTGTTCTTAGTATGTGATAAGGTGCAAAGTCTTGACAAAATTAAGTTATTCTGTTATACTTCTTACGGTTAATCATGGCAATTTAAATTAGATTTGAGGTATATTAATGACTCCGTATGTTAGTGATAAAGATTTGTATAAATTTAAACTTGCTTTAATATTAGGTCATGGGAATAGGATAAAAAAGTTATTAAGGAGATATCCTACTGAAAAAAGATTTAAAAATGCAAGGCTGAATGAAATTGCAAACACTATTGGTATTAAAGATTCAAATTCAGAAATTATATCTAAATTGGATAACATCGATGATGTATTTAATGAGATGGTTACATTCAAACCAGACCAAAGGTGGAGTAAAAAGCCTAGCGCGTCTAAAATAATGGGAATTGATACTGAATATTTAAAAAGTGAATTAGACTGTATTCAATATAGCGTTATGGAAGATCTTAAAATTGTTGATAATGGCTTTATATTTACTAATGATAAGTTGGCTCCTTCCGTTAGTATAAAGGAAGGTATTAATTATTTAAGGTCAGTTATTAATAAACATAACCCCGAAGTATTAGTAGGTCACAATTTCAACTCTGATATTAGTATTTTAGAGAATGCTTATATGAGGGATATTCCTGAACTTTATTATTATGATGATACGATGAATCTAATGCAGTGGAGTAATCTTTCTAACATTGTAGGTAGCTCAGGATTAAATAAAGTTGTTACTAATTTATTTAAACTTGATGTAGTAGATTTGTTTACTGCTTATGATGATTTAAGTCTATTGATGGAATATGGTATGAAAGATACAATTTATCCTATTTTAATAAGACATTTTATTATAAATGATGAAATGCCGGAATTGAATTTCAATTTTGAAATTAATAATGTAATTAAAGATGAGAATAGAAAATTGTTAAAAACCGATTCAATTAACCTGTAAGGGGGATTTATGATGTCAGAGTTACTGACAGTGGTGTTAGCCGCTGGTAAGGGCACTCGAATGAAATCTGATACTAATAAAGTATTACATAAAGTTGCCGGTAAAGAAATGGTTAATCATGTGATAGATACTGCTGATAAAATTTCTTCTAAAGTGATTTGTATTGTAGGACATCAGGCTGATGATGTTAAGGAAAACATAACAGCTGATGTTAGTTTCGAACTTCAATCTGAGCAATTAGGCACTGGTCATGCTGTTATGCAGGCCAGGAATGAAATTGAAAATCATAGTGGAGATGTTTTAATTTTATATGCAGATATCCCTTTAATAAAAGAAAATACATTGCGGAATATGCGAAAATTTCATGATGACCAGTCAGCAAATCTAACTATTATGACAACCCTCTTAAAAAATTCTACAGGATATGGTAGAATAATAAAAAATGAGAACTCTGAAATCATTAAAATAGTTGAGGAAGATGATGCTACTTTTAAAGAAAAAAAGATAAAAGAAATAAATAGTGGAATCATGTGTATAAATAGTAATAGTTTAATTAAGGCTTTAGATGACCTAGATAATGATAATGCACAGGATGAGTATTATTTAACTGATGTTGTTGATACTGTTCGTGATGAGAAAGGGAAAATTCTTTCTTATCAAATTGATGATGAAGAGGAAATAACCGGAGTTAATGACAGAGTTAATTTATCAAAAGCCGAAAAGACTATTAGAGAAAGAATTAATAAAGAACATATGATGAATGGAGTAACAATAATTGACCCTCTAACTACATATATTGATGAAAATGTAGAAATTGGTGCAGATACGATTATATACCCTTTTACTTATATTGAAGGGGAAACTAAAATTGGTTCTCATAATATTATTAAACCCCATAATCATATTATAAATACTAAAATTGGTGATCACAATAATATAAAAAATAGTAATGTAATAAAAGAAAGTACGATTAAAAATGAATGTAACATCGGCCCTTTTGCTCATATTAGACCGGGTTGCATTATTGCAGATGGTGTGAAAATTGGTGATTATGTTGAAATTAAAAAAGCTGATATAAAAGAAAAAGCCAAAGTACCACATCTTGCATATGTAGGAGACGCTGAAATAGGTTCTCAAACAAATGTGGGAGCGGGCACAATATTTGCTAATTATGATGGAGAAAACAAACATAAAACTATTATTGGTAATTCAGTATTTATCGGCAGTAACTCTACTCTTGTTGCCCCTTTAAATATAAAAAATAGAGGGAAAACAGGTGCAGGTGCTGTAGTTACTAGGGATGTAGAGGAAGATACAACAGTAATAGGAGTTCCTGCCCGTGAATATATTGAAAACAAAGATGGTTAAAGGGGGATAATATGTCGACTTATAGTGATAAACTAAAAATATTTGCTGGGAATTCCCATCCAGCTTTAGCCGAGGATATCTGTGAATATTTGGGTACAGAATTATTAGATGCTCGAGCTAAAAGATTTGCAGATGGTGAGGTAACAGTTGAAATTAATGAAACTGTAAGAGGTGCCGATGTTTTTATTATTCAACCTACAAGCCCACCAGTTAATGAGAATATTATGGAGCTTTTAGTAATTGTTGATGCATTGCGAAGAGCTTCTGCTAGAAGGATTACTGCGGTAGTTCCTTATTATGGGTATGCAAGACAGGATAGAAAAGCTAAACCTCGTGATCCAATTACAGCCAAATTGATGGCTAATATATTAACTGCAGCTGGTGCCAGAAGATTATTATCAATTGATTTGCATGCACCACAAATTCAGGGTTTTTTTGATATCCCTGTAGACAATCTTTATGCAGCCCCATTAATGGTAGATTATTTTCGCAAAAAGGAACTCAGTGATTTAACAGCAGTAGCACCAGATGTAGGGTCAGTTAAAAGAGTAAGATCAATTGCCGAAACGTTGAACATTCCAATGTCTATTATTGATAAAAGAAGACCTAAAGCAAATGTAGCTGAAGTTATGCATGTTATAGGTAGGTCAAATATCCAAGACTCAAATGTTATTTTATTTGATGATATAATTGATACTGGTGGCACAATAACTCAGGCAGCAGAAGCGCTTAAGGAAAATGGAGCAAAAAAGGTTTTTGCATGTGCTAGTCATGGTTTATTTTCCGATCCTGCGCTTGAAAGATTGGATAATTCGTCTATTGATGAGGTGATTGTTACAGATTCCATCCCCCAAAAACATAGTGATGGTTTGGATAATTTGACAGTACTTTCTTTAGCACCTCTCGTGGGAGAGGCTATTGATAGAATTTTTAAAGATTTATCTGTAAGTGTATTATTTTAAAATTATTTAAGGAGTGAATTATGTCATGAACAGATATAGTATTGAAGTGGAAAAAAGAGAAGAAACAGGAAAAGGTGCAGCACGTAGAATTAGAAGAAATGGTTTAATACCAGGTGTTATTTATGGGGGGGATTTAGAACCCCAGGCATTAACAGTAGATCCTCTAGATTTAAAAGGGAAGATTTATAGTAATGCTATTATTGATTTAGATATTGAGGGCGAAGAAGAAACGGTAATGATTAAAGATTTTCAAAAGGATGTAATAAAAGAAGAAATCATCCATGTAGATTTCCAAAAGATTTCAATGGATGAAACTATTCATATTACTGTACCAATTAAATTAGTAGGAGACGCTCCTGGTGTAAGAGAAGGCGGCGTACTACAACAGTTGATGAGAGAAGTAGATATCGAAGTTTTACCTTCTGATATTCCTGAAGAACTTGAATTGAATATTGATGACCTAACCCTAAGTGATTCATTAGAGGTTGGCGACCTAGAAATTCCGGAAGAAGTTGAAGTTCTTGATTCATTAGAAGATGTTATAGTTACTATAGTTGCTCCTTCTGAAGAAATTGAAGAAGAAGAGGAAGAAGAACTAGAAGAAGAATTCATTGAACCAGAAGTAATCGGTGAAGAAGATGAAGAAGAAGGCGAAGAAGGCGAAGAAGAAGACTTAGAAGACAAAGATTATTACCAGAAATAATATTAAGAAAACCAATTAAATAAATAATAGAGGCGTAATCCTCTTTGGATTACGCCTTATGTTTCTTAATATGTTAGCTGGAGGTTTTGAATTTGAAATTAATAGTTGGTTTAGGTAATCCCGGTAAAAAATATGCCGAGACCCGCCACAATGTTGGATTCACTGCTATAAAAAGACTAGCTGATAAATTTGACATAAGAAATGTAGATAAAGACTGTGAAGCTCTGTTAGCAAAAGGTGAAATAGAAGAGGAAAAAGTAATTTTAGCACAACCGTTAACTTATATGAATAATAGTGGTAGAGCTGTTGCTAAATTGGTCGATAAATACAATATTTCCTTGAAAGATCTAGTAGTAATTTATGATGATTTAGACTTGCCTACAGGGAAATTAAGAGTTAAATCAGATGGTAGCAGTGGTGGCCATAACGGAATACAGTCTATTATAGATAATCTAAACTCACAAGAAATTAATCGAGTAAGAATTGGAATTGGTCGTCCACTTGATCTTCCTGTAACTGAATATGTATTAAGGGAGTTTAGCAGGGACCAACAAAAAAGAGTTGAAGAAAAATTTGAAATAATTGATGAGGTAATTATAGATATAATCAAAAATGGTGTGGAAAGTGCCATGAATAATTTTAATTAATTTAGACCCGTACCAATTAAGTAGGGGTCCTTTTGGTATTTAAATAAAAATATTTAGGAGAAATTATGCTTAATACTGACAATATATTTAAAAAAGACAAAATGAATAAACTTTTAAATTTACCTAATGAACAAGATAAGGTTAAAGTTGTAGGGCCAGAAGAGGCCTGTTTTTCTTTTATAGTTTCCAATATAATACAAAAATTGAATAAAAAGGTTTTAATTATCACACATGACAATAGTAGAATAGAGAATATCTATGAAGATTTAGTAAGAGTATTGGATAAAAATAGGATAAACATATTTCCCGAGATAGAAACTTTACCACATGAAAAAATCAACCCTGATTTCAATATTTTGCAAGAAAGAATAAAGGTATTAAATGAAATGCAGTCCAATAATAACAATGTGGTAATAACAAGTGGTATTTCAATTTTAAGAAAATTAATGCCACGAGAATACTTTACCCAAAATACACTTGAAATAGACATGAATACCCCACTGGATTTAAATGAGATAAGTACTAAATTAGTTCAACTTGGATATGATAGAGAAAAAATGGTTGAACAACCTGGTCAATTTAGTATAAGAGGTGGAATATTAGATATATATACATTAGTATATGACAATCCAGTTAGAATTGAATTATTCGGAGATGAAGTAGATTCTATAAGATTATTTGATATAGAAACTCAAAGATCAATTGAAAATATTGCTGAAATTACTATACCGCCTGTTAACGAAATAATTTTTGATAAAAAACAGATAGGTCACTTTTTGCCAAAGATTAAAGAAGATTTTCAAAAACAAAGAAAGCGACTAAAAAATATTGATAAACTTGAAGAGGCAGAGTATTTAGATCAGTTAAGCGGGGAATATTTAGATAAATTAAGTGAAGCTCATTATTTTGAAGGATATGAACAATTTTTACCTTATTTTTATAAAAAAGATCTAAGCACTTTATTTGATTATATGGATGACGATTTTTATGTTATATATGATAATAGTGAAAAAGTTTGGCAGAGGATAAAATCTTATCATCGAGATTTAGAAGAAACAACCGCTTCACTTTTAGAGCAAGGTAATATTTTACCTTCCTATTCAGATATCTTTCTTACCACTGATCAATATATCAATTATGATAGAGGGATGAATGGCATATATTTTACTGATGAAATTAAAGATAGTCCCTTAAACCAGATAGAAACAAAAATGGAATTTAAAACGGCGGGAGTAGAGTCATTTAATGGGCAATTTGATTTATTAAAAGAAAGGTTAAATGATCTAAAAAATAAAGGGTATACCATACTTTTGTCGTTAAATACAGAATCAAAAGCCAAGAAAATTTCTGAGTATTTACATGACTATGACATTAATAATGTTTATAGCAATAATTTACTATTAGGAAATATAAACATCCATGATGAAAGTTTTTCTAAAGGATTTGTTCTAGATGATTTGAAATTAGCTGTTTTTACTGAAAAAGAGATCATTGGTAAAAAGCAACAGCGCAAAAGAAAAATTTCTGATTTTGAAGAAGGAGTTAGAATCTCCTCGATTAATGAATTAAGTAAGGGCGATTATGTTGTTCATGAGAATCATGGGATCGGGAAATATTTAGGTGTTAAAACTTTAGAAGTACAAGGGAAACACCAAGACTATTTAATGATTAAATATAAAGAATCAGACAAATTATATGTTCCTACTGAGAAAATTGATTTAGTACAAAAATATATAGGTGCTGATACTAAGCCACCTAAACTATATAAACTTGGTGGTAATGATTGGCAGAAAGTTAAAAAAAGAGTTCAAAATTCAGTCAAGAAAATGGCAATTGGTCTTTTGGAACTTTATGCAGAACGAGAAATGAAGGAAGGTTATGCTTTTTCAGAAGATACAAAATGGCAAATTGATTTCGAAAATGACTTTCCACATGAATTAACTCCTGATCAGTTTAAAGCAATTGAAGATGTGAAAGAAGATATGGAATCCGATACTCCTATGGACCGATTATTATGTGGAGATGTAGGATACGGAAAAACAGAAGTCGCTATTAGAGCAGCATTTAAAGCAGCAATGGATGGAAAACAAACAGCAGTTTTGGTCCCCACAACAATTTTGGCTCAGCAACATTATAAGACCTTCCGCGAACGAATTGATCGATATCCTGTAAAAGTAGGAATGATAAGTAGATTTAGAACTAAAGCTGAACAGAAAAAAACTATTAAAGATTTAGCTAAAGGTAAAGTTGATATATTAATAGGCACTCACCGATTAATATCAAAAGATGTAGTGTTTAATGACCTTGGATTGTTAATTGTTGATGAGGAACAGAGATTTGGAGTTGCTCACAAGGAAAAATTAAAATCTTTAAAATCAAATGTAGATGTTTTGACTTTAACAGCGACTCCAATTCCTCGTACTCTTCATATGTCATTAGTTGGAGTTAGAGATATGAGCGTTATTGAAACTCCGCCTAAAGACAGATATCCCATCAGGACCTATATTAGAGAATTTGATGAGGACTTAATAAAAGATGCAGTTAATAAAGAACTTTCTAGAAATGGACAGGTATATTTTGTTCATAATCGGGTTAAGGATATTGAAAAGAAAGCAGAACTAATAAATAAGCTTGTGCCTGAGGCAAGAGTAGCTATTGCCCATGGACAAATGAGTGAAAGAAAATTAGAAAATGTTATGATAGATTTTTATGAAGGCCGATATGATGTGTTAGTCTGTACCACCATTATAGAAAACGGCTTGGATATTTCTGATGTGAATACAATTATTATTAATAGGGCTGAATATATGGGATTAGCTCAGCTTTATCAGCTGAGAGGAAGAGTTGGTAGGTCAAATAGAATTGCATATGCATATTTAATGTATGAAAAGGATAGAATACTAAGTGAAGTTGCAAACAAAAGATTAAAAGCAATAAAAGAATTTACAAGTTTAGGATCGGGCTTCAAAATTGCTATGAGAGATCTCGAAATAAGAGGGGCTGGAAATCTCTTAGGTGCTGAACAAAGTGGTCATATTGCAGCAGTAGGGTTTTCATTATATTGTAAATTATTAGATAGCGCTATTGAAGATCTAAAGGGTAAAGATGAAGATCAAAAAGATGTCGAGTTGGAAATTGATCTTGATGCATATATACCGGACGAATATATATCTGATTCTAGACAAAAGATTGAAATGTATAAAAAGTTGAAAAAGGTTAATAATGAAGCAGATATTATATCATTAATTGATGAATTTGTCGATAGATATGGAGATCCACCCGATTCGGTAATGAATTTAGTAGAACTTAGAAGACTTAATGTATTAGCAAAAAAACTAGATGTTGAAACTATATCTGATACCAATGCAGGCTATCGAATAGTATTTAGAGAAGATAATAATATTGAAGGAGACTATATAGTAAATTTACTAGAAAAATACCCTAAACAGTTAAAATTAAGAAATGGAAAAAATCCTGAGATTATTATTAAAACCAAAAAGTTAAGTATGCTCAAAAAGGTTATGAAGTTTTTAAAAGAAAAGATATTTAGTATAGAGGAGTAATTACATATGTCAGAAAAAAGTTCAAGTTTCCTAAAAGGTGCATTTATTTTAAGTTTAGCAGGAATCCTTTCTAAAATAATGGGTTTTAGCTATCGAATTATACTAAGCCGTATCTTAGGTGATGAAGGTATCGGCTTATATCAGATGGCATATCCAATATATACAACACTATTAGTAGTTTCTAGATCAGGTATTCCCATTGCTCTTGCAAAACTTATTTCTGATAGAATTGCTAAAGACCAAAATAAAGCAGCTTTTAAAATTTTTACTGTAGGTAGGAAATTGAGTATTGTAGTAGGGCTGTTTTTTTCGATTTTAATGGCAGTGTTGGCAAAACCTATAGTTAATTTATTAAATTGGGACCCTCGTGCTTTTTATCCAGTAATAGCTTTGTCACCAGCAATCTTCTTTGTGTCAATAATGGCAACTTATCGAGGTTTTTTTCAGGGGCTACAAAACATGGTTCCAACAGCTTATTCCCAGGTTTTAGAACAGTTGGTAAGAATGATTACAATGATAGGTTTAGTTTACTATTTGATTCGATATAGATTAGGGTATGCAGCAGCAGGTGCAACTTTTGGTGCGGTTACGGGCTCAATAGCTGGACTTATCGTATTATTAATTATATATAATAAAAAGAAAACTGAAATATTTAGTTTTATGAAATCTGGTAGTGTGGAAACGAAAAAAACATTTAAAATTGTAAAAGATATAGCCTATTTAGGAATTCCAATCACACTAGGAGCTTTGGTTTTACCTCTAATGAATTTAGTTGATGCTGTTATAGTTCCGAATCGATTACAAGTTGCAGGATTTTCAATTGAAATGGCTTCACAACTTTATGGTAGATTAGCCGGGATGGCAATGGTTTTAGTTAATTTTCCTACAATAATTTCTGTAGCATTAGCTGCAAGTCTAGTCCCTGCAATATCAGAGGCTTTTGCTCAAAATAAAAATAAATTAATTAAAAAGAGAACTGAAACAGCACTAAGACTTACTATTTTGATAGGCTTACCTTCAGCTGCCGGTCTTTATATTTTAGCTGAACCTTTAACAGCAGTAATTTTTGGGAATGCTATGGCTGCTGTTCCTCTTCGAATAGTTTCTTGGGGTGTGTTTTTTATTACCATACAACAGAGTACCTCGGGTATAATTCAAGGTATAGGAAAAACAAAAATTCCCGCCCGTAATTTATTTGTAGGAGCTTTAGTAAATGCTTTTTTAAATTATATTTTAACAGCCTTGCCTGCTTTCGGTATCAAAGGAGCTTCAATTGGAACTGTTACTGGTTTTGCAGTCGCTGCGATTTTAAATTTAATATCATTAAAGTTTTATACAAATTATCGGATCAAAATGAAGCAATTTATAATTAAGCCGATCATCACTGTAAGCTTAATGGTTACTTTTACCCATTATGGTTTTGATATGATCAATAATTATCTTAGTAGTCTAAATATCATGAGAGCATATGCATACGCCACCTTTCTAATAGTATTTTTGGCTGTTATATTATATTTAATATTATTAATTATATTCAAAGAGATTAAATACTCCGATTTAAAAATGATACCTTATGTTGGTGAAAGAACAGCAAAATTTTTAAGAAAGTATAAAATATTGTAGGTGAAAATAATGAAATCAAAAGAATTCGAGAGTGAATTTGAAAAGTTATTATATATAATGGATAAACTCAGAGGACCTGATGGTTGTCCCTGGGATAAAAAACAAGATTTGTATTCTCTTAAGCCATATATAATTGAAGAGGCCTATGAAGTAGTCGAAGCTTTAGAAAAAGATGATATGGGTTTATTAAAAGAGGAATTGGGGGATTTATTATTACAAGTAATATTCCAATCTCAAATTGGAAAAGAAAAAGATTTATTTGATATTGATGATGTGATAAAAGGGATAATAGCTAAATTAATTAGAAGACATCCTCATGTTTTTGGTGATGAAAATATAGAAACTGCTTCAGAAGTTAAGAAAACTTGGGAGGAAATTAAGAAGAAAGAAAGAATTAATAAAAAAGAGGATTCAATTTTAAGCGGGGTTTCAAAAGTACAGCCTTCTTTAAATCAAGCTTTTGAAATTCAACAAAAAGCAGCGGAAGTTGGTTTTGATTGGGATGAAATTGAGGATGTAATTTTAAAAATTGATGAAGAGGTTGAAGAATTGAAGGAAGTAGTTCATAATAAAGATAATGATAGAGTTGAAGATGAATTAGGTGACCTATTATTTGCTGTGGTTAATTTATCACGATTTAAAAATGTGAATCCTGAAATTGCTCTTTTAAGAACTATTAATAAGTTCAAAAAGAGATTTGATTATATAGAGAATATAACTGAAAAGAATAATGAAGATATCAACCAATTAAGTTTAGAGGAATTGGATAATTATTGGAATGAAGCAAAAGAAAAATAACTATAGGAGGAAGTAAATTGAAAAGGCTTATAACTACGATAATATTTATTTTAGTATTTGTACTTGGTATAACTGTAATGGCTGGAGCTCAGGAATTTAAGATTGATGCCCAGTCAGCAATATTAATAGATGCTGAAACAGGACAGGTATTGTTCGAACAGAATGCTGATGAAAAGCTACCACCGGCGAGTCTAACTAAAATCATGACATTATTAATAGCTATGGAAGAAATTAGAAATGGTGACTTATCACTAGATGATCAGGTAACAATAAGTAGATTAGCAGAATCAATGGGTGGTTCTCAAATATATTTAGCAAAAGGCAATAAAGTTAAAGTGCGTGATTTATTGAAAGCAGTTACAATAGCCTCTGCCAATGATGCATGTGTAGCTTTGGCAGAAACTGTAGCTGGTTCTTATAATAGGTTTGTTAATCTAATGAATGAAAGAGCTGATAAATTGGGTTTAGAAAACACATATTTTTCTAATTCTACAGGATTACCAACTGAATCTGATCATTATACGACTGCACGTGATGTAGCTATAATGTCTAAAAAATTAGTTGAATATCCTATTATATTAGAAGATGCTTCGATATGGTTAGATTATATAGAATTATCAGATAGAAGAGCAATGTTGACTAATACTAATCATCTTGTGAATTCTTATCCTGGACTTGATGGCATAAAAACCGGTCACACTGATGCAGCTGGATTTTCCTTGGCAGCTACAGCCAAAAGAGGAGATATGAGATTGATTTCTGTGGTAATGAAAGCTAAAAGTGTACAGGCTAGAGAAGATTTAACAGCACAACTATTAGACTATGGTTTCAACAGGTTTACAAGAAAGAATTATTTAGAAAAAGGAGAGGCAATCCAAAATATTTCTTTGAAAAAAGGTACCAAAGAATATACTACTGGAGAGGTTGCTAATGATCTTGCAGTTGTAGTAAAGAGAGGTATGGAGGACACTATTAGTACTGATATAACAATAAATAGTAATTATGATTATCCCATTAATCCAGGAGATAAATTAGGTGAAGCAAAAGCTATAAGAGATAATGAGGTAATAACCAAAACTAATATAGTTGCTACTGAGAAGGTTAATAAGGCTAATTTTATTGCCTTAGCTTGGAGAAATTTTGTTAATTGGATTGGTGGAGGAATGACAGGCGAATAAACTTTCAAAATATGATTTATCATATTTAATACCACACCTATCAAAGGGTGTGGTTAATTCTTTTAAAAATATTTTAAAAAAATAGTGATTATTCCTTGACAGCAGCGGATATTATTGATAATATATAAAATGTCGCTGATGAGGAAACGCGCCAAAAAA